>Ga0164243_10011228_pt1 | contig 12801 bp, 7 predicted proteins | sample OricompcompostOP_FD_108781 | JGI IMG/M metagenome (GOLD analysis project Ga0164243, IMG submission 108781) | Organic Plus compost microbial communities from Emeryville, California, USA - Original compost - Organic plus compost (OP) | ecosystem: Engineered > Solid waste > Mixed feedstock >...
GAAGCGCGGATTCTTCCCTCGATGCGGCTGGGCGGCGTGCACGATGAAGGGATGGCACAGATAAACGGTGCCTGCTTCGCCGACGGCCAATGCCTCCGGTCGATGCGCCGAGGCGGCGAAGCCGTCTGCGGCCAGTTCTCGCAGGCTCAGACCGGCATCGCCGGCCGGTGCGAGTTGTCGTGCGATGTCGATGTGCGATCCGACCCGAATACGAGTGGGCGCATCATCCTGCTCGACATCCGAAAACAGAAACAACATCAACAGTGCGCGGCCGCGGCTGCTCACGTTCGCGCGCCATTCCATGAAATCCGGCGTGTCGTATCCGAAGCTCACGTCGACGTGCCAGCCATCGTCGCCCGGCGCCTCGGTGGAGGGAAAGCGGATCGGGAAAGTGCCGAGCGTGACACGAGGCAGCCAGCGTCCCGGCCCGACGAGCTGATCGAATGCGCGTAGCAGAATGGGCGTATTCGCAGCTTCACGGAACGGAGCGTGACCGAACTGATCGAGGCGGATCACTGGCCGGGTCCAGGTCGAGCGATCATCGGGATCACATCCGGTGGCTCGCCACAGAATGCTGCGCGCCTGCTCGGCCGTTTCCCGGGAGAACGCGCCATCGAGGCGAACGAACCCATCGCGAATGAACGAGGCAATCTCGGCGGCACTCAACTCGGATCGGGATTCAAGGGACATTGACGCACGGGCTCGAACGGAGTCGATCAATGGTAGCGACGAACGATCGCGCGCGCCACGACGGCTGCGTCGTGCGCAGACGCAGCTATACTTGCCGCCCCTGAATTCGACAGGTAGAGCGCACGATGAAAAGTTATGGCGTCACCGCCGCCCTGGCTGCATTGATCTGGCTGACGGCACCGGTTGTATGCAACGCCGCTGCGGAGCCCACACCGCCCGCCGAGCAGGAAACAAAAGGCGCGCAGGACCAGCAGGAGAAGCCGAAGCCCGAAGCGAAGGTGTGGAGCTCACGCCATCAGATCAAGCTCGGCGGCAAAGCCATCGACTATGAAGCCACCACCGGCACGCTGCTCATGAAGAACGAGCGGGACGAGCCGATCGCGTTGTTTGGTTTCACCGCGTACGTTCGGCAGGGACAGGATGCGCGCACACGCCCCATCGTATTTGCATACAACGGCGGGCCGGGCTCCGCTTCGGCGTGGCTGCACATGGGCATTCTCGGTCCGCGTCGCGCCGTCATCGAAGATCTCGCGAGCAACACGCGTGGGCCGTTCAAGCTCGTGGACAACGAGTACAGCTTCCTCGATCGTGCCGATCTGGTGCTGATCGATCCGGTCGGTACCGGCTTTTCGCGACCGGTCGGCAAGGCCGAGGGCAAGCAGTTCTGGGGCGTGGACAACGACATCAGATCGGTCTCCGATTTCATCGTGCGTTATCTCGGCGAGTACCGGCGCTGGGCCAGCCCGAAGTTCGTGCTCGGCGAAAGCTACGGCGGCATCCGCACCGGCGGCGTGACCTACGACCTGCTGACCCGGCACAACGTCGCCCTGAACGGCATCATCCTGGTGTCGCCCTATCTCGACTTCATTGGCGGCACCGCGGGCCTGAACACCGATGCGGGTGACGCGAATTTCCTTTCGACCTATGCCGCGACGGCCTGGTATCACAAGGCGCTCAACCCGCAACCGCCGGAGCTGCTGCCGTTCCTGCGCGAAGTGGAGCAGTGGATCGACGCGGTCTATCACCCCATTCTGTACAAAGGCGCGCGAGCCACGCCGCAAGAGCGGCAGGCCGCACTCGATGGCCTCGCGAAATACACTGGCGTCAGCGCGTCGTACTGGGATGCGGCAAACCTGCGCGTGGACGAAAACCGCTTCCTGCAAGAGCTGATGCGCGCCCAAGGCAAGACGATCGGTCGCATCGATTCACGCTTCTCCGGCGGCATGCCGAACAAGCTCGCGGAAGTCACCGCGTTCGATCCATATGCCAGCGCCGTCGCGCCCGCCATCGTCGCCACCTACAACGCCTATGTTCGCGACGAGTTGAACGTGCGCTCGGAACAGAAATACGAGCTCTCGGCGGGTCTCTACAAGGATTGGGATCAGACCCACGTGCAACCCGATTCGAACGGTCAGAAGGTCCCGTACGCGAACGTGCTGCCCGACATTTCCTATGCGATGACCATGAACCCGAAGATGAAGGTGCTGGTGCAGACGGGCTATTTCGATCTCGCCTGTCCCTACGGCACGGTGAGGCACGCGATCGATCAGCTCAACATCACTCCGGAGCTGCGGCGTAATGTGCGCCTGGAGCACTACGAAGCAGGCCACATGATGTACGTGCACCCGGGCTCGATGGGCAAATTCAGCGACGACATCAAGACGTTCATCGACGAGAACGCGAAGTAGACAACGGCAGCTCCCCGCGGACGCAATGTTTGCGGGGAGCCTGCGCCTGTCTCTGCACAGTCGAGAAGCAACTGTGCGCACACGGCGCTCTCGGGTGCAGCATCGTTGCTGCCCCGTTTTCGAGCGGCCGGCCTGACGCAGCCCGGCGCGCTTCATTCCTAACGATTTGAATTCCTCGAAGCAAAGCGCACCGCTGCAGCCGCAGCGAGTTCGCGCTTCACGGTGGTGCGCCTGCCTGAGCGCGCCCTGGCATACAAGATGCTTATATGAGCTCATGCACCCCGCGCTCTGGTCGGCGCGGCGGTTGCCTGGCAAGGAGCATCGAACCAGAACAAACATCCAGCAAACAGGTGATCGGGTCGGCAGGAGAGCGAGCGCTGGCGGCGACGCCGGGGCTCCGCCGAAGGAGCAATCTCCCATGAACTCTCAGGCCCAAGTACTGCGGATCCGGAATGCCGTCTGAAGAGCGGGACGCGAGCAGGCACGCGTCTCCACCGACGGGGCAAGCGCGGCGTCGAGTCGTGCGGAAACTCTCAGGTACCAGGACAGCGGGAGCGGCGCAAACCTCTGACAACGAGGGCCGCGCTGCTTTGTCCGTGCCGAGGGAGTGGAGTCATGTCGAATGTCACGTCTTGTCTCTCGCTACGTATCGCAGTTTCCAGGGGTCTCGGCGCGGCACTGACCTGCGCGTCGCTGACCGCGCTCAATGCCGGAGCGCAGGAAACATCCGCGATGGAAGGCCCGATCGATTCAGTCACTGTCACCGGCACTCGCATCGCGCGTGACGGCTACGATGCGCCAACGCCGGTGAGCGTGCTCGGCGCGGAGGAGATCCAGACGGCGGGCACTGCGAACGTCGCGGATTTCGTGAACACTCTGCCTTCCGTGGTCGGCAGCGCGACCGCGGCCAATTCGTCCGGCGCCTTGAGCAATGGACAAGCGGGCATCGCTGCGCTCAACCTGCGTTCACTCGGCACGAATCGCACGCTGGTCCTGCTCGATGGCCAGCGTTCGGTGGCCTCGGCATCGACCGGTACCGTCGATATCAACACGTTTCCACAAGCGTTGATCGAGCGGGTCGAGATCGTCACGGGCGGAGCTTCGGCGGCCTATGGATCCGATGCCGTCGGCGGCGTCGTGAACTTCATCCTCGATCGCGACTTCACCGGCGTGAAGACCGACTACGAGTATGGTGTCACGACCTACGACGACAATCCGAATCACACCTTCACGCTGGCCGCGGGCATGCCGTTCGCGGGCGGGCGGGGTCATGTGCTGTTCAGTAGCGAATACTTTACGCAGCAAGGGGTGCACACGATCGATCGCGATTGGAACGACAGCGGCGTCTTTCAAATCAACAATCCCAACTACACCGCGAGCAACGGTCAGCCGTTTCGCCTGGTGCAGGCGGGCATCGGTCCCAGTCAGCACACGCCGGGTGGTTTGATCGTCAGTGGCCCATTGCGCGGGACTTACTTCGGTACGATCGATCCCGCGACCGGGCGCGCCACGGTGGGGCGCCTGGCGTATGGCACGACCAGCGCCAGCAATCCGTGGATGATCGGGGGCGACTGGCAGTACACCAGTCAGGGACACCAGGGCAGCAACTCGCTCGCGCCGGACGAAGAACGACGCACGATCTTCGGTCGTGCGAGCTTCGAGCTCACGCCTGCGGTGACGGTGTTCGCGCAGGTGTCGCACAATGAGTACCAGGGGCTCAGCTACTATCAGCAGACACCCAATGTCGGGAACATCACGATCCGCGCCGACAATGCCTATCTGCCGTCGTCCATCGTGCAACAGATCGCGCAATACAACGCGGCGAACGATCCCGACATCACCTCGTTCGTCATGGGCTCGACCAATGCCGGCATTCCAGCCGCCGGCAGCGACAATGAGCGAGAGGTGAATCGGTATCTCATCGGCGCGGACGGCTATTTCACGCTGCTCGGCCGCGATTGGCGGTGGGATGCCTATCTGCAGCGGGGTGTCGCGAAGCTCGACGAGCGGCTCATCAATACCTGGAACAACGCACGCATGGCACTGGCGCAGGATGCTGTCGTTCATCCCACGACCGGGGAGATCGTGTGCCGTTCGTCGATTGCCGATCCGGGCAACGGCTGTGTGCCGATCAATCGCATCGGCATCGGCGGCGTGACGCAAGCCGCGCTCGACTACATCATTCCCAGCAACCCGTATCGCGAGCAGGAGCTGACCCAGGACGTTGCCGCGTTCAACTTTGCCAGCAACGATATCTTCAGCACCTGGGCCGGTCCGGTGTCGCTCGCCTTTGGCGGCGAATGGCGCGAGGAGCAGATCGACGGCTTCGTCGAGCAGCAGTATCAGGCGGGCTGGCTGTATGGCAACTATCTGGTCACCAAGGGCGACTATCACGTCACGGAGGGCTATGTGGAAACGGTGGTGCCGCTGTGGCGGGGGCTGGACTTCAACGGCGCGCTGCGCTTCACCGATTACAGCATCTCGGGCAGTGTCGAAACCTGGAAAGCGGGCCTGACCTATCAGCCCATCCAGGACCTGAGGTTTCGCGTCACGGCATCCAAGGACATTCGCGCACCCAATCTCAACGAGCTGTTCGCCGCGGGTACGGCGCGCACCAACACGGTCAATGTGCCGCCGACCAATCAAGCGGTGCAATTCGTACAGAAACAGACCGGCAGTCTGGCGCTGGTGCCCGAGGAGGCCGAGTCGCTCGGCATCGGTGTGGTCGTCACGCCGTCGTTTGCGCCGGGCCTCGCGTTCTCGGTGGACTATTTCGACATCGAGATCGAAGACGCCATCGGCACCGTCACGGCGCAGAACACAGTTGATCTATGTTTCGAGCAGAATGTGCAATCTTTCTGCAACAACATCAGCTACATTACGGTCGGCGACGTGCAGCAGATCTCGGAGATCCTGCTCGTGCCGTTCAACTTCGCCAGCCAGCGAACCAGGGGCCTGGACATCGAAGCCAGCTATCGGCTCGCGCTCGGGTCTGGAGAGCTGTCGTTGCGGGGACTGGCGACGCATTACCTGGAAAACGTCACCGACAATGGCATCGATTTTCCCATCGATTATGCGGGTGTGAACCAGGGGGCCAATGCGACGCCGAGCTGGAGTTATCGCCTCAGCGCCACTTACGCCGTGGACACGCTGTCGTTCACGCTGATCGGGCGCGGTGTGAGCAGTGGCGTTTATAACAATTCATTCATCGAGTGCGTCAGCGACTGCCCGACCTCGACGGTCGAGCATCGCACGATCAACGAGAACGATATCGGCGGCGCGTTTTATCTGGACGCGTCGGCAACCTACTCGTTCACCGTGGGGCCGGCCGAGGCCGAGGCGTTCCTCACGATCCGCAACCTGTTCGACACCGATCCGGAACCGGTGGGCAATGGACCCGACGGCAACAATACGCCCGCCTATCCACAGACGAATCGAGTGCTGTACGACACGATGGGCCGGGTGTTCCGGCTCGGGCTGCGGCTGTCGTTCTGACAATCCAACCAAGAAGCAACGGAGATCAACGTGACCAAGACGAGCATTGCAATCCTGACCGCTTTGTTCGCGCCGGCGGTGCTGGCGCAGGCGGCGCCGGAGTTGAAACAGGCGACGCTTTCGGGCGTCGACAAGCGCGCCAAGCTGGTCCAGGAGATGGTGGATTCCATCTACAGTTTCGCCGAGCCGGGTTTCCAGGAGTTTCGCACTTCCGAATACATCACCGGCATTCTCGAAAAGAACGGCTTCAAGATCGAGCGCGGGGTGGCGGGCATTCCCACTGCGTGGACCGCGAAATGGGGCAACTCAGGCCCGTTGATCGCTTTGGGCAGCGACATCGACGCGTTGCTCGGCCTGTCGCAGATCCCGGGTTCCCCGACGATCGCGCCGCAGGTGCCTGGTGCGCCCGGACACGGCGAAGGTCACAACTCCGGCATGCCGGCCGTCGTCGCCGCGGCGCTGTCGGTCAAGGAAGTGATGGAGAAGAACAAGATCCAGGGTCGCTTGATGATCTGGCCGGGTGTGGCCGAAGAGCTCCTCGGCAGCAAGGCGTTCTATGTGCGCGCCGGGCTGTTCAAGGACGTCGATGCATCCATCTTTACGCATGTGAGCAAGGACCTGAGCACATCGTGGGGGCCGGCCGGCAATAACGGCATGGTCTCGGTCGAGTACACCTTCTCCGGCAAGACGGCGCATTCCGCGGGCTCGCCGTGGTCGGGGCGCAGCGCACTCGATGGCGTCGAGCTCATGAACATCGCCTGGAACATGCGGCGTGAACACCTGCCGCTCACGCAACGTTCGCACTACGTGATCACCAACGGCGGTGGTCAGCCGAACGTGGTGCCCGGCGTCGGCACCGTCTGGTATTACTTCCGCGATCAGACTTTCGCCTCGATTCGCGAGCTCTACGAGACCGGCAACACCATCTCGGAGGCGGCTGCGAAGGCGACCGGCACCACGGTCAGTCGGCGCTTGCTGGGCTATGCGGCTCCGAACTTCGGCAACAAGCCGCTCGCCGAAGCGGCGTACGAGAACATGAAGGCCATCGGCATGCCGCAATGGAGCGAGGCAGATCAGGCGTTCGCCAGGGCGGTGCAGGAGGCCAACGGCTTCAAGGTGGAAAAGCTCGCGACCGAAGTGGCGCCGCTGCAGACGCCGGAGTCCAAGGAAAATGCCATGCGCGGCGGTTCCGATGACATCGGCGACATCATGTGGACGGTGCCCACCATCACGATTCGCTTCCCGTCGAACATTCCGAACACCATCGGCCACAACGTCACCGCTGCCATGGCGATGGCGACTCCGATCGCTCACAAGGGCGCGGTGACGGGGGCCAAGGCGGTGGCGCTCACCGTCATGGACATGATGACGACCCCGGCGCTGCTGGCCAGTGCCAAGGACTACTTCAACAACGAGCAGCTCAAGGACATGAAGTACGACCCGGTGCTGGCGCCGGAAGATCAGCCCGCCATTCATCTCAACAAGGAACTGATGGAGCGGCTGCGTCCGGAGATGAGCAAGTACTACTACAACCCGAAGAAGTACAGCAGCTACCTCGAGCAGCTCGGCATCGCGTATCCGGGCACGCCGGCGAGCTCAGTGCCTGCAACCGTCTCTCCTTGAGATGACACAAGTGGCGCTGGCGTCTCGATGACGCCAGCGTCGCTGTCCCGGCGCGCGATGTCGGTGCCGCATGCGCTACCATCGCCGCATGAATGACGTTCAAGCGCTGTTGAGCCTGCTGGGCATCGAGCATCCAATCATCCAGGCGCCCATGGCGGGCGTGTCGACGCCGGCGCTGGCGGCTGCGGTTTCGAATGGCGGGGGCCTGGGCTCGCTCGGACTGGGAGCGAGCAATGTCGAGCAGTCGCGCGCGGCAATTCGGGCGACGCGAGCGCTCACTTCGCGGCCCTTCAACATCAACCTGTTCTGCCATCGTCGGGCAACGGCCGACGCCGCACGCGAGGCCGCGTGGCTCGCTCATCTCGAGCCGCATTTCGCGCAGTTCGGCGCCACGCCGCCGCGGGCTTTGCGGGAGATTTACGACACCTTCGTTGACAACGAAACCATGCTGGCGATGCTGCTGGAAGAGCGACCGGCAATCGTGAGCTTTCACTTTGGGTTGCCCGCGACGGCGTGGATCAAGCAGTTTCGTGCGGCCGGAATCGTGACCCTGGCGTGCGCGACGAACTCAGAAGAAGCCGCGCTGTGTGAGCGCGCGGGTGTGGACGCGATCGTCGCTCAAGGAGTGGAGGCGGGCGGTCATCGAGGTGTGTTTGAGCCGGAGCGGGGCGACGATGGCATCGGTACATTCGCTTTGGTTCGGATGCTGACGAAACAATGCAGTCTGCCCATCATTGCAGCGGGCGGCATCATGGATGGGCGTGGCATCGTCGCTGCCATGGCCTTGGGTGCAGCCGGCGTGCAGATGGGCACAGCCTTCGTGCTCTGTCCGGAGTCTTCCGCGAACGCTGCCTATCGAGAGCAAATGAAGAGCGAGCGCGCGCGACACACTCGCATCACGGCCGCAATCTCCGGTCGCGGCGCCCGAGGTCTGCCGAATCGGATGTACGAGCTCCTCAAGGATGGCGCGCCTGCGTTGCCGGACTATCCGATCGCCTACGATGCCGCTAAGGCGCTGCACGCGGCCGCGAGCGCGCAGGGAAATCATGAGTTCGCAGCGTACTGGGCTGGCCAGGGTGCGCCGCTAGCCCGCGAATTGCCTGCCGCCGTGCTGTTGAGCCAGCTCGTCCAGGAGTGGCATGCAGCAAGCCGGTGACGGCGTAGAATCGAACGCATTCCGATAGCGAACGAGGAATACGTGATCGAAGCGCCGACGCTCGCCAGCCAGGATGGGCGGCTTCACTGTCGTCTTTGCGGGGGCACGCTGCAGAGGCGCTTCCGCCGGCGGGTGCTCGAAAAGTACGACGTAGCCTATTTGCAATGCGAGCAGTGCCGGTCATTGCAGACCGAGCCGCCGTATTGGCTCGATGAGGCGTATCGCGAGAACAACTTGTCTCATCTCGATACGGGCGCGGCGCAACGCAATCTGCACAACCTCGCCGCGTGCTGGTCGATTGCCAAAGTCCTGCGGCTGAGCAATGTGCTGGATGTCGGCGGTGGCGACGGCCTGTTATGCCGGCTGCTGCGCGACTACCAGATCAATTGCTTCGTGCACGATCGTTATGCGAAGCCGAGCTACGCGCAAGGTTTCGATGTTCCAGACTTCACCACGCCGGAGTTGATCCTCGCCTTCGAGGTGTTCGAACACTATCCTCAGCCGCGCGATGAGCTGGATGCGCTGTTCGAACCGGAACCCCTGGCGCTGCTGGCCAGCACGGCGATCTACACGGATCAGGGCGAGGACTGGTGGTATCTGGCCTCGGACGCCGGCCAGCATGTGTTCTTTTATAGCCGCTCGGCGCTGGATCGGGTGGCGCGCGACCATCGCTACGACCTGCTGACCAGCGGCGGATATTTGTTATTTCTTCGGCACGGCTCGTTCAGCGCCACGCAACGGGCGCTGGCCAGGCTCGTGCTGAAATCTACAGCAAGGCGACTGACGCAGGCCCTGCTGGCCATGCGCTCTGCGGACGGCGTGCGGAAGGATCACCTGCGGCAGACGGAAAAATCGAATTCAGGCCGACGCGGCTGAATCGGCCGGGGCGGCCCGTCGCGCGCGCCGTGGCGGCGCGGCGCTCGATTCGCGTTCGATGAGCGTGCACGGCAGGACCTTCTGCCGTCGTTTGTTTTCGTCGCCGTCGTCGGCGATCGAGGCGGCATGCAACATGCGGATGGCGCTTCGTGCCATTTCGGCGATGGGCTGGCGCGCGGTCGTGATCGCGGGTGAAACGATCGATGCAATGGGAGTGTCGTCGAACCCGGCGACGGTGAGATCGTCGGGCACGTTCAGACGATGACGATGTGCGATCGAGATCGCGGCGGCGGCCATGTCGTCGTTGCAGGCGATGATGGCGGTGCACTCGCGGGACGACTGCAGAATGCGCTCGGTGGCTTCCAGTCCGGATTGGAACGTGAAAAACCCCTGCTCGACCGGGCATTCCCGGATTCCGGCCAGGGCCATCGCTCGCAGATGTCCCTGCAGCCGTTCGTTACCGCCCTTGGACGCGGGATCGCCCGCAATGAAAGTGATGTGACGATGGCCGAGCTCGATGAGCCGCGCCGTCATGCGGCCGGCAATGTCGAAATGATCGGCGGACACACTGAACGGATGAATGTCCAGATTCGCGGGCGAGATCGCGACCCAGCGTGCCTTTGCCTGCAGCAGCAGCTCGATCACTTCGGGGGCGTCGCAGGCCGGCGAGGGCAATAGAAACGAATTCACGCCACTGCGCAGCAGCGATTCGATTTCGGCGGTGTGCTCATGCGTGTCGGCATCGGCCGTCAATGTGAGCTGCATGCCGAGCTTGCTGGACTCCTTGAGCGCACCGGTCAGCAATTCGCTCAGAAACGCCTGGCTGGGATTGGAATACACCAGGGCGACGCGCGACGGCCCCGAGCCGGCCAATGCGCGGGCGGAAACATTCAGCCGATAATTGAGTTTCTTGACGGCGGCGAAAACGCGCTCTTGCAGCGGAGCGCGCACCAGATGGCCACCCCGCAGGACCCGAGAAACGGTCATGCGCGACACGCCGGCTTCCTCCGCCACATCGTCGATTGTGACTTCTTGTATCTGACGGCGGGGTCGCCGTTTGTCCTGCGTAGCCAGCGCTGTCTCCGCCGAGTGGACCGCAGCGCGAGGATGCGCTGCGGCTCGGCGAGGCGTCAAGACTGCGATGACAGCGGGCGTCAACCGCGTGCGGCGGCGGTGCTCCGAGTGGCGGCCAGGAAGGACTCGGCGGCATCCCGGCCCATGTATTTATTGAGCTCGCGTGGCTCGACCCGGGCCAGATCGACCACGATCATGCCGTCGAGCACATGGCTGAAGCTGGCGTCGACGTTGAAGCCGACCACGCGCGCCCCGAGCTTCAGGTACTGGCGCAGCAGCACCGGCACGCCCTTGCCATCCGGCTCGATCTTTTCCATCAGTTGCGACAGTCCGTCGAGATCGCCGAGGCCGGCCAGATCGCCGCTCAATGCCGCCAGCGAGTGGGTGCGACGGAACGGCCGCCGCGGTTTGATCAATTGCGCCAGCCGGTGATCGAAGCAGCGGCGTTTGATGAAGTCCACCAGCAGCGCCTGGGAGTGCGGCCGGTAGTCGGCGCTCATGCTCACCGGGCCGATCAGGACGTGATAGCGCGGATGCCGGGCGACATACTGAGCAATGCCTTTCCACAGCAGCAGCAGGGCGCCGAAGTTACGTTGCTGTTCCGGCACGACGAAGGAACGCCCCAGCTCCAGCGCGTTTCCAACGGCGCGCAGGAACGGCGCGCCGTAAGAAAACAAGGAATGCGTATAGAGCCCGCGCCGCCCGTGCCGGGCCAGAATCTCATCCACGTGGCCGATCCGGTACGCACCCATGATCGTGCGCTGCTGCGGATCCCACGAGAACATGTGGACGTAATGCTCGTCGTACTGGTCGAGGTCACGGCTGCGTCCGGTCCCTTCATCGACCGCTCGGAAGGCGATCTCGCGCAGCCGGCCGATTTCACGCAAGGTCCAGGGGATCTGCTGCGCTCGAGCAAACATCACCCGGGCGCCCTGGGCGACAGCGAGCACGTTCTCCGGCGGCAGATTGTTGATCTCCGCTTCCAGCAAGGAGGGACTGACCGGCTCGGCGGTGGGTTCCGGCGTGCGTGTGGCCCGTCGCGGCACGGTGCGATGAGCTTCCAATGCGTACGTGGTCAATCGCAGCGAGCGCGCAAGTGACACATCGTCGGCTTCATCCGCGAGTGTGCTTGCCTTGATGGGGCGGCCCACGGTGACCGGGATCACGCGATTGCGTTTGTTCAGCAACTCGTGCGACAGCATCACAGTGCGCATGCGCGGGTGAAGCAGGCCGAGGGTCTGGAAAATCGAGCTGTTGCCGCCACCGAAGTGCAGTGGCACGACCGGGCACTCGCACATTCGCAGGAAGCGCGCCGCCGTTGGATTCCAGGGCGGATCGCAGACGCGGCCGTTGGAAAGATGCAGGTGGGAGACGGCGCCGGCAGGAAACAGGACGATCAGTCCGCCCTCATGCACGTGTCGAAGCGCGGCCCGCATGCCTCGAACATTGGCCTTTGCCGCTCGGGCGCCACCGAAAGCATCGACCGGGATGATCGCGTCTCGCAGCTCGGGAATCCGTTGCAACAGTTGATTGCCAATGAGCTTGCTGTCGTCTCGCAGGCCGAGCAGCAACTGGATCAGATACAGGCCTTCGAGTCCGCCGTAGGGATGATTCGCTACGATCGCGACCGGCCCGCGTTCGGGAATGTGCGCGAGCCGGGCTGCATCCAGCTCGAAACGAACCTGCAATATTTCGAGCGCTTCGCGGGCGAACTGCGCTGGCGACAGATCGCGTCCGGCAAGCTGTCGGTGGATGTTGGCCAGCCGCTGCAGCGCGAGCGCGCGCTCGGCGACATTGAGAATGAGAGGACCGACGGCGGGAACGCGTTTCAGCGGTCCCGTGAGTTCGAACGGTGACGCGGAGATCGGCATCGACACTCAAGCTCACGCCTTGGATGGCGCGTAACTTAGTGGGCGAACATGACAGCCGCGTTGCGATCGGAGAGGCCGAGCGCAGGTCGACGTGCCGGCCGAGGACGAGTTGCCGGTTCAGTTGTGCACCGAGGTTTGCTTGAGGGGCGCCTTGGCGTAGGTGGTCGAGCGCTGTGGCCGCTCGTGAGCGGGCTCGCCGCCGCCGTCGTCATCGGTCGAGCTGATCAGTCGGATGCGCAGGTCGGCATAGGTCTTTACCAGCGAGCTGCGCACGCTTTCCACGTCGGTGCCCATGAGCTCGGCGATCTCGCTATGTTTCTTGCCGAGC
>Ga0164243_10011229_pt1 | contig 12797 bp, 11 predicted proteins | sample OricompcompostOP_FD_108781 | JGI IMG/M metagenome (GOLD analysis project Ga0164243, IMG submission 108781) | Organic Plus compost microbial communities from Emeryville, California, USA - Original compost - Organic plus compost (OP) | ecosystem: Engineered > Solid waste > Mixed feedstock >...
GGCCTATGTACGCGACTGCTCCGGCACGCCGGGCAACAACGCGCCTACCATTACCCTTACCTCTCCGGCCAATAATGCCGCCTTTGCCGCGCCGGCCACCATTACCATACAGGCCACTGCGGCAGACAGCGACGGCTCCGTATCCAAAGTGGAATTCTTTAATGGCGGCAGCAAGCTGGGCGAAGCCACAGCAGCGCCTTACAGCTATGCCTGGGCCAACGTGGCCGCTGGCACCTACACCCTTACCGCCAGGGCAACCGATAACCAGGGCGCTGCCACTACCTCCGCAGCAGTAACCGTAGTGGTAAACGGCACCGGCGGCGGCAACTGTGCAGGCGTGCCCGCTTATGAACCATACCCGAAGATTTACAACCGGGGCGACCGGGTAGTGTACAACGGCATCCTGTATGAAAGCCAGTCAGACGCCCTGTACAACGTACCCCCCGGTACGGCAGACTGGTGGTGGCAGCCGCTGGGCGCCTGCAGCGCCGCAGCTGCCGGCATTACCGCTGCAGGGGCGCCGTATACCACGCAGGAAGCAGAGAAAGCCAGCCTGTTCGTATATCCCAACCCTTTAACCGGTAACGAGCTGCAGGTGAAAGTGGATGCGCAACCCGGCGACCGGCTGCAGATCACCCTCTGGAGCCTGAATGGCAACACGCCGGTGCTGCGCAGGGAGCTGACCGCCGGTGGAAAAGGCAGCCAGTTCATCAAGCTGCAGACAGGCGAGGTGCCTGCCGGTACCTGGATACTGAAAGTAGAGAACAGAACAACCCATCGCGTAGCCACCGCCAAGGTGATACAGCTACAGTAATACCAGAAATGATGCATGAAAAATGGTCCCGGTTCAGCCGGGGCCATTCCCTTTTTTCAGACCGATCCTCAAACCATTAAATACACAGCTATATGCAGAAACCCTTTCCCTTTCAATTGCCACAGCCCCGTTGGCCAAGCAGTCTTCCCGGGACCGCCAAGCTGACGGGGCTATTTCATTATTTCCATCCAAAGCATGAACAAATTTTCATCATCTCAAAATCCAAAATCCAACATTATGCAATCCAAAAAGATCCTATTACTGCTGATAGCGCTCATGGCCCTGCAGCAGGCAGCATTCTCCCAGAACTGGCAGCTGGTGTGGCAGGACGAGTTTACCAACGGCATCGGCCCCGACTGGGTGTTTGAAACCGGCAACGGCAGCAGCGGCTGGGGCAACAACGAGCTGGAATACTACCGCCGCGAAAATGCCACCGTGGAAAACGGGCAGCTGGTGATCACCGCCAAACGGGAAAGCTTTGGCGGCTTCAACTACACCTCCGCCAGGATGAAAACCCAGGGCAGGAGATCCTGGAGATACGGTAAAATAGAAGCCCGTATTGCCATGCCTGCATTTTCCGGCGCCTGGCCGGCCTTCTGGATGCTGGGCGACAATATCGTAGATGTGGGCTGGCCCTCCTGCGGCGAGATAGACATTATGGAGCATGTGAACACGGAGCCTAATTCCGTAGGCACCATCCACTGGACCGGCCCCAATGGCGACCATGCACAGTATGGCGCCAGCACGCCCGTAAACGTAACCGCCTACCATGTATATTCCATTGAATGGACCCCTTCTTCCATCAAATGGTTTGTGGACGGTGTACAGTTCAACGAAGCCAATATCCAGAACAACATCAACAGCACAGAGGAATTTCACCGGAACTTCTTCATCCTGCTCAACTTCGCCATTGGCGGCAACTGGCCCGGGTTCAATATTGACAACAGCGCATTTCCTGCCAGGATGTACGTGGACTATGTAAGGGTATACCAGGACGGTGGCGGCAACAATCCCGGCTGGAGCCACTTTGCAGAAGCTGAAAGCTACAGCGCCATGTCCGGCGTGCAAACGGAGCCCTGCACAGATGCGGGCGGCGGACAGAACGTGGGCTACATTGAGACCGGCGACTGGATGGCCTACAACAGCATCACCATACCTGCTTCCGGCAGCTACCGCATAGAATACCGCGTGGCCAGCCAGAACGGCGGCGGCCGCCTGTCGCAGGACCTGAACGCAGGCTCCATTGTGCTGGGCGCGCTGGATGTGCCCAACACCGGCGGCTGGCAGAACTGGACCACCATTTCACAAACGGTGCACATCAATGCAGGCACCTACAACTTCGGCATTTACGCTGCATCCGGTGGCTGGAATATCAACTGGTGGCGCATCACCAAACTTTAAACCCTTAAAATGATCCATATGAAACCGGGCTTTATGAATAACGCCAACGCACATATGTCAGCGCGAGGTTCCATCTGGCAAATAAAAAATCAAAAAATTATACAGATGAAAACACTTCTAAAATATACCGCGGGCCTGTTGCTCCTGCTCGGCGCCTGCGCACAAGCCTTTGGGCAGCAACAACAACCCTTTCCGCTTGGCAAGGCGGCCGGCCTGATACAGGAATTCAACCAGGCCAATGCCAGGCAGCAGCAATTTGTCAGTGGAGCGCAACTCCGCATCTCCTCTTCTACCACGTTAAACGCAAAGGTCAACTACCGGCACTCCGGCCCCGGCGAAGCGTTCATGGCCGGTGAAATTGCCAACACACCCGGCTCCTCCTTCTTCATCCGCATAAAAGGCCGGGAACTGGAGGGTAACATCGTGTTACGTCAAAGCCAGCGGGCATACAAGTACTACTCCGACAGTACCGGTAATGCCTATGTAAAGGAAGTGAACATCAATGAAGTGCTTTGTATCAATTATGAAGAAGGCCCTGCCAGCACACCGGCGGCAGGCGCCAGCGCAGCGGCCATCCCTGCCAACCTGCAAAGCTATCCCGGCGCCAACGGTTGCGTGCTGCTGGATTATGACGGGCAATACGTGTCCGGCACGCCCTGGAACAACGGCAATCCTATTGACGCAGCGCCTGCCCAGCTTACCGAAGCCCAGATGGTGGAAGTATGGGAGCTGGTGAGCGAAGATTTCAAACCATTCCACGTAAACGTAACTACCAGCGGAGCGGTTTTCAACTCCTATCCCCGGAACCGCCGGATGCGCGTTATTTTCACGCCCACCAACACCGCAGCCCCGGGGGCAGGCGGCGTGGCCTATATAGGCTCCTTTAACTGGAATGACGATACCCCCTGCTGGGTATTCAACGGCGGCGTAAAAGGCGCCGGTGATGCCGCTACCCATGAAGTAGGCCACACCTTTGGCCTGGGACATGACGGCAGAACCTCTCCCTCCGAAGGCTATTACCAGGGCCACGGCAGCTGGGCCCCCATTATGGGCGTAGGCTATTACCGCCCGGTAGTGCAGTGGAGCAAGGGAGAGTACGCCAATGCCAACAATATGGAAGACGACCTGGCAAAAATAGCCAGCGCTACCTACGGCGTAGGTTACCGTGCCGATGACTACGGCAACACCATCAGCGCAGCCGCTGCCCTGAATGTGGATGTATCCGGCAACGTAAGCACTTCCGGCATCATAGGGCGCACGGCCGATGTGGACATGTTCCGCTTTACCACCACCGGCGGCGCCGCTGCCCTGACCTTCAACCCGGCGCCGCGGCACCCGGACCTGGATATACTGGCCACCCTGTATAACAGCAGCGGCGGCGTAGTAGCCACTTCCAACCCCTCCGGCCTGAACGCCGGCATCAGCGCTAATCTGTCCGCAGGCACCTACTATGTGGCCGTAACCGGTACCGGCGCCGGCAACCCGGCTACTGACGGGTATTCCAACTATGCTTCCCTGGGCGCCTACACCATTGGCGGCACCATTGGCGGCAGCACCGGCAGCGGCGTAGTGACCGTTTACAAAGACTGCAACTACGGCGGCTACGCCGTAAGCCTGGCGCCCGGCAGCTATAATATGTCGGACCTGAATGCGCTGGGCGTACCCAATGACGACATCTCCGCACTGAAAGTGCAGAGCGGCTATGAAGTGATCCTGTACCAGGATATCAACTTTGGCGGCAATGCTTATGTATTCAGGAGTGATTTCTCCTGCCTGGCCAACCTGTCACTGAACGGGCAGCCGCTGGACCTGAATGACTGGGCTACCTCCCTGGTGGTGCAGCCGTCTACCGCCATTGCACCGGCTACGCTCACAAAAGCCGTTGCCAATGTACCGGCCGGCCAGCTGGCCTCCGCACAGGCAGACAAGGAGCAGGATGTAAAGGTAGTGCTGTCGCCCAACCCGGTACGGGACCAGCTGTACATTAAAGTAAGCCAGGCGCCTGACCAGTACTACGTAAGGATCTATAACATGAACGGCGCAGAGGTACGCATGGCGCAGCGCGTATCTAACGGGCAGCCCATCAGCCTGTCCACCCTGCCCACTGGCATGTACCTGGTAAAAATTTACCTGGGAGACGAAGTGATCACCCGCAAAGTGATCAAACATTAATCATATCCCTTCCCTGTGATCATTGCTGAGGCCCCGGATGTACCGGGGCCTCTTTTTTATCTCGCCCCCGCGGCGTTGGCCGGCGCTGCACCGCCAATCTTCCCTGCCTATTTTGCCGGCGGGGAACGCGGTTCCCCTTTTAATATTTTTTTCCCCAAGACCAGTTATTTTTTATCAAAATGCCTGGAAGTAAATACCCTGCGCTTGGCAGGTCTGAAAACTTTTACTAGGTTTGATGGACGGTGCTAAATCGTTTTACAACAGCAACAGCGGAAAAACTGTAACTTTATCTGATACGGATCGCAGGTCATAAAAATATTAGCGGTTGTTTGATAGAACAGTGAATAATAACCGGGGCAAGCCATATGGCCTGCCCCTACTTTTTTGAACATGGCCTTTTTACCAGGCAGTAACCTTAATGAGCCCGGTGGCTTACCGGCGGCTATCCCTGTTTTTTTTTAAATTAGGGGTGATACCTGCCCGGTTATTGACACTATCATTTAAAACCTAACTGATATGCAGGAAAAAGAAGCGCAATGGTTAACAAACATCTACCGGGACACCTTCCCCCAGGTAGCCGCAACAGTGCACCGGCTGGGCGGCAACCTGGACACGGCCAGGGATCTCTTTCATGATGCACTGGTCATCTACCTGGAGAAGCGGCGCAATAACACGCTGGATATCCGGGTGTCCGTAAAGGCATACCTCACCGGCATCGTAAAGATCCTATGGGTCCGAAAATTTAAGCAGGACAGCCGGCAAAGACCCCTGGACAATATGGAGGAGCAACTGGGCATCCCGGAGGATTTTTATGCCCCGGCGCCGGAACGCGCCACCCGCCTGCTGCACTACCTGCAGGCAGCCGGCAGAAAATGCCTGCAACTGCTGCAGGCATTTTATTACGAGCAGCGTTCCATGCAGGAAATAGCCCGGCAATTTCATTTCAGGACCGCCCGTTCCGCTACCGTACAGAAATACAAATGCCTGGAGAAAGTAAGGGAACAGGTTAAAAACGCTGAAAAGTATGAGGAAGCAATTGCATGAGATACAGGAGATAGATCAATATATCCTGCGGGAAATGAGCGTGGAAGACCAGCTGGTGTTCCAGGCCCGGATGCTGTCCTGTAGGGACTTGCAGGAAAAAGCAGCGCATCAGCTGCAGGCGCATGCCCTGGTGCGCCGTTTTGCCAGGGAGGCGCAGCGGGAAAAGCTTGCCGCCATATATGCCCGCTTGTGGGAAACCGACGCCGCCTTCAGATCGGAAATAACTGCCATTTTCCAATAACATATATAACCACCATGCTGATACCTACCGTACTCGACAATACTACGCGGGGCGCCTATGATATTTACAGCCTGCTGCTGAAAGAACGCATCATTTTTTTAGGCGCCGCCATCGACGACCAGGTTGCCAACCTGATAGTGGCGCAGCTGCTGTACCTGGACAGTGAGAATCACTACCCTGTACGGCTGTATATTCACTGCCCGGGCGGCAGCGTATATGCCGGCCTTGCCATTTATGATACCATGAAAATGATGAAATCCCCGGTGTCTACCGTAGCGGTTGGCTTTACCGGCAGCATGGGCACCGCTATACTCACTGCCGGCGCTGCAGGACAACGGTATGCCCTGCCCAACGCTACCGTGCACATGCACCCTACCAGCGGGGGCGCCAAAGGTTACACGGAAGATGTAAGTATTGCCTACCGGGAACAGGAGCGACTGCAAAACCACCTGTTCCGCCTGATCGGCAAACATGCCGGCCATACCGCGGAGGAGATAGAAGCCACTTTCAGGAGAGACAGGTTTATGAATGCGCTGGAGGCCAGGGACTACGGGCTGGTGGATGAAGTGCTGGGCGATACCGCGGAGCTGCAGGTGCTGGCGGACCTTAAAAAGTGAGGGCGCGGCAGATCGCCAACCGCCTTACAGGATACCAGCCTATGTAATACCATAATAAACCGGAGGGGTGGCTCCGGTAATTTAAACAGCGGGCTGCAGGGGAGCCCCATCCTTAGGGTCTTCCTTCTCATACAGCATGATGCCCACAAAACCCAGCAGCACAAAAAAGATATTGAATACCAGGTGCTGGTTCCAGGTCATGTTCTGCAGCACGCCCCCGCAGGAGCAGGGAATGTAGTCGCTGAACTTGAGGATGGCCACTATGTAGGCGGTGAACATGGTCATCAGGCTGAAAGCGGCGTACAGGCCGGCCAGACACCATTTAGGCACGGTCAGCAATGCCACCACCACCAGTTCTATTGCCGGAATGCCCCAGGCCACCCAGTCCGCAAAGGCGGTCAGCAAGGGCGACTTGCCCAGCTCAATGCTGAAGGTCTTATAATCCACCAGCTTGTTTATGCTGGCATATACAAACAGCAGTATGAACAGGTAAGCAATAATGTCTACGATGGTTTTCCTCTTCATTTGTTTGATGTTTTGGGTTGTATGGCTAACAGGTAAAGCAGTAATATAAATTTAACAACGATTATATCGCTACAGCGTTAATCTGCGGTTAACCTGCATATACTTTTTTTGTTTTCCCGTTAGTATTGGATTAACGATTGCATTAACAATTGATTATCGGTCCAGCAGATGATAATGCAGGATATTTGCAGTGAGGAATTATATGCATTTTCCGCAAACCTGCGGACAGAACCGGATCTAACCATCCGGTTCTGCAGCTTATAGGGCTGGGTACCTTCACATTTTCCTGTCTTAGCCTGAGCAGCCGGAATTTTCATCCGGCTGTTTTTTTTGTGCCATGGCACTGCAATAAACGGAAGCACGCTGCTATGGAGAATACCACGTATTATTAACAGCCTGGTTGCATATTTTTGATTAACTTCCATGATCATCAAACACACCACAACATGAGTAAATTTGTTATTACCAAGAGTTCCAACGGGGAACACCGTTTTAAACTGAAAGCCGGCAACGGAGAGCCTATTCTTGCCAGCGAAGGCTACACTTCAAAAGCCGGGTGCATGAACGGCATTGATGCTGTACGGGAGAATGCCCTGAAAGAAGAACGATTCGAGAAAAAAACAAGTTCCGGCGGCAAACACTATTTTGTGCTGAAAGCCGGCAACGGCCAGGTAATCGGCACCAGCGAGATGTATGAAAGCACATCCGGCAGGGATAATGGCATTGCTTCCGTGATGAAGAATGCGCCCCAGGCCACCATTGAAGACGAAACTGTTTTAGCCGCTAATTAACCGGGTGACCGGCCGGCAGCTGAATGCCGGCCGGCTGTTTTATGCCGCGCGCTGGCGCTTATTTTCCCTATGCCCCTCCGTTCGGGGTCAATGCGGGCATACTATTTCTCCTGGTGCTGCGTCAAAGGCCTGCTTTATCCTTATGATCCCCTCTTCCAGCTTTTGCTCGGTAAGCGAAGCACAGCCAGACGGAATCCCTGCAGCGATTGGTCCCTGAAAGAAAAGCAAGCCGGGGAGGTCAGGGATACGCTATGAAAACAGCGTGTAAAATAAACTGCTACAAAATTAAAAAGTGGCCTCCATCTTCTTTTGAAAGTCGGGATACAGCAGGTACAAGGCTTCAAGCGTTGCCGTATCGGCATTTTTGCTCTTCCTGTATTGCCGGGTAAGCGGTACCGCCTTGTCCCATTGCTCATCTTCTACATAAGCGTTGATAAGCTCCAGCGTACCGTCTCCAAAACCGGGCAGGTTTTGATGCAGTCTTTCCAGGCAAACCAGCTTGTTGGCATCATCCTGGCTTTCCTTGCAGATCAATGCACGGTAATAATCCAGAAAAAGATCCTTGTTGATCAGAGAATCCAGGCTGTTCACACATCTCAGGGCAGCCGGGAAATCTTTCCTCAGAAAATAGGCATCAATCATGAGCAGGTACATATTGGGCGCATCCGGGTGCGCTTGCTGAAATTTGTTCAGCGCAGCCAGGTATTCATCATCTCCCAGGCCGCTGGCAATACGGATATATATCATCTTGAAAAGCTTCTGTTCCCTGACCACAGCCGGGAGTGTTTCAAATACCTGCCGGGCCTTTTCAAAATTATTTGCATTCAGATGCTTTTTGATCAACTGCACTTTTACGGCATCCTTTTTACCGGTTCGGCTGGCCGCTTCCCCGTCGCTCACGTACAGGAGTGATTCTGCTAAAGTACTGCTCAGGTTCTCTCCTGTGAGGTAAACAAATATGTCTGCTATTTTAACCTGGTTGCCCTTTTTGACAAGCTCGAAATCGTGATAGTTCAGCTGTTCATTGTACATCCGGAAGATCAGGTGCTGGTGGCCGTCCTTTTCGTATTGCTTTACCAGCTCATAAGTTCCTTCATCGCCAAGGCTGTTCACCATTTGAAGGCCATATTCACCGGACTGCATGTTCTTCATGGCTCCCTTTACCAATGGCCGGCTCAGCTGGTTATGGGCATGGCTTACAAGCCTCTTTTCAAAGGCATCCGTATCCAGCAGCTCATTGAAACGGCTGGCATCACGACGGGCCATTGCATCCGTGAGCGAAGCAGCTACCTTTGCTGCCTCCGCTTTTGTTACCGGTTTTTCCGGCTCAGCACAGGCTGTAACAAAAAGGAACAATGGCAGGAGAATATACCGTACGGTGGTTTACAGTTCATGGTCAGGAGATAAATAGGATTATTAATCATTGATTATCAGGAGGAATAAAAGTAGCCAGCTGTTTAATTTCTGGTAATTGACAGCCCTTTTTTGACGCAATATTAATAAAAATCCCAGCTAAACGACTAACCATCAATATCATGACCCGTAAGGTCTGAATAAACTCATCTGCAATATGAGCTGGAGCGGAGCAGGAATGTTTAATGTGGCATCCGTGACTGTGGGCTTGTAGTGACCACTATCGTTACTCCATGATATAATTTTTCCACCCTCGAATTGTATTTCCCCGGCAAACAACACGTCTAGCCTGAACTTGGAATCCCGGTCGTTGAACAATAACATCTTTAGTCTGGACCCGGTATCCCAGGTATTGAACACCTTCCCTGCTACAAATTCCGACAGGGAAGTGTGGCCTGCCCTCGGCGGCTTATTAACCCGTGTAAGGCAATATATATTTGTTGGATCATACCCATGAATGATAAAGTTATACGAAGCGTCGCCCGGGTCGCTTATTTCATTGGTTGCCAGATTACGAAACCTGATTTTATCTCCATCCTTCTGCAAACAAAACACGTGATCTGCGTCAATGGGAGTTTGCAGGTGGCCTACAAATCCCTTCGTCCTGTTTGCTATTCTTATCTTATCCAGTATAATTAGTTCAAGTGGCCTCATGCCCCAAATTAATTCCTTTTTTTGGATGAGCTTATTCAGATATTTCCGGGGTTCAGCGAAGAAAGCATCCATTGCAGCTCTCTTGCAAACGTCAACCCTGTTCCTGTAACAGGTTAGCAGGAACCGGGGATAAAAGCGGAGGAGCGAGAGACCGAAAAACGGTCTGATACAGGCATAAATATGCCCTTTTGGGATAGTGCTCCCTGTAATAAGTGAGTAACATTACCGCACTCATAATTCCAGTTTAATTTGCCAGCCTGCTGCTGTTTACATTACTCTTTGATCCTGAAAGCTGCTGGAAGGCTGGTGATATATTAGGTGGTTTCCAATTTTCTTTTACACACCTCAATTTCGTATAAGCAGGCCGTTAGGATTGATAATTTTTGCTGGAAGCACGACTGCAAATTGTATACTCCCGGTGTGTAATTCTTCCTGCGTAAAAAAATGATGAAATTGAAAAATATGATAAGCTCAAAACGCTATGTTCAAAATAATCTTCCATACACAAGACTGCACAATGGCTCATCAGGGAAAAACGCTGCTTCCTGCTCCGTGTGTCCATAATAACACACTTTTTAACCATACAAAATATACACACTATGAAAACGCTATTCCTTGTAGCAACTACTGCTTGCGTCCTTTTTCTTTCCTGCCAGAAAGATACGCCTCCACCACCAGACAACACGAAGGATACCACATCCCTCTATCTCTGGGCGAACGACAAAGTGCAGATCAACCCGGAAATATTCGGCGTCAACAATTCATGGAACTGGATCGCCAATGCCGATTTCCCCTCTTTCATATCGGCGCTGGAAAAAATAAATTACAAGCTGCTACGTTTTCCCGGCGGATGGGAGTCTGAGCATTACAACTGGAACAATAATACTACACCTGGCTGGAGTAAACCGCCCGCCAGGATCGGCGCCTCTCCAGCCACACTTGTTAACAACGTATCCTCCTTTAGCATAGTGCTACCTACTCTCCCCGCCATGGATAAACCTTTGTGGTCCACCGCCTGGTGGGACGCCGTTGCCAAACTGCAAAAAACCGCCGTTACTGCCATCAATAAAGTGGGAGCTGACAAAGTGAAAATTGTAGAGATTGGTAATGAGTGGTGGCTGCATTGGGGCGGCGGAGTACCTAGAAGGGACAAGTTGCGCAAGTATGCTAAAATTGCCATGAACATAGCGGAACATCTTAACCAGCGATTTCCTGAGAGGACTTTCAAGTTATTGATCAACGGCGACTTCACCCATCCTGAAGAATTTACAGCCATGAGAAAAGAATTTGCACCAAATATGAAAGCTTACAATGCGATTGATGGTGTGGCGCTCCACCCCTATGTAGGCTATGATTCCGCTACCAATGCCATAGAAAAACTTCCGTACCGGATAAAGCATTGTGCCAGTAATTTCAACCCTGAAAAAAAGTATGTTTATCTGTCAGAGTGGGCGGCGTCAAGGGCCTACAACAGCGACAAACGATACATGCAGAACGCCAACATCCTTCCGGATATTATTCATATTTTTGCCCGGGCAGGTGTAAAAGCTGCGGCCTATTGGCCCCCCATCAATGGTAATGCAGCCGGCATCGGGCTGCTGAGTTCCGATTACAAAACGTTATGGCCCAATGCACAGATACTTGGAGAACTGGCCCGTAACTATACCGGGCATGCAGTCAGCACGAAATCCGGTTCAGTACACCTTGCTGCCGCGAGGAATGACGACAACACGCTGACGCTGTATGTGACAGGATCAGACAGGCCTGCTACCAGGGTTAGCATCAAAGTATACGGATTTACTGTTGCCTCCATTAAGGAGGTGGTTAAATTCCGGCCGGCTAATTATAAACAGACCAAACTGGCTGCTCCCTATGTCAGGGAAACGGCATCAGCCAGGCTGGACACTGTGCATAACCGGGTTCTTTTAAATATTAATGTACCTGGCCAATATGAGATATTTAAAGTAGTCCTAAAACAACAAGGACATGCACAATCACTTTATGGCGCATATGAAGGTCATTGAGGTGGATCTTTGCATAATGAAACATTTCCGACTGGTTACACTAAACTGAAATAATTTAGTGTAACCTTTTTTGTAAACTGGTAAAAGCTGGTTAAGCAGTACAAGTAGCTTCCTCTGAAACTGTTCATTTTTTCTTTTTTTACCTATGCATTACGTAAATACTGATAAATATCATAGGATTGATATGATTAGTTTTCTTTTTTTGAAGAAAACGAAAGATCAAGGCAAAATCCGATTATGTATAATACAAGAACAGAATTTGAAGAAGCAGTTTTTTCCTGTAATCCGCCTTATCCGGATGAGCAACTATCCAGCATCGAAGTAGCATGGATGGTTTACAGAAACACTACTATGAAATCAAAATTTGATTTCCTTGTAATGGGAAGATGGGTAACCGATAGCACTCCAAATACACCGGGAATAGATGCGTCTCTCATGAGAAATCTATATGTAATGGATGAAACGTTTTCTGGTGCTCCTATAATGAATTGCTCAAACTGGACATTGTTAGTAAATGATGCCTGGTTACTAGGAGGCATTCACGTTTTTGCCCAGTTTCAACTGGCTTCCTTCATAACGATTGAAAATATTTACCAAACCAAAGGGAAGTTTAATAATCAACTAACGGTTACCGGTAGAGAAGTAGCAGGACTTAAAACATTTGGCTACACCAAGCGTCAGCTATCGATAGGGAACGTTTTTGTTTGTACAGATCTGAATAGAGCTAATTCAGCAAATTTTAATGAATATCTTCATTCTATAAAGTATTTCTCTGAAAATAATTGTTGGATGAAGCTCTTATAGACTGTTTAAGTGACACTATTTTCAAGGAAATCCTTGTGTAAGGACATTAGGCGGAGCAATTACGGCATTCAACCAGAATGGCGGCATGACCTTTAGCTTTTTGAACCGGAAAAATGTAAAAAGGCCCGTAAAACCAGCGTTCTACGAGCCTTTAGTACCTTTTGATAACCTATCCTGCGGAGGAGAAGGGATTCGAACCCTTGATACCCTTTCGAGTATACACACTTTCCAGGCGTGCCAGTTCAACCACTCCTGCACTCCTCCGGTTGAATTTTTAATTCAGGGTGGCAAAGATAA
>Ga0164243_10011230_pt1 | contig 12796 bp, 13 predicted proteins | sample OricompcompostOP_FD_108781 | JGI IMG/M metagenome (GOLD analysis project Ga0164243, IMG submission 108781) | Organic Plus compost microbial communities from Emeryville, California, USA - Original compost - Organic plus compost (OP) | ecosystem: Engineered > Solid waste > Mixed feedstock >...
CTTCAGCGAGCAGCACGCCCGCCATCTGAAGCACCCCAGCGTGGCCGGGCATGAAGGCGGCTGGGCCTTGCTCTACGTATCGGGCGACGAACTCAGGGTCTGTGAAATACCGCTCGAATCCGGACACGGGCGTAGCGCCTCCCAAGCTTGAGCGCGGGGTCAGTCACGTCTTCGCGGCGGCGCGGCGGCGAGGCCATGACGCGGCTGAACATTGCGAATGATATGTTATAAAATAACATCCAGCGTCAAGTGGGGCGCTGGGGGAGGACGCCTACGCTTCGGCCCCAATCCTCCAAGGTCTCCCGCACCTTTGCGTCGGGCTCGGCGTCGCGCCGGAACGCCCACCAAAGCAGGGTCCCCTGCCAAAGGCTCGCCATTTGCCAACCCAGCCGCGCGGCGCGGTCTGCGTCGTCGCAGAGGCGGCGACCGAGCGCGAAGGCCAGGCGCGCGCCCCACTCCGCGCCTCGGGCGCGCAGGACCGGGTTCCGGATGTCCTCGCGCAGGAGCAGCAGTCCGTCCGTGAAGTCGGACTCGGCGCTTTCCGAGTTCGTCAGGCGCAACAGCAGCTCGATCGCTCCGGCGGGGTCCGGCGAGGCCCATGCGTCGGCGGCGGCCGTCGCTGCATCCAGCTGGTCCCAAGCTCGAAGGAGGACGGCCTCCACCATCCCGTCGCGGGTCCGAAAGCGCTGCACCAGGGTCGCCGCGGCAAGGCCCGCCGCCTCCGACGCCTTGGCGAACGACAGGCCCGACGGGCCGTGCGCCGTCACCGCGGCCATGAGCCTGTCGAGCAGCTGCTCGTCGGAAACTGTCTTGCTTCGGCTCATTCTTAGACAATAAATGAATGATCGTTTATAAACGATGGAGGGCGCGCATGGCGAGGATCGTCGGCTACATCGCAGCAAGCCTGGACGGCTTCATCGCCGCACCGGGCGACAGCCTGGACTGGCTGTTCGGCTACGACGGCATGGACCTGGGCGAGCACGACTACGGCCGCTTCCTGCGCCGCATCGGAACCGTGGTCATGGGCCGCGGGACCTATGATTTCCTCGCACAGGATCCAACGCCGTGGCCCTACGACCGACAGCGCGCGATCGTCGTCACCTCCCGGCCGATCACCGAACCCAAGGGGCCGCTGGAAACCCGCAGCGACGTCGTCTCGCTGATCGCCGAACTGCGGAGCCTCGAGGACGGGGACGTCTGGATGCTCGGCGGCGGGCGACTGCAGATGGCGTTCATGGAGCGCGGGGCGCTCGACGAGATCGAGATCTATGTGATGCCGGAATTGATCGGCGGCGGAACGCCGCTCTTTCCCGCGACCGGCTTCCGCGCCAGCCCTAAGCTCCTCAGCGCGCAGGCCTTGGACCGGGGCTGCGTGCGACTGCATTACGCGCTCTCGGCCGCAAAGGACGGCTAGCGCGCTGCGGCCCACGCGCGCACGAGCGCCTTGCGTGGCGCGCGACCGGTCGCCGCCTCAGATCGCCGTCGGGTCCGGAGGCGCAGCGTCGGCGTTCAGGCCCAGGCGTCTGATCAGCCAGGGCATCGTCAGGCCCTGCACGAAAATCGAGAAGGCGACGACGGCGAACGCCACGATGATGATCTCCCGGCGCTCGGCGACGGTCGGCGGCAGGGCGAGCGCGAGCGCCAGGGCCAGAGCCCCGCGCAGGCCGCCCCAGAACAGCACGTGCTGCATCTTCATCGACAGCCGCAGGGCGGTCGGCGCGAGGAGCGCGCCCAGGCCGTAGACGGCGGCAGCCCGGCCGAGGAGCACCAGAACGACGGCCGCCGCGGCCGCCGCCGAGACGAGGCTGAACGGCTGATGCGCCTCGTGGCTGCCGATGAGGATGAAGACGACCGAGTTGGCCAGGAACGCCGCGTACTCCCAGAACGCCAGCACATGCCCGCGACCGGCCGCCGAAATCGGGCCGCGCCAGCCGAGGTTCCCGATCACCAGGCCGGCGCTGAGGGAGGCCAGCACGCCGGAGGCGTGGAGGCGCTCGGCGAGCAGAAACGACCCATAGGCCGCGATGGTCGTGAGCGTGATCTCGACGAGGTGATCGTCGGTTCGGCCGGCGATCAGCAAAAGCGCGCCTGCGGTCGCCGCGCCCGCGAACACGCCGCCGGCGATCGTCCAGACCAACGCGCCGCCGATCGCCAGCGCGCCGCCCGCCGAACCGGCCGCAACCGCCAGCAGCACCGAGAAGCCGACCGCCGCGGCGCCGTCGTTGAGCAAGCTCTCGGACTCGACGACGATCCGCAGCCGCCGCTCCACCCGCATCTCCTTAAAGGCGGCGATGACCGACACCGGATCGGTGGCGGCGATCAGCACGCCGAACAGGCCCGCTCCGATCCAGCTCCAGCCCAGAAGCAGGTGCATCCCGGCGGCCACCACGGCGGCGGCGACGACCACGCCCGGGAACGCCAGCAGGGTGGTCGCCGGCAGTTCCCGGCTGAACTGACGCCATCTCAGCTGGACGGCGGCCTCGAACACCAGCGGCGGCAGAAACACCGAAAAGATCAACTCCGGACCGAGCGGCAGTTCGACGCCGACCGGAGAGATCGCCAGAGCGATTCCCGCGAGAACGAGGCCGACGCTGTAGGGGGCCCGCAGGCGTCGGCAGAGGATGGCGACCAGACAGGCGACAAGAAGGACAAGACCCAGCGTCGGGATCGAGAACCGCTCCACCTGGTGACCCCTCGCCTGGCCAAGGACCGACGGCGGCGTCCGCGTTCACGCGTCGGCAGCCGGCTCGCGGTTCAAAGAAGGCCCGCCAAGCCGAACCGTTCACCGGCCGAGCGGTTTCATGCCGGTTCGTCCAAGGGCGGCCGCTGCGCCGCAGTTTGGCCACAATTTAGAACCAACCCTTGAGTTGCAGAGCGCCTGAATGCACGCATGGCGCTCGCCGCTTTTCAGTCAGTCCTGTACCGCCTCACGCGAGGCGTCCGTCGATTCCGCGTACCTGCTCGCTCGAATCCACCGGAGGACACCATGCCGCTCGCCGGCCGCAATCTTCCCTACCGCCAGGGCTACGACTACGGCATCGGCCTGATCGCCACGACGGGCATGCGCTGCTCGCAGGGCGTGCAGGGCGAGGTCAGCGGGGTGCAGGGCGCCGAAGGCGGCGTCGGGACCCTGAAGATCACCCGCGTCGAGACGACCGAGGACCTGGAGAGCTCGCTGGGGATCTCGGCCGAGGCGACCGGCGGCGTCGGCCTGTTCGCCGCCAGCGCCCGCTTCGACTTCGCCCGCGAATGCCAGATCCATTCCCAGGCGCTGACCCTGCTGGTGGCGCAGACCGTGCAGTTCGGCTTCCAACAGATCGACATCCCGGTGCTGCGCGACCCGGCCAAGGAGGTGGCCGAGCGGCCGGAGCTGTTCCAGAGCCGCTACGGCGACCTCTTCGTCGCCGGCATCGGCTCCGGGGGCTTGTTCGTCGGCGTGCTCAAGATCGAGTACCGCAGCGAGCAGAGCCGCCAGACCATCGAGGCGGCGATGTCCGGCAGCTACGGCCTCGCCTTCTCCGCGGAGGTGGCGACCAAGCTCCAGAACGCCCTCACCCAGACGAACTCCAGCGTCCGCGTCTATGTGCACGCCGAGGGCGGGACCCTGCTCGGCCACGAGCACCCGATGACGCCCGCGGAGCTGCTCGCGGCGCACGGGCGCTGGTACGAGTCGATCGTCGGGCCCGACGGCAAGGGCACGGACCTCAAGCGGCCCTACTTCGTCCAGGCCCTGCCCTACGCCGTCGCAGAGGGGCCGCCGCCGCCGAACGAGCAGGACCTGCAGCGCCAGCTCGACGTGCTGGCGCGCTGCGCCACCCTGCGGTCCACCATGCTCGACAACCTCAACCTGGTGACCTACGTCCTCGCCCACCCTGACCAGTACGAATTCGCCGAGGGGACCGTCGCCTATCTCCAGGACGTGACCGCCGCGCTCGGCCGCGACCTGCAGCAGATCTCCGAGACCGCCTCCCACGCCACCAACCACCCCGGCGACGCCCAGTGGCCGGAGGTCTTCAAGGCGCCGGAGGGCGGCTACCGTTTCACGGTGCTGGATCCGGCGCGCATGCCCAAGCGACGGGACAGCGTCGAGGTGAAGGTTCCGGACCTCAGGAGTTGCGGCTCGACCGTCGCGGCGCGCAAGCAGCTCACCGATCTTGGCCTCACCTTGCAGCTGATCGTCGACGCCACGCGCGAGGAAAGCTTCCGGGTCCTCTCCCAGACGCCGCCGCCGAACACCGCCGTCGCGCCCGGCTCCGTCGTCGCCCTCACCATCCCCAAGTCGCCATTCAACCTGATGATCGAGGCCCTCAAGGTGCGTGGAAACACGGTCCGGCAGCTGTCCGGCGTGAAACTGCACCGCATCGGTCGCTGACCGGCCCTATCCGCTGGAGGATCCGCCATGTCCGAAGACCTGGAGCCAAGGGACGTCGACCTGACCTGCGACGCACGGATGGTGACCGCCCCCGACGGGGCGGAGATCCCGGTTCCGGTGGGCGGGATCGGCGGGATCAGCACGCCTTCGGGCGACGGCGCATGGATCTCCGACACCGCGCAGGTTCAGGTCTCGCTTCAGGGCGGCGGCTATTACGTGCTGATCAACAGCGCGCCACCCGCCAACGACGAGGCCAAGGCGCTGTTCGAGGACCTCAGCGGCGAGGCGCTCCAGGCGCTGGCCGAGGAGGTGCTCGCGGCCGGCGCCTCGGCGGTGTTCCGCTTCGGCCTCTTCGTCGGCGGCGTGCTGGCCAGCGTGCTGACGACCTCCCGGCTCACGCGCGAGGTGTTCATCCGCGGCGAGTATCAGGGCGTGCCGATCACCTACTGCATCCTTCTCTGAGCCGCCACGCCGAGAGGCCGAAGTCCCGGATGAGCGCGGTCACCGCCTCCGGCCGCTCGAGCATGCTGAAGTGGCCGGTCTCCGGCAGAATGCGGATCGTCGTCGCCGGCCGCACCTGGCGCAGGAAGTCCAGGAAGGGGGTGCTGTCCTCCCCGTGACGCAGCGAGCGCCGCGGGGTCAGGCTGTCGTGGTAGGTGCTCTGGATCGCCAGGACGGGCGCCTTCGGGTCCATGTCGGCGAACACCACGTCGGCCCTGCGGCTGTCCCAGTCGGCGAGGGCGCGGACGGCGGCCTGCATCACGCTCGCCGGCGCGCCGGACATGGTGGCGATCACATGCGCGCGGACGTCCGCCGTTGCGTAGGGGCCGACGGTGAGGTCCAGGATCTCGCGCAGCGACGCCTCTGTCGGAGGGGCGGCGTCCTCGCAAACCGGTTCGGTTCTCGCCCGGCCGCCGACGGTGCGGCTGGCGTCGAGCAGGACCAGGGCCGCGATCTGATCGGGCCGGCGCCACGCGGCCTCCGCCGCGACCCGCGCGCCGAGGCTGTGCCCGGTGAGCACCACCGGACCGAGCGCCAGCGCATCGATCGCGGCGTTCACGTCCGCCGCCCACTGCTCGACGCTCAGCTCGCCGACGCCCACGGCGGATCGCCCGTGGCCGCGCAGATCCAGCGCCGCCGCCCGAAAACCGCGTTTGAGCGCCTCGAGCTGCCGCGCCCAATCCTGCAGGGCGCAGCAACCGCCGTGCACGAACAGAAAGGCCGGCGCGCCGGCGCCTTCCAGCACGTAGTTCAGCTCCGCGCCGTTCAGCGTCAGAGACGGCATGGGCCCTCCTCCGGCAGCGCGTCTCGCTCGCGCTCCGCCGGCCATTGACTCTCCTGGCGAAGACCGGCGAGCGTCTCGTCAGGCGCGGCCAGGGAGATCGCGCCACGGCCAGGGAGACACGCTCGGTGCACGCGAACTTCGACGGCGCCCTTGTGCCCGATCCCTTCGCCGCGCTGCTGCCGTCGGACGGGGGCGCGGCGCGGTGCACGCCGTCCTACGTGCGCCAGCGGCGCCGTCGCGCCGCCATCCTGGCGACCACGCGCCAGCTGCTCGCCGCCGGCGACGAGGAGTTCACCCTGCGCCGGGTGGCCGAGCGATCCGAGGTGACCGTCCAGACGCTGCGCAACAGCTTCGGCCGCCGCGACGAGCTGATGGTGAGCGCGATCAACGACCACACGAGCGCGGTCTGGGAGGGGCTGGCGCGGATCTGCACAGGTCCCCTGCTCTTCCTGAACCTGGCGGAGATGTACTTCCACTGCGCCAGCCGGACGCCGGAGTTCCTGCGCGCCATGGTCACCTCGGCGGTGGCCAACACGCCCGCGCTCGGCGTCACGCAGCGGCACGGCTCCTCCATCAAGACCGGTCATCTGCGGCGCCTGGCCCGGGAGGGCGTGCTGCGCCCGGGCGCCGACGCCGAGGCGCTGGCGGCGCAGATCACGCGGCTGAACACCTTCACCATGTACGAATGGGCGAACGGAGGCGAAGCGCTCGAACTGCGCCGCGAGCTGGCTGTCGGCAACAAGCTGCTGCTGCTCGGCGCGGTGCGGCCGCAGCACGCCGGCGAGATCGAGGCCTGGACGCCGTCGCAGGCGGCCTGACGAAGCGCTCGCCACGCCTAAGGCCCCGACCGCGCGAACCGGCGCTCGAATGCGAGATGCTCCTCGAGGCCGAGCAGCCGCATGACGCCCCCAGGCGCGACGATCTCGGGAGGATGGGCCTTCCGGTAGGCCGCCTCCGACCCGGTCCGACGCAGGTCGGCGAAGGCTTGGGCGAGCGCATTGGCGGCGGCTTCGATCGGCCCGCCGGAAAGGCCGAGCAGGCGGTAGCCGATCTCGCCCATGTCCGCCGCCGTGTAGCCCTCCGGGATCAGGACGCCCTTGACCGGTCCGTCGATGTCCCGGGCGAGGCGGGCGTAGAGCTCCATCTGGTCGTCCGGCGTCAGCGCGGAGAGCGGGCGGCCGTCCACCTCGAAACAGATGGGCAAGGCGACGTCGGCCCCCGCCTCGAGGTAGCGGTTGCAGCGCAGGACGAGCTCGTCGTACCCGACGACGTCCGCATCGGAGCGGGCGATGATGAGGAAATCGGGATCGCGCCGCGCGGCCAGCGCCGCCCCGAGCCTTGCCAGCTGCTCGTCGAGCGACACCACCGAGCGGCCCTCCAGCGCCGGGCAGCGCTTCGGGTTGACCTGGTCCTCCAGTTGCACGCCGGCGACTCCGCAGGTCTCCAGGTCGCGGACCAGCCGGGCGATGTTGTGCACCCCGCCGAAGCCCGTCTCGCCGTCGCAGGTGACCGGCACGCCCACCGCCTGGGCGATGCGGCCGGCCTGGGCGACGAGCTCGCTCAGCGTCAGGAGGCCGAGATCCGGTCTGCCCAGGAGCGACGCCTCCAGGCCGAAGCCGCTGATCGAGATCGCCTCGAAGCCGGCGTGCTCGGCGAGGCGCGCCGAGAGCGCGTCGTAGCACCCGGGCGTGAGCAGGCCGGGGCTGCGCGCCATCAAGGCCCGCAGCCGCGCGCCGGCGCTCTCGGTCAGGCTCATGCGGTCAGCTCCCGAAGCGACGGCAGGGTTTCAAGTTGCTGAAGCGCCTGCAACAGGCGCTCTGGATGCGGAACGCCGCCGTGCGCGGCGCAGTCGAGAAACTTGGCCGACAGCTCCGCCGCGCTGAGGGGCGCGCGGGCCTGGCCGCGGGCGTAGCGGATCGGGCCGCTGTCCAGGCGTCGTCCGTCGCGCAGCTCGATGAGCACGCGGTCATGTCGGGCCAGGCCCGGCTGGTCCGGGCAGGGCTCGTCCTCGACGATCTGCACCCGCGTGAGCGGATAGAGGGCGGCGACCTCGGGCCGGGCCACATAGCCGTCGGTGACCTGGGCGAAGCCGACAGCGCCGTCGATCAGCGCCGCGGCCACCGCGTGCTGCAGGCTGAACTTCGCCTCCAGCCCGGTGCGCGGATGGTCGAAGCGCAGGGTGACCGCCGGCGCCCGGGCCAGGCTCGCCGTCACCCTCGCGACCTCGCCCGCCAGCAAGCCCGTCTCCTGGCGCAGCTGGATGACCGCGTCGATCACCCGGTGCGAGGCGTAGCAGACCGGATAGCGCTTCACCGAGAGGCCCTGCTCGACGAGCCGCCATTCATGCGGGGCCTCGGGCAGTCGGACGGGCGTCTTCAGATCGACCCGCCGCAAGGGAGAGACGCCGAGCATCAGGCCGTGCTCGCTTTCGAGCGCCCCGGCCGCGCCGGTGAGCCCAGCGCGCGCCAGGCGCACCGCCTCGATCGCGTTGGCGGCGGCGTGGCCCGCCTGCAGCGGCTTGGCGTGCGCCCCGAAGTTGGCGATCACTCCCGAGGCGAGGCTCGCGGCGATGGCGATCGCATTTTGCGCGGTCGCAGCGTCCAGCCGGTTCAGCGTCGCCACGGCCACGGTCGCAGCGATGGCGCCGAGCACCGCGGTCGGGTGCCAGCTGCTCAGGTGGTAGCTGTCCGGCTCCCGCCGGCAGAGCTCCACCCAGGCCTCGAAGCCGGCGACGTAGGCCGCGAGCGCGTCCCGCCCCGCGGCGCCCAGGCGTTGCCCCTCGGCGAGGATCGCCGGAACCAGCACCACGCTCGGATGACCATGCAGCGCGACGTCGTCGTAGTCGAGCACGTGTCCCGCCATGGCGCCCAACCGGGCGGCGTGCTCGGCCGAGAGCCGGCGTCCGCCGACGAAGGCCCTCGCCTCGCCGCCGTCGGGCGAGGCGGCGTCAAGCATCGCCACCGCGCTCTCGCGCCAGCCCGCCAGCATGACGCCGCAGGTGTCGATGAAGGCCCGGGCGGCGAGCTCCAGCGCCGCGGGGGCGAGGCCCGTCTCCCGCGCCCGCGCCGGCAGGCGCGCGAGCCCGGCGGTGAGGCCTGGACCTTCGGGATCCGCAGGAAGCGTCGTCATCCTTCCGGTCAATCCGGGCGCGAGGGCCCGAGCGCCACCCTCGCGCTGGCCTTTCGCTTGCTGTTTTCCGCGGAATGCAAAGTCGTCGCCGACCCGAAGCGGCGAAACTGTGGTCAGCACGGGCGAACCTTCCGCCGCGAAGCCAGCCGCCATGCCCCTCACCTGCACGCCCGTCTCCCAGGATTTCGTCGCCCGCGTCAGCGGCGTCGACCTGCGCCAGCCGCTCGCCGAGGCGGACCGGGACGCGATCGTCGGCCTCGCCGACCGCTACGCCGTGCTGGTCTTCCCCGAGCAGCACCTGTCGAAGGAAGAGCTCGTGGCCTTCGGCGCGAGCTTCGGCGTGGTGGACACCACCTTGCAGAAAAAGCTGATGAACCGGATCCAGAACCGGCTGGGCCTGGACACGGTGACCGACATTTCGAACCTCGACGCCGAGGGCAAGGTGGCCGGCCCCGAGCACTGGCAGACGATCACCACGATCGGCAACCGCTTCTGGCACAGCGACGGCTCCTACAAGCACCAGCCGGTCCGCTATTCGGTGCTGAACGCGGTGACCGCGGTCGAGCACGGCGGCCAGACCCAATACGCCGACCTGCGGGCCGCCTACGACTCCCTCGATCCGGCCACCCAGGCCTACATCAGCGACAAGGTCGGGGTGTTCTGGTCGCACAACACCCGGGCGTGGCTGGGCATCCAGGACTCCGAGGAGGAGAAGAGCGCCTTTCCCAAGGTGCGCTGGCCGCTGGTCCGCACCCATCCAGGGTCCGGGCGCAAGGTGCTCTGGTGCGACAGCAAGGTCTGGGCGATCGAGGGGATGTCCCTGCCGGAAGGCCGCGCCCTGGCGCACGAGCTGATCGAGCACATCGGCCAGCGGGAGCACGTCTACAGCCACCAATGGCGGGCGGGCGACCTGGTCATGTACGACAACCGCAGCACCGTGCACCGCGGGCGGCGCTTCAACCATTCCGAACGGCGCGAAATGCGGCGCGTCGAGACCACCGACGACGCCCAGTCGCTCGGCCACGTCTGAACCAAGCGGCCGATCAGGGAGCAGGCGGATGGCGTCAGAGGTGGTCGAGCGTCGGCCCGGCGAGGGCGAAGGGCTGGAGACGGTGGCGGCGACGTTCCGCGCCAGCGAGCAGATCTTCGGCGGCATGGGCGCGCGGCTCTTCGCCGAGCTCTGCAAGGGCGTGGTGGGCAGCCCGGAGCTGCTCGAGCTCGCCGCTCACGCCCTGGCCGGCGCGCGGCCGGCGCATCTCTTTTCGGCGGTCCACTATCTGCTGCTGCGCGAACCGGACCCGGCGTTGAGCCGGTTCTTCGCCACCCTGACCCAGGATCCGGCGCCGCCGGAAGCCGCCTTCCCGCCCTTCGCCCGCTACTGCGCCGACCACCGCGGCGAGATCCTGGAGATCCTTCAGACCCGGACGGTGCAGACGACCTACGTGCAGCGCTGCGCCGCCTTGATGCCGCTGGTCTCCTACGTGGCCGATCAGGCCGGCGAGCCGTTGAACCTGGTCGAGATCGGCTGCAGCGCGGGCGTCCTGCTGACCTTCGACAAGTACGCCTATGAGGTGACCGGCCGCGGCCGCGTCGGCCGGGCGGACGCGCCCTTGACCCTCGCGGCGGAAGTGCACGGCGGGCCCGTCCCGCGCATCCCCGCCATCGCGCGCCGCGTCGGCCTCGACCTGCGGGTCGTCGACTGCACGTCGCCGGACGAGCGCCGCTGGCTGCTCGCCCTGTGCTTCCCCGAACTGCGCGCCGAACAGCAGCGCCTGGCCAGAGCGCTCGACGTCGTCGCGCAAACCGAGATGACGGTGCTCGAGGGCGACGCCTTGCAGCGCCTGCCCGAGGTCCTCGCCGGCGTCCGCGACCCGCTGTGCATCTTCTCTTCGGCCTGTCTCCTCTACTGGAGCGCCGAGGCGCGCGGGGCGCTGGAGGAGATGCTGATCGCCGCCAGCCGCGGGCGGGAGTTCTATCGCGTGTCCCTGGAGCCGAGCGAAGACTACGACCGCTGGGCCAAGGGCCGCAGCTCCGAGCAGGCGGCCGGCGGCCACGCGCCGCAGCCGACGGTCGGCATGGCGACGGTGATCCGATATCGCGACGGCGTGGCCGATGCCCGCGGCGTGGCCCAGAAGCTCGGCCCGCTCAGCGGCCTGCGCTGGATCGACGACCGCCCGTTCTGATCCGCGCGTGGACAGCGCCCGAAAAGCCGGCCAATGAAGCCTTAGCGCGCCGAAGCCCATGGGCTTAAACGGGAACGCAGTAGGGGCCCGCCCTGATCTGCGGCTGTCCCTGCAACTGTGAGCGGTGAGCGCCTGCGTCAGGCGGACCTTTCGGGTCCGCCGGCCACTGGGGCCGCCCGGTCCTGGGAAGGCGGCGCACGGCGCTAAGACCCGCGAGCCAGGAAACCGGTCGGCGCGTGTCGCTCGAGCTGTCGGGGCAGCGGACCCCACGGCGCGGATCTCCGTCTGGGCGACGATCGGCCGATGACAGGAGACCCGGATGACCGCCCTTCAGCCTGACGAAGCAGAGCTCAACGCCCGCCACAACGCCAAGATGGCGAGGATCAAGGCCGCCCGCGAAAAGATGATGGCCGAGCGCCAGCTCGAGAAAGGCCTCGTCATCGTCCACACCGGCGCCGGCAAGGGCAAGACCACGGCCGCGCTGGGCATGGCGATCCGCGGCATCGGCCACGGCCACCGCGTCAGCGTCATCCAGTTCGTGAAGGGCGCGCTCCAGACCGGCGAGAAGCTGGTGTTCGACGCCTTCCCCGACAACGTCGAGTTCCGGCCCATGGGCGAGGGCTTCACCTGGGACACCCAGGACCGCGCCCGCGACATCGCCGTCGCCCGCCAGGCCTGGGAGGCGTGCAAGGCGCGCATCCTCGACGCCGAGGACTGGGACATGGTGGTCTGCGACGAGCTCAACATCGTCCTGCGCTACGACTACCTGCCGCTCCAGGAGGTGCTGGAGGTGCTGCGCGCCAAGCCCGCACGCAAGCACGTGGTGATCACCGGCCGCAACGCGCCGCAGGAGCTGATCGAGCTGGCCGACCTGGTCACCGAAATGACGGTGGTCAAGCATCCCTTCCGCAGCGGCGTGAAGGCTCAGGCGGGGATCGAGTTTTGAGCCTGCTGCAGCCCGCCGCCGAGGGGCCGAGCCTGATCGTCTGCAACACCTGCCGCTGGTCGGACGAGGCGCGAGAGGACGCCTCGGGCGTGCGCGGCGGCGCGCGGCTGGCCGAGGCCCTGCGCGCGGCGAAGGCCGGCGATCGGCGCCTGGAAACGCTGACGGTGGAGGAGATGCCCTGCCTCTTCAACTGCAGCCAGCACTGCTCGATCCACCTGCGTGCGCCCGGCAAGATCGGCTACGTGCTCGGCCGCTTCGCCCCGACGGCGGAGGCGGCCGAGGCGATCCTGGACTACGCCGCGGCCTGGCTCGCGAGCGCGGAGGGGGTGGTGCCCTACCGCCAGTGGCCGGAAGGCGTGAAGGGCCATTTCATCGTCCGCACGCCGCCTGCGGGCCAGATCGTCGCCGGCTAGGGCCGATGTGAGGGCGTGCGGAGAGCCGCCGGCGCGCGGCCGGTACGAGGGCGCGCCTGCCCTCGCCCTGTCGGCTGATCGACCTTCAAGCGCCACAGTTCTAGCGCACCTCTTGAACGTCGAGCCGCCCGAAGGGGCCAAACGGAGAGAGGCACGCCATGGCTTGCGCAGGTTCCGAAGGCCCGGCCGCGGACGCATTCCCGGGCGCCGCCGGCGTCGTCCACGACCTTGGCAATCTGATCCAGATCGCCGCCTCGGCGGTGAACATCATCGGCCGCAGTTCGCGCGCCTGCCCGGACTCCGCGCTCGAGCCGATCCTCGCGCGGGCGCGGACCGCGCTGGAGCGGGCCAGCGCGCTCGTCCGCCAGACAAGCGTGCGGACCGAACCTGACGTCGAGGTCCGCGCGACCCAGGAGCTGCAGAGCGTGACGTCCTGCCTGGACGAGATCCGGGCGCTGATCAGCTCGA
>Ga0164243_10011231_pt1 | contig 12796 bp, 8 predicted proteins | sample OricompcompostOP_FD_108781 | JGI IMG/M metagenome (GOLD analysis project Ga0164243, IMG submission 108781) | Organic Plus compost microbial communities from Emeryville, California, USA - Original compost - Organic plus compost (OP) | ecosystem: Engineered > Solid waste > Mixed feedstock >...
AGAACGGACGCCTCCCAAGGGGGCGTCCGTTTTTTTGGGCGCAGTAACTTCCAATCACTTCCGTCGTTCGGGCTGAGCGTGTCGAAGCCCGGCTACAGCCTGAGCGCTGGCCGCCCTTCGACATGCTCAGGGCGAACGACGGGAACCAGTTGGTAATGGAAGGCTATTTCGGCCAGGCAGCGCAATGCGCCATCAGAACGTCGTGCAGCGAGCGGGGCTTGCGGCCGGTGAGCCTTTCCACATCATCGGTCTTCTTGTCGAGGAAACCCTCGCGGATGGCGCGCTCGAAGCTCACCATGTCGTCGGACGACCAGGGAATGGGACCGTCGGGCACGATGTCGGAAGCATGACGCGGCGCGCCCATACTGTCGAAATAGGCAAACATGTCATCGTCCGTCACCCGTTCGTAGGCGATGGGCTTGCCGGATATCTCGGAAATCATGGCGACGGCCCTGGGGAAGGACAGGACCTCCGGCCCGGTCAGCGTGTAGGCCCTGTTCTCATGGCCGTCCTGCGTCAGCACGGCCACGGCGCTGGCCACGCAGTCCTCGCGCGAGACGAAGGCCACGCCGCCATCCCCGGCGCTGCCCGGCAAGGTGCCACGCATGATGGCCACCGGCGCGATGACCTGCGCCACCGCCTCGGCATACTGGCTGTCGCGCAGATGCGTGAAGGCCACGCCGGATTGCTCGATCAGTTCTTCCGTCGCCCGGTGGTCCAGCTTCACGATGGCCGGATTGTCGTCGACATCGCAATTGATGAAGGAGGTATAGGCGATCTGCCTGACACCCGCCGCCCTGGCGGCATCGATGGCGTTGGCGTGCTGGCCGACGCGCGTGCCCACGCGGGCAGTAGAGATGAGCAGCATCTTCTCACCCCCCTCGAATGCCGTCTTCAGGGAGGCCGGGTCATCGAAATCGGCATGACGCACCACGGCGCCCCGCTCGGCGAGGTCCGCCAGCTTCTCCGGCTTGCGGGTGGTGAGAATGAGTTCGGACGGCGGCACGATCTCCATGAACCGTTCCGCCGCGGCCCGGCCGAACTGGCCCGATGCCCCGGTCACGATAATGGCCATATAATCCCCCTGACGGTTTCTCCGGCCACGCGAAATCCCGGACCGGCTGCTTTACCAGACCAGCAGATAACTATAACATTTGCAACAATTAGTCACGCGGGCCCCGCGCAACCCGGCCCGCGGCAGTACAGGAAAGTGGGGTGACATGACGGCCGCAACGAGCAGGGACAAGGCGGGTGAGACGGCAGGCGAAACCGCCCCGACGCCGTGGGACCGCCAGGCACTGATCCTCCACAGGATATTGCAGCTCCACAACCTCCTGATGACCCCGTTCAACGCCCATCTGCAGAAGCGCTACCGCATCAGCGTCAACGAGTTCCGCACATTGATGACCCTGGGCCGCATGGAGCCCGCCGCGGCGCACGAGATCGCCGACATGACCGGGCTCAGCACCATGACGGTGAGCCGCGCGGTCTCGGCGCTGGAGAACCATGGGTGGCTGAATGTCCGCCGCAACGAGGCGAATCGGCGCAGCAACGTGCTGACCCTAAGCCCCGAGGGACGAGCGCTCTTCGATGAGATGCTGCCGGTCTCGGGCCAGGTCTCCGATTATCTGTTCGAGGACATGCCCGAACGGGAATTGGAAGCCTTCGCCCGCAATATCGACGCGCTGATCGAACGCCTGAAGCGGGTGGACGAAAAGGGCCGCTCCGCCTTCCTGGAGGCCACCCGCCCCAGGAACAAGGCCTAGGTCGGCCGGCAGGCCGAGCCGTTGCTCACGCTCCGCGATTGCCTTTCGGACCTCCCGCCCCATCTTGCACTCAACTGTCCCAGGCCCTATGAACCTCATTCGGGCCTGTTTACAGGGAGTAGCCCCATGAGCTTGGCGCGAGCCAGACCGGTTCGTCAGGAACGCAGCAGACGCACGCGCGACAAGCTGCTCGCGGCCGGCCATGCCCTGCTGCGCGACAAGCCGTGGGCCGAGCTGTCGGTCAGCATGATCGCCAGGAAGGCGGGCTGCTCGGTGGGCTCCTTCTACGCCCGTTACGGCAGCAAGGAAGAATTTTTCCAGGCGCTGTGCGCCGACTTCCTGGATTCCCGCATCGAATATCAGGAGACCTACTGGGAGACCGTCACCGACGACACGGACCTCTCCCGCGCGCTGGTCAACAATGTCCTGACCATCATCAAGGATCACCGCAATCTCTGGCAGGCGGCCCTGACCCGCGCCGCTCTGGACCCCAAGTTCTGGGACATCTTCCGCCAGTCGGGCATCACCGTGTTCGAGAAATTCGCCGCCCATCTGGAGAAGCGCCGCGGCCGCCCGCTGAACCAGGCGGAACGGGAGCGGGCGCGCTTCGCCCAGATCCTCGTCAACAGCTACATCAACAACACCGTGATGCTGCAGCCGGGCCCCTTCCGCCTGGAGGACGAGCGGGTGATCGACGAACTGGCCCGCGCCGTCTCCCTGGTCGCGGAGATATAGGGCCTTTCGTCTGTCGTTCATTCATCCGTTCGTGCCGAGCGTGTCGAAGCGCGGCCGGCGCTCGGGATGGGGCCGCCCTTCGACACGCTCAGGGCGCACGACAGGGATGGGGCGGAGGACGGTGAATACGCCCCTGCCCGCCTATGCCGCTTAAAAAATAGGCAGTTTTGTCCATCCAAGTCTCGACCTATCGGGCCGATAGAGGTATGAAGGACGGTACAAAGAAGAAGGGGGGAGGCATGAGGCCCTCAAGGGGAGCGAAAAGCCCGCTCCTCCCCCCTGCCCGGCCGAGTACGCACTATGCCAGGACTTTCTTCCCCGCGGCGGCCACCGCGGGGAAGACATTTCGTCAGATCGTCGCCTCCGCGGCATCCACCAGCCGCCCGTCCAGCATATGGACGGTGCGCCCCGCCCGCGCCGCATGGCGGGGGGAATGGGTCACCATGACGATGGTGGCGCCCTCGGCATGGAGCCCGGACATGATGTCCATGATCTCGTCGCCGTTCTTCGTATCCAGGTTGCCCGTCGGCTCGTCCGCCAGGATGAGGCGCGGCCGGCCCACCAGGGCGCGCGCCAGGGCCACGCGCTGCTGCTGCCCGCCGGAGAGCTGGTTGGGGCGGGCGTTGCGCCGCTCGAAAAGGCCCACGCGTTCCAGCGCCTCGTCCACCATCACCCTGCGCTGGCGGCGGGGCACGTCCCGGTAGGCCAGCAGCAGGCCCACATTCTCCGCCGCCGACAGTTCCTCCACCAGCTGGTAGTTCTGGAAAACGAAGCCCACGCTGTTCTTGCGGTATTCGGTGAGCCGGCGCTCGCTCAAGGAGGACACGTCCTCGCCTTCGAACAGGTATTGCCCCTCGTCCGCCCCATCGAGGAAGCCCATGATGTTGAGAAGCGTGGACTTGCCGCAGCCGGACGGCCCCATGACGGCCAGGAACTCCCCCGTGGCCACGCTCATGCTCACATCCCGCAACGCCACCGTATCCACATCCCCGCGATAGGACTTCCGGATATTCGATAGTCGGATCATGACACCCCCTTACTCCTGCTCTCATTCATACCGCAGCACTCGGCCCGGCTGCACCCGGGCTGCCCGAAATGCCTGAATGCCGACCGATGCCCAGGCGATGCCCAGCGTCACCGCAAGGCTGAGCAGGAACGGCACGGCCGTCAGGCTGGCGCGGACGACAAACAGGTTGAGGTATATCTGCACCGCGAAAAAGGCCGCGGGCCAGGGCATGATACTGCCCAGGACGACCGGCTTGGAGAAATCCCACAGCAGTAATCGCAGCACCTGGGCGCTGCTGGCGCCGAGCGTCTTGCGCACCCCGATCTCCTGCCAGCGGCGGCGGACGATGAAGGTGGCCATGCCGATGAGCCCCATGGCCGATATGACAATGGCGGTGAGCGCCAGCGCCGTGGCGGCCCGGCTGATCCGGCCATACATGGCGTAGAAGCGGTTGAAGGCCTCATCCATGAACTGATGCTCGAGGGGCACATCCGGCGCAAGCTCCGCCCAGGCGTCCTCGATGCGGTTGACCGTTCCCTGAACGTCGGTCCTGGAAATCTGGATGACGGGATAGCCGGCCGTGGGGTTCAAGATGTAATTGGTGTAGCGTGGCCCCACATTGTTGAACTGCACGGCCCCGTCTTCCACAACGCCAATGATGATTCTGGGCTGTAGGCTGTCCTTCTTTCCATCCGGCCGCGTTTCGTCATGAACCCTGGCATAGATCGTCTTGCCAACGGCCTGGGCCGGGGTCCATCCAAGGGCCATTGCGGTGGAGCGGTCGAGGATGATCTTGCCGGGCGGCGCTGGCTTGCTGTCTTTCCTCTGTTCATCCTTCCCGGGCGCCGGATCGCGCTCCCGGGAGAATTCGCGCCCGGCCAGAAGCTTTACGCCCATCGTCTGAAAGAACCCGTAGTAGATGCCGTGCTGATTGAAATGGAGCTGCTTGGCCGAAGGATCTGGCGATGTGGCATAGACCGCCGATGAAATGGTGTATGTGGAAATGGGCGGGCCAATGGTGGCGGAGCTGCCCTTCACTCCAGCCAGACCGGACATCCGGTTGTGGAAGGTCGCGGGATCGACCTTGGCGTTGAACAGGCTGGTCTGGATGGCAAGCACCGGGTCCGCGGTCCGGCCCAGCCCGGCGGCGCGCAGCTTGGCATTCTGGATAAGGATGACGGCGACCACCACCACCAGGAAGCTCGTGGCGGCGAACTGTCCGCCGATCAGGATGGCCCGCAGCCACCCCGAACCACCCCTGGCCGTGCCCATGCGAATGGCGGAAACCGGCCGGACACGCGCCAGCACAAGAGCGGGATAAAAGCCGGCCACGAGCGTGACCCCGGCCAGCAGGAGGACAATGCCGCCCCAGAAGCCCATGCGCTCCGGGCCCGGCATGCGCAAGCCGATATCCACCGGATGATTGTAGGCCGAAAGAGCCATCGCCGCCGCCCCCACGGCAATGGCGAGGGAGAGGGTGGACAGCATACCCACTTCGATCATGGTCTGGCCACAGATCTGGGCGCGAGTGGCCCCCATGGTCTTGCGCATACCGATTTCCCGGGCACGAGCCCCGGATTCGGCTGTCGCCAGATTGGCGAAATCCAGACAGGCGACGCCGAGTATCAGCGCGCCCAGGAGATAAAGCAGGGTGGTGAACGACGCGCCCAGCTTGCCGCCGAGATAGAGCGCCTCAAGCCCCGCCTCCTGGAAGCGGTTCAGCGGCGCCGTTCCAAACTCCACCCCGCCCATCCTCTCGGGAACGTGCCGCGCCCCAAAGCCCTCAAGCCTGCGGTCCAGGTCGCTGCGGGTGAACGAACCGTCTTCCGGCAGCAGGACGTAAGTCTGGTAGATCGTGTTTGTCCAGAATTCCGACTGGGAGAAACGCGGCGCATCGGGCGGCGCATCCGGACTCCAGCCGGCATAAATATCGTCGATGACATCCATGGACACCAGGAGATCGAACGACCGGCTCTCGATGCCACGGCCGAAGCTGCTGGGCGGCGGAATGTCGGCGATGACGCCGGTGATGGTCAGGTCCTCGGTCTGGTTGAGACGCAGGCTCTGGCCCAGCACGTCCGTCGTGCCGAACATCGACTTGGCCGCATCGGCGGTGATGATGGCGCTCTTGGGGGCCGACAGCGCCTCCAGGGGATCGCCGGCCACGAACGGCAGGTTGAAGATTTTCAGGAAGTCGGGGTCCGCGGCGGCGACTTCATGCGTGGCGGTCTTGTCCCCTGCGCGCACCGGAGACGCGCCTTGCGTCATGTAGCGGGCGACGGCCGTCAGTTCCGGCGCGTCGGCGCGCAGATATCGGGCCACCGGCGGCGCCACGAAGAAGTGGGTCGGACCAATCCCGGAACCGGGCGTCTTGAAGTTCTGCGTGACAGCGAATATCCGCCCCGCATTGGCCCAGTGGCTGTCATAGCGGTCGAAATAGTCCGCCACCGTATAGGCCGCCACAAAACAGCCGAGCCCCAGCGACAGCGCCACGATCTTGCTCACTGTCGACAACTTGTGGCGCATGGCCGTGCGCCAGGCGATGGCGAGGTAATGTCCGATCATGATGCTCCCCTTGGCATTGCCGGCGTTTGCGATCGCTCTCCGCCTATCATACGCCTCTCTCATTCATACTTCAGCACCTTGGCCGGGTTGGCCCTGGCCGCTTTCCAGGCCATGGTGCCCACCGCCACCCAGGCGATGAGGATGGCGAGCGCGAGGCTCGCCATGAACGGCAGGGCGTTGAGCGAGATGCGGTGCATGAAGACGTTCAGGTACAAGCGCGCCGCCAGGAAGCCCAGGGGCCAGGCGACCAGGTTGGCGACCACCACCGGCTTGGAGAAGTCGGTGAGGAGCATCCCCATGATCTGCCGCGTGCTGGCGCCGATGGTCTTGCGCACGCCGATCTCGGTCAGCCGCCGGCTGGTCACCTGGATGGCGATGCCGAAGAGGCCGATGGCGGAAATCACCAGCGCGAAGATGGCGAGCCCGGCGAAGGCGCTGTTGATGGTGCCGAAGGTCTTGTAGCTCTGCTCGAAAAGATCGTCGGAGAACTGCATGATCAGCGGCTGCGTGGGGCTGAGCCGTTTCCACAGCGCCTCGATGGCGGCCCGCCCGCCCGATACATCGGCCTTGTCCACCCGCGCCAGCACATACATGGGCAGGTCGTTGAGCTGGTAGACGGTGGAACTGGCGCCGAGCCCCAGGAACGCCTGGGTCCTGGTCTCCACCACGCCGATGATGCGCATGGGCTGCGGGCCGGTGCCGCCGAAGGCCTTCGTGAGCCGCTCTGGCATGTAGACCAGCGTGTCCACCGCCTCCTGCGGCGTCTTGTAGCCCAACTGGCGGATGAAGGTATCGTCGGCCACGATGTTGATGGGCGCGCCGCCCGGCTGCCCCGGAACCTGTTGCGCCCGCGGCGCGTCCTCGCCATGCGCCCGGTCGAAGACGCGGCCGGCCAGCAGCCGGATATCCGACGAATCGAAATAGCCGTAGTCCACCGGGAGCTGCATGGCGGATATCTGCTTGGCGCTCTCTTCCGGCGACCGGCTCAATATATTGAGGCCCACATTCATGGACCAGAGCATGGCGCTGCTGCCCGAAACCGATGTGACCTGGGGAATGCGCGCCAGCTCATCCCGCAGCAGTTCCGGCTGCACACCGGTGAATTGCGATATGTTGGTGATGACCAGCGTCGGGTCCTCCTGCGCGCCCAAGCCGGTGCGCCGCAGGTCCCGGTTCTGCATGTACATGACGATGACAGCGATCATCAGGAAACTGGCGGCCGCGAACTGCATGCCCACCAGCAGCGACGGCACGAAGCGCGGGCCGGTCTTCACCTTGCCGAGGCGCAGCGCGTCCATGGGCCGCACGCGCGAGAGCACGAAGGCCGGATAGGCGCCGGCAAGCACGCTCACCCCCGCGATCACCGCGACGAGGAACAGCCAGAAGCCGGCCCCGCTCCCATCGACCAGCCCCACATCCACGTCCGCCGCGTTCATCAACGGCCGGCGCAGGAGCTGCAGGACAACGAGCGCCACCCCGAGCGCCACCGTGGTGAGCAGCGCCGCCTCCAGGATATACTGGAACATGACCTGCCGGCGCGCCGCCCCCACCGCCTTGCGCACCCCCACTTCCCGGGCGCGCTGGGTGGCGCGCGCGGTGGCGATGTTGGCATAGTTGAGCCCGGCGACCGCCAGCACCAGGCCGCCGAGCGCCATGAGCACCATGGTGACGGAGAGCCCCGGCGCCGTGCGCGCGAAAAGCAGGCTGTTGAGGTTGGAGACCACCAGGTCGCCCACCGGAAGGGCGCCCACTTTCACCTCGGCGATGGAGCGCTGGGTCTCGGGCACATGGCGCTCCACGAACTCCGCCATGCCGGCCTTGAACCGCGACGCCGTCAGCGAGCCGTCCTCGGGCAGCACCACATAGGTCATGCAGCAATAGCCTCCCAGCCAGTTCTGCATCTGGGGCGGCTGGTTCTGGGGCGGCGGCTGCTTCTGCCCGCCGTTGGCCTGATTGGCCTGGCCCTGTCCGCCATTGGCCGGCTGCTGGGGCGCCCGGCCGCGGGCCCGCATCTGCTCCATCTGCGCCGCGAGGAACCGCTCCACGAAGCGGTCGTAGAGCCGGTAGCTCACCAGCAGCTCGAAGCGCAGGATGGAGCTCTGCTTGTCGCCGATATGGGAGGGCTGGGGGATGTCGGATATCACGCCGGTGACCGTGGCATCCACGTCGCTGACCCGGAGATGGCGGCCCACGACATCCGCCGTCCCGTAGAGCTTCATGGCCCCGGCTTTCGTGAGCACCACGCCTTCCGGCTGGTCCAGGGCGGTGGCACGGTCGCCCTTGAGGAACGGCAGGTCGAAGATGTCCAGGAATTCGGGATCGGCGTAGGAGACGGGCAGGCGCTGCGCGACGCCGTCCACCGTCACCGCGATATCCGCCCCGGTGCGCGCCCGGGCCACGGCCTCGAGCTGCGGGAAATCGGTCTTCAGGTAGTCGGCCAGGAAGTCCGGGCTGCGGGCCATCTCGCCTGTCGCCACGCTGCCGTCCCTGAGCGTCAGGTCGGAGCTCATGACATAGGTGCGCTCCGCCCTGGCGAAGCCCGTCTCGGCGTGGTTCCAGTAACTGACGATGGCATAAGCCGCCACGAAACAGATGAGCCCCAGCGACAATGTCAGCACGTTGACGGCGGCGATGACCGGCGTGCGCCGGAAATTGCGGAACGCGACGAGCAGGTAGTGCTTGATCATGGAATCCCCCTATTCATAACGGAGCACATTGGCCGGCTTGAGACGCGCCGCATGGACCACTTGCCCGCCGACCGCCTTCAGATACCGGGCCAGGGGCGCGGCACTCACCACCATCATGGGGAATGCCCGGTCCGTTCCCGGCCAGATCACCTGCTGGCGCACCACGACGATGCGGTTGGCATTGGCGAACTGCGTGTCGAAGCTCTTGTAATAGTCGGAAACCATATGAGCGCCGAGGAAACAGGTGAGCCCCAGCGCCAGCGCCGCCACCTTGGTGAGCGTATACCCCTTGTGACGGCCGAAGCCGCCCAGCGCCATGGAGATGTAATGGCCGATCATGTGCGGTCCCTACTCATATTTCAGCGCCGTCGCGGGGCGCGTGCGGGCGGCGCGTAAGGTGCGCGCCATGACGGTCAGCAAGGCGATGGCCAGAGCGACCAGGCTGCCGCCGATGAAGAAGGCCGGGCTCAGATCGATCCTGTAGGCAAAGCCGTCCAGCCAGTGCCGCATGAGCAGCCAGACGATGGGCCAGGCGACCAGGTTGGCGGCCAGCACCGGCTTGGCGAAATCCCACAGCAGCAGCCGCGTGATGCGCGTGGTGGAGGCGCCCAGGACCTTGCGGATGGCGATCTCCCGGGTGCGCCTTGCAGCGATGAAGGAGGCCAGCCCGAACAGCCCGAGACAGGCAATGACGATGGCGAGCCCCGTGAAGGAGATGAAGAGCTTGGACTGCCGGTCGTCCGCTGCATTGGCGTTGCGGGCCACATCCTCGATGAAGGTGTAGTCGAACGGCTCTCCGGGGAAGAGCCGCGTCCAGAGCTGGTCGGCCTCGCGCACCGCCGCCTGCAGGTTGCCGCCCGCCACACGGGCCGAAATCTGCGAGAGGGCCGGGGGAAAGTAGAAATAGACCATGGGCTTGGTGGTCTGCCGCCCCAGCCGCATCTGGATATCGGGCACCACGCCGATGATCTCGAACTCGCCGAGACTGGTGGGAGAAAAGGTGGCGTAGATGGTCTGACCCACCGCATCGGCGGGCGACTTGTAGCCGTAATAGGGCACCGCCGCCTCGGAAAGGACGATGGACGACCGGCGCTTCTGCCCCGGATCGCCCGGCTGCGGCATGATGTCGGACCCGTTGTCGGCGGAAAAGCCCCGCCCCGCAATGGGCTCGATGCCATAGACCTGGAAGAAGTGCTCGTCGGTGTAGAGCACCTGCGCGTTTTTCCTGGATTCCTCGATATTGTCCGGCGTGGGCGTGAGGGACGTGTTGAATTCATAGTTCGGGTCCGGCGTGCCGTTGCTGGCCGAGGCGCCGGAAAAGAAAGTGCTGCGCGCCAGCTCGTCCCGGAAGGTTTCGATGCGCTTGTCCTCTGCCGCGCTGCCATAGGTGCTGACCACCAGCACGCCCGCCTTGTCGAAGCCCAGATCGAGAGTCTTCAGGTAATTCACCTGGGCGAAGACCACGGCGGCGACGACGATGAGTCCCACCGCCAGGCTGAACTGCGCGCCGACCATCAGGGAGCGCAAGAGGCTGTGCCCGCCCGTCGCCGCCTTCTGCTTCTGAAAAAGGGCGCTGGGCTGCGACGCGGCCAGATAGATGGCGGGATAGGCGCCGGCGGCGAAACTGATGAAGAGGAAAAGGCCGATCCCGAAGGCCAGATAGCCGGGGGTCAGGGCGGCGGACAGGCTGAGATCCCGGTTCAGCACGGTGGCGAAAGCCGGGAGGAACAGCGCCGCCAGGCCGATGGCCAGCAGGAAGGCGATGACGGTGGTGACCACCGTCTCGCCCATGAACTGGGTGACGAGCTGACGGGTGGAGCCGCCCAGGATCTTGCGCAACCCCACTTCCGAGCGGCGCAGCATGGCCCTGGCCGTCGCCAGGTTCACATAGTTGAAGCCGGCGATGAGGATGAGGAGGACCGCCGTGCCCGAGAGTGCCCCCAGCGCGATCCTGTTCCGGTCATTGGGGAAGAAGCCGTTGCCCGCCGTGAGGTGGATGTCGGTCAGGGCACGGATCGGAAAGCGGAAGAGCGCGGGCGCTCCCTGATCGGGCGGAATATGGCGCGCGGCGAAGGCCGGCATCTGCGCGGCGATGGCCTGCGCATCGACGCTGCCCTTCATGCGCAAGAAGGTCTGCACGCCCACATTGTTCCAGCTTTCGGCCCGCCATTCCGGTACCTCGAACCCCCGCGCCTCGCTGGAGACCAGGATGTCGAATTCGAAATCGGTATTGGCCGGCAGGTCCCGGATGATGGCGGCGACCTCGAAATCGCTGTCGCCGATGCGCATTTTCCGGCCGATGGCATTGGCGCTGCCGAACAGCTGCTCGGCCTTGGAGACACTCAGAATGACCCTGCCCGGCTCCTTCAGCGCCCGCGCCGCATCGCCGTATGCGACCGGGAAATCCAGCACATCGAAGAGATTGTCCTCGGCGACCGCCACCGCCTCGCGCACATGCGTATCGCCGATGGTGACGACCATCGGCTGCTCGCGGAACTGCGTGGCGGTGAGCTGCTCGGGATAGTCGGCATTCAGGGCATCCATCAGCAGGAAGGGGCTGAGGGTCACCGCGATGGGCGGCTGCCCCGGCGGCAGATAGGTGATCTCCGCGCGGTAGACTTTCTCAGGCTGCGTGAAGAAATTCTCGTAAGAAAGCTCGTGCTGGATATAGAGCACGATGAGAAGCGTCGCCGCCAGCGCCACACTGAGCCCGCCGATATTGAGGACGGCATGGAGCCGGTCCCTCTTCAGGGCGCGCAGGGCCGATGTCAGATAATTGCCGAACATGCTCCCCTCTTTCCTGCCTGCGGCGTCAGCCCGTCCTGACCGAGCTCACGCCGTTGACGCTGGATGTCACGGCCTCGGGCGCGGTCGTATATGCGATCGGGCATGGATGCCTCCTATTCGTATTTCAGCACGCTGGCCGGCTGCGTGCGCGCGGCGCGCAGCGCCTGTCCGCCCACCGCCAGCCAGGCGACCAGCAGGGTGATGACGAGACTGAGGGCGAAGGGCAGCGGGGTCAGCGCGATGCGGTGCAGGAAGACGCCGAGATAGGCCTGAACCGCCAGATAGGCCATCGGCCAGGCGATGACATTGGCGACGAGCACCGGCTTGGAGAAATCCTTCAGCAGCATGAGCAGAACCTGGGCACTGCTGGCGCCGAGCGTCTTCCTGACGCCGATCTCGTGCCGCCGGCGGCTGGCCACATGAAAGCCCGTGCCGATGAGGCCTATGGTCGAGATGACGAAGGCGAAGAGGGCCAAGCCGATGAACGCCTTGTTCACCGCGTCGTACATGGCGAAGCCCTGGGTGAAGAGCTGGTCATCGAAATCGTACTGGAGCAGATAGTCGGGCGCCAGGTCATGCCACACGCCCTTGATGCCGTCGATGGCGCCGGACACGTCCTGGGCCGAAACGCGCACCAGCACCTGCGGCTCCCTGGTGCCGAAGCGGTAGACGCTGGCCGTGGCCCCCATGCCCGTGAAATGCACGGGTGTGTTGGCCACCACGCCAATTATGCGCATGGGCTGGTCCGGCAGATTATGCTGGCTGAGCCCCTGATAGACGATCTGTCCCACCGCCACCTCGGGGCTGGCAAAGCCCAGTTGGCGGGCCATGTCCTCATCGACGACAATGTTGACCGGCGTCTTGGGGTCGAAATGGTCTTCGTCATGGGGCGACCGGTCCTCCCCATGGGCGCGATCATAGGTGCGTCCGGCCAGCAGCGGCACCTGCATGGTTTTGAAGAAGTCGTAATCCACGAAGGTCTGCACGACCGTACGCTGCGCCGACACGGCGCCCGGCGCCCGCTGCATCAACTGCAGGCTGATTCCGCTGACCCAAGGCTCCTGCCCCGTGCTGCTGACGGACTTAACCTGTGGCAGGACCATCAGGTGGGCGCGCAGCGTATCAAAATCAACGCCCGTCATGCCCCGGTCGTTCTGGAAGACCATGACCGGGTCCTCTTTGCTGCCCAGGCCGGTGCGGCGCAGCTCTTCAGTTTGCTGCGTCATCACGATGACGGTGATCAGGAGGAA
>Ga0164243_10011232_pt1 | contig 12795 bp, 14 predicted proteins | sample OricompcompostOP_FD_108781 | JGI IMG/M metagenome (GOLD analysis project Ga0164243, IMG submission 108781) | Organic Plus compost microbial communities from Emeryville, California, USA - Original compost - Organic plus compost (OP) | ecosystem: Engineered > Solid waste > Mixed feedstock >...
GATCGATGAAGATCACCCCGCCGTGATCGCGCCGCCGGGCGACCCACCCGGTGAGCGTGACGATCTGGCCGGCGTGCTCGGCACGCAGGGTGCCGGCGTCGTGGGTGCGAAGCACTGCGGTTGCTCTCCTTGAAAAGGTCTTCATCGAATCGCGATGGAATGCAGATAAAGGCTAACCAACGCACGTGGCCGCGGCGCCACCAGGCTTCTCAGAGCAGCTTCATCTGCTCCGCCCTCGGCCCCGGTTCGGTGGCCCGCTGCTCGGGCAGCCGGTGCTCGGCTTCCCGCTGCTCGCGGGCGAAACCGTGCCTCCGCAGCAAAGGCGCCACCCGCGCGGACAACTGGCGGCGGTAGCGCCCGCCCGCGTACCGGCCCTTGCCGTAGATCTCCCGGTACCGCGGCACGAGATCCGGCCGGTGCTGCCCCAGCCAGCGGGCGAACCACTCGCGCGTGCCCTGGCCGAGGTGCAGCGCCAGCACGGTGGCGCTGGTGGCCCCGGCGTCGGCGACCTCGGCGAGCAGTTCGTCGAGCTGTTCGGTGGAGTCGGTCAGGCCAGGCACCACGGGCGCGATCATCACGCCGCAGCGCAGTCCCGCGTCACGGATGCGGCGCACGAGTTCGAGCCGGGCCTGCGGGCTGGGCGTGCCCGGCTCGAGATCGCGCTGCAGTTCCCGGTCCAGCAAGGCGATCGAGACGCCGAGCCCGACGTCGACCTCCGTAGACACCGACCGCAGCAACGGCAGATCGCGGCTGAGCGTGGTGCCCTTGGTGAGGATCGAGAACGGAGTTCCGTTGTCGGCGAACGCGCGGATGATGCCGGGCATCAGCCGGTAGCGGCCCTCCGCGCGCTGGTACGGATCGGTGTTCGTCCCCATGGCAACGTGTTGACGGGTCCAGCTCGGCTTGCGTAGCTGCGAGGCGAGCACCTCGGGCGCGTTGACCTTCACGACCACCTGGGTGTCGAAATCGTGCCCGGCGTCGAAATCGAGGTAGGTGTGCGTGTTGCGGGCGAAGCAGTAAACACAGGCATGGGAACAGCCACGGTAGGGATTCACCGTCCAGCTGAACGGAACCTGGGACTGCCCGGGCACTTTGTTGAGTACTGAGCGGGCGCGCACCTCGTGGAACGTGATGCCCGCGAACTCGGGCGAGCGCACGGACCGCACCAGCCCGTCGAGTCCGATCAGGGGCTGCTGCGCGTCGCTCTTCTGGTTGTCCCACCTCACGCAGGTAGTCGAACATGCGTTCGATCCAGTGTCAACTACTAGCCTCGCGGGAATGGCGACACCGAAGGACGTCTACACCCACGGACACGGCGAGGTCGTCGTGCGCAGCCACGCCGCACGTACCGCCGCGAGTTCGGCCGCCTATCTGCTACCGCTGCTCCGGCCAGGCATGGACCTCCTCGATGTGGGGTGCGGGCCAGGCAGCATCACCATCGACCTCGCCGAAGCCGTCGCCCCCGGGCGCGTGCGCGGTGTCGAGCTCGCCGAGGACGCGCTGCAGCAAGCCAGGAAGGACGCCGCCGAACGCGGGCTGACCGTGGACTTCGCGACGGATGACGCCTACGCCCTCTCGGATCCCGACGACAGCTACGACGTCACCCATGCGCACCAGGTGCTCCAGCATCTCTCCGATCCCGTTTCCGCTCTCCGCGAAATGCGGCGGGTGACCAAGCCGGGTGGCGTCGTGGCCGTTCGCGATGCTGACTACGCCGCGTTCACGTGGTGGCCCGCGGACGAACGGCTCGACGCCTGGCTGGAGCTGTACCGCGCGGTGGCGCACGGCAACAACGCCGAGCCCGACGCGGGACGACGACTTCTGACCTGGGCGCACGAAGCCGGGTTCACCGACGTCACGCCATCGGCTTCGGTGTGGTGCTACGCGACACCCGAAGAGCGCGCGAACTGGGGCGGCATGTGGGCCGAGCGGATCTTCTCCTCGGTGGGACGGATGGCGGTCGAGCGAGGACTGGCGGCCGAGAGCGACCTCGCGACGATTTCGCAGGCGTGGCGGGACTGGACCGCGCATCCAGACGGTTGGCTGATGATCCCGCACGGCGAACTGATCGCCCGCGCCTGACTTGACAGGCAACTTCGAGGTTGCCTATCTTGGTGGCATGCAACCTCGGAGTTGCCTGATCCGATGACCGAGTTCGACGCGGTGTTCCGCGCGCTGGCTGATCCGAGCCGCCGGCGACTCCTCGACAGTCTGCGTGACCGGAACGGGCAGAGCCTGAGCGAACTGTGTGCGGGCCTGGACATGACACGGCAGGCCGTGACCAAACACCTGGCGGTGCTCGAAGCAGCCGGGTTGGTGACGACGCAACGGCGTGGCCGCGAGAAGCTCCACTACCTCAATGTCGCGCCCATTGACTACATCAGCGATCGCTGGATCGCCGAATACAGCCGCGAGCGCCTGCACGCGCTCGCGGGCCTCAAACGAGCTCTGGAAGGAAAACCCATGAGCAATCCCGAATTCTTCTATGTCACCTACATCGACACCACACCGGAGCAACTCTGGCGCGCGCTCACCGAACCCGAGTTCACGAAACGCTACTGGGGCGCGGAACTCAAATCGGACTGGCAGGTCGGCTCACCCATACTCTGGCGCGAGGGCGACGGGGATTTCGAGGATCTGGACCAGGTCGTACTGGAGTCCGATCCGCCGCGCCTGCTTTCCTACAGCTGGCACAACTACCAGCCAATGCACGCGAAGTACTTCGGCTGGAGCGAGGAATACCTTGCCCAGCTTCGGAAAGAGCCCCGGTCGAAGGTCACGTTCACCATCGAACCCGAGGGCAAACTGGTGAAACTGACCGTGCGCCACGACGGTTTCGACGGCGAGACCGAGATGCTCAAGGCCCTGCGCGGCGGCTGGCCGGCGATCCTGTCCAGCCTGAAAACCTTGCTGGAGACCGGAAAGGAGCTGCCCTCGGGTTAGCGTTCCCGGCTGCCCGACCGAACGCGCACCCTGTCCACAGCAGCGATGACCGCGGCCCGGCTGAAACCGCAATGTGCTTCCCTCGAACTCGGGCGAAGGTGAGTTCGTCGGCTTCCGGTTTCGAGGTGGGTCGCCGGGACGCCGGCACACTGCCATTCGCCGAGCACGCGCCCTTCGCCGGCGCGTCACCGTTCGCTGACGCACGGTCGGCCGTAGCCGTTCGCCGGGGCGCGCCGCTTCGCACCTGCCTCACCTTGCCGGTGCCTGGCGTTCCGCTGCTACCCCACCATGCGGTCCACGAAGCACCAGCGCCAGTTCTCGCCCGGCTCGAAGCTTCGCATCACCGGGTGGCGTGTGTCGTGGAAGTGCTTCGACGCGTGGCGCTGCGGGCTTGAGTCGCAGCAGCCGACGTGGCCGCATTCCAGGCACAGCCTCAAGTGCACCCACGTGGTGCCGTCGCGCAGGCAGTCCTCGCAACCCTCGGCGTCCGACGTGGCCTCACCGGCGTTCTCAAGGTGCTCACAGGAACCCGCGGTGTTCGCCGGGGTGCTCAACTCGCGACCGGCGTCCTGTGGGCCTTGCTCGGGTGGTTCCAACATCGACTCCTCGATGTCCAGTGTCTCCAGCACCTGCCGCAGCACCTCATCGTCCACCGTCGCCTCGTCGCGGGCCTTCAGCATGACCTCGCGCTCGGCATCCAGCATCTCGCGCCGCAGCCGCCGGTACGCCGCACTCGGCGTCTCGTCGAGGCTACTGCCCGCCCCCAGCCGTTCCCAGGCCGAATCCGACCGGTACGCCTGCTTGTCCTTCAACCGGGCGATCACGTCCTCCGGATCGGCGTCCGTCCGCACCTTCTCCAGCCGCTCCAGGCCCGCGCGCGTCATGTCGTGCAACAGGGCCGCCGCCTGCAGCGCGTCCTCGCCGGGATCGGGCGCCGGTAACTCCAGCCGGCGCACCAGCCTCGGCAACGTGGTGCCCTGCAACAGCAGCGTGCCCGCCACGACAACGAACGCCGCGAGCACCAGCACGCCCCGCTCCGGCGTGTCCATCGGCAACACGAACGCCGCCGCCAGCGTCACGACACCACGCATCCCCGCCCACGCGAGCACCGCCGAGTACGACCACGGCAGCACCCACGAGCTCGGCAGCACCCGGCGCCCCACAGCGGTCGCGAAGATCCACACCACCCGCGTGAGGATCGTCGCCACCAGCACGCCGGCACAGATCATCGCGATCGCCAGACCGGACAGCTCGCTGTCCGCCACCTCCTGCAGGATCCGCCGCAACTGCAGGCCGATCAACAGGAACACGGCGTTCTCCAGCAGGAACTGGATGGTCTGCCAGTTCACCCTGCTCGCCAGCCGCGCCGGGCCCGACGACATCCGCGGCGTCTCCTGCCCGATGACCAGCCCCGCCACCACGACGGCCAGCACCCCCGAGCCGTGCACCTGCTCCGCCACGAGATACGCCGCGAACGGCACCACGAACGACCACGCCGTGTCGAACACCGGATCCAGGAACCGCTTGCGCACCAGCGAAGCGACCCACCCGATCAGCCCGCCGACCGCGAGGCCACCGACCGCGGCCACCAGGAAGTCGAGCCCGACCTCCCAGATCGTGACGGCACCGGCGATGGCGGCGATCGCCGTGCGCAACGCGACCAGCGCGGCCGCGTCGTTGAGCAGGCTCTCGCCCTCCAGGATCCGCACCAGCCGCCTCGGCATGCCCACCCGGCGCGCGATCGCCGTCGCGGCCACCGCGTCCGGTGGGGCGACGACCGCGCCGAGCGCGAAACCCGCGGCGAGCGGCAGACCGGGAATCACCAGCCAGGTGACCAGGCCGACCGCGAGCGTGGTGAACACGACCAGCCCGACCGACAGCAGGCCGATGGGCATCTTGTTCGCCCGGATCTCGACCAGCGACGTGCGGATCGCGGACGCGTACAGCAGCGGCGGCAGCAACCCGATCAGCACGAGCTCCGGGTCGAGTTCGTAGTCCGGCACGCCGGGAATGAACGACGCGCCGACGCCGACGAGGACGAGCAGCAGCGGCGGCGACCAGTCGAGACGGCGCGCGAGGCCCGTCACGAGCAGCACCACCACGACGAGACCGAGGATCTGGGCGGCTACCTGCATTCGCCGTTCACGGTGCGGTCGGGGAGGAAAGGGCCTCCGTGGCCAAGGGGGCGGCGAGCTCGTACAACCGGGACGTGGCCCGCCAGAAATGGCTGCGGCCCTCGACCCGTCGTGTGGCGTACCCGCGCTGTTCGAGGGTATAGACGATGGAGGCGGCCGTGGCGAGCGGAATCCTGGTGGCCCGGGACAGGCCACTGAGAGTCACGCCGTCGCCGGCGTCCACGAGTGCCTCCAGCACCGTCAGCGCGCGGTCGACCGAGGGGGAGGCCGGTCTGTCCGCAGTCATGATCACCTTCAGCATTCTTTCCGGATACCGATAGATGATATCCCCCAAACCGAGTCAGGGAGCCTGAAGTGGCACGTTCCACCGTCGCGCAGTGGGCCGAGGAGGCGCTGCCCGCGATGACGGCGGACCTGCGCGCCCTGGTCGGGCTCGAAACCCCCAGCCACGACAAGGCCCTGCTCGACGCCGGTCTCGACGCGATCCACCGGTGGCTCGCCGACCGGCTCGGCACGCCCGGTGAGCTGCACCGCCACGACGGCGGCCGGCACGGGGACGCGCTCGAAGTGACCTACCCGGGCACGACACGAGGCGTCGTGCTGCTGCTCTGCCACTACGACACGGTATGGCCGCGGGGCACGCTCGCGGAGTGGCCGTTCGAGGTGACCGGCACGAGGGCGACCGGTCCGGGCGCGTTCGACATGAAGCTCGGCCTGGTGCAGGCGGTGTGGGGGCTGCGCTGCGTGCGTGAGCTGGGCCTGCCGGTGCCGACGGTGACGCTGCTGCTCACCGGGGACGAGGAGATCGGCAGCCCGGTGGGCCGCCCGCACGTCGAGCGGCTGTCCGACGGCGCGCTGGCGACCCTCGTCTTCGAGGCCTCGCTCGACGGCGCGCTGAAAACGGGACGCAAGGGCGTCGGGCTGTTCGACGTGACGATGCGCGGCGTCGAGGCCCACGCGGGCCTGGAACCCGACGCCGGGGTGAGCGCCATCCACGAACTCGCCGCGCTGGTGCCGCGGATCGCCGGGCTCGCCGACCCCGCCGCGGGCACCACCGTGAACGTCGGCCTGATCGCGGGCGGCACCGGGCGCAACGTGGTGGCCGGCGAGGCGACCTGCGGCATCGACGTTCGCGTCGCCACCCCCGAGGAGGCGGCCCGCATCGACGCGGCGTTCGCCGCGCTGGCACCGGCGGATCCACGGGCCAGGGTCACCGTGCACAGCGAGTGGAACCGCCCGCCGATGATGCCCAATCCCGCGTCGCAGCGGCTGTTCAAGCTCGCGCACGGGGTCGCCGCCGACCTCGGCCTCACCCTCGGCGAGGTCTCGGTCGGCGGCGCCAGTGACGCGAACTTCGTATCAGCGCTGGGCCGTCCCGTGCTCGACGGCCTCGGCGCGCTCGGCGCCGGCGCGCATGCCCGGCATGAGCACGTGCTGCTCGATCACGTCCCGGTGCGCACGGCCTTGCTGGCGGGGTTGCTCACCGCGCTGGCCTGACGTCCCATCGCCCGGCCGATCGCGGCCTCCAGTTCGGCCGGATCGGTGACCACCGCGGCGACATAGGCGTCCGGCCGGATCAGCCACAACTCCCCCGGCCGGGCGCCGAGCGCCTCGGTGAGCGCACCACTCACGTCGATCGACGCCAGCGGCAGCACGGGCACCGACGCGGTCACGTCCTCGGCACCGGGCGCGGCCAGCACGAGGAAGCCTTCCCTGGCCAGTTCCCGGAAACGCGTGCATCCGGGCGCGGCGACGGGCACGTCCGGGGCGAGAATTCCCGGTCCAGCCGGCGGCACCGTGCCGCGTGGCGGGCGGCCCGCGAACGGACGTTGCGCGCAGGGCGTGGTGAGCGAGGAGGTCACGTACCAGAACGGTTCCGACAGCCGCCCCGAGTCGACGCGCGCCCGCGCGTCCGGATCATCCGCGGCCGCGGACAGCACGGACAACCGGGTCTCGTGCTGCTGCTGGGTTTGCGGCGCCAGGAAGTCCATCGTGGCCGTGGTGACCTCGATGTTCTCCACCGCGGCCGCGTGCCGCTCCTCGTGGTAGGTCTCCAGCAGCTCCTCCCCCGCCCAGCCACGCAGCACGTAGGCGAGTTTCCACGCCGCGTTCTCGGCGTCACCGACACCGGAGTTCAGCCCGCGCGCCCCGAACGGCGACACCAGGTGCGCGCAGTCGCCCGCCAGCAGCACGCGGCCGACGCGCATCCGGTCCACGACCCGCGAATGGAAGCGGTACACCGACTTCCACACGATCTCGTACGGGGTGTCGCCGATGATCGCGCGGATGCGGGCGTCGAGCGCGCCGCTCGATTCCTCGGCCGCCAGGTCGTAGTCGCCGGGCACCTGCCAGTCGATGCGGAACGTCGAGTCCGGGCACGGGTGGATGAGCACCTGGCGGCCGGGATTCCACACCGGATCGAAGTAGAACCGCCGCTCCCGAGCCCAGCCCGCGAGCTCGGCGCGGATGTCGCAGATGAGGAACCGGTCGTCGAAGGAGTGCCCGTCGAAGCGCACGCCGAGCATCCGCCGGATGTCGTCGCCACGCGCACCCGCGCAGGCGACCACGTAGTCGGCGCGGATCTCGCCGCGCGCGCAGCGCAGGGTGACGCCCTCGTCGTCCTGCTCGATGCCCTCGACCTGGTGGTCCCACCGGACATCGATCAGCGGCTGCGCGGCGATGCACTCGTCGAGGATCTCCTCCGTGCGCGCCTGTGAGATGTTGACGAACGGCGGGAACGACGAGCGCCCGCCGTCGCCGAGTTCGTAGGCGAACAGTTCGGCGTCCCGGTAGAAGGTGCGGGCGGTGGTCCAGGTGACGCCCTCGTCGGCGATGCGGCGGCCGGCGCCGACCGACTCCCACACGTCCAGCACGTCCCGCTGCTGGCAGATCGCCTTGGAGCCAACGAGATCCCGCTCTTCACGCCCGTCCAGCAGCACGACCGGCACGCCCCAGCGCGCCAGCAACAGGGCCGTGGTCTGGCCGACCGGCCCGTTGCCGATCACCGCCACGATGCGGTTTTGCGTGGTGGTCATCGGTCAGCCCTGCAGCTGGTCCCAGACCTCGCGGTCCCGCTCGGCCGTCCAGATCACCGGGCGCTCGATGCCCGACAGCTCGTCCCACAGCCGCGACACGTCGAAGGGCAGGCAGTGCTCGAAGATCGGCCACTGACCGTACTGCGGCGCGAGCGCGGCGTGCGTGCGCTCGAACGCCTCCTTGAGCGTGCCGCCCGCCCGCTGCACGGCGCCCACCTCGCGGATCATCACCTTCAGGAAGTCACGGGTCTGCTCGATCGCCGCGTTGACGGCGTCCCGGCCCTGGGTCACCCCACCGCGACCGCCGATCAGCGCCTCCGCGCCGAAGTCACGCACGCGGTCCAAAGTGGACGAAGCCCAGTCCTGGTGGAACGCGTCGCCGGTGTAGAGCGCGGCCTCGGCCTCCACCAGGTCGCCCGCGAAGAGGATCTTCTGCCGCGGCAGCCAGGCCACGATGTCGCCCTCGGTGTGGCCGCGCCCGCAGTACTGCAGCACGAGATCGCCCCGGTCGCCGCCGAGGTCGATGGTGAGCCGGTCGGAGAAGGTGAGCGTGGGCCAGGTCAGGCCGGGCACCGAATCCGCGCCCTTGGCCAGCCGCGGCATCCGGCCGAACTCGCTCTCCCAGTCCTCCTTGCCGCGCTCGGCGACGAGCGCGCGGGTGTTCTCGTGCGCGACGATGACCTCGGCGTCGAACGCGGAGGCGCCCAGCACGCGCACCGCGTGGTAGTGCGAGAGCACCAGGTAGCGCACCGGTTTGTCGGTCCGCTGGCGGAGGATCTTGAGCCAGTCGCGCGCGGCGACCGGGGTCGCGAGCGCCTCGAAGGCCACCACGAAGTCCTCGCCCTCGATGGCGCCGACGTTGGGGTCGCCCTCGGCGGTCAGCGCGTAGACGCCGTCGGCGAGCACTTCGAGTGTCTGTTCCTTCTCGTCCAGATCCGCCGACGAGGCGAAGGCCTTTTGTGCCACGACGCACACCTCCGTTAATAAAAGCTTTGACTATTTGGTGTGAGCACCATAACTCGTCACACTCCTCAACGGAAGCCTAGGCGCACGGACCGGGCGTTTCAGGCCGCCGGCGCGGGCGTTCTACCCTGGGCCGCATGGCTGAGCCCGAGGCCCCGGAAGAGTTGGACTACCTGACGTTCGTCGACTACGCGATCGAGAAGACGACCGCGGAGCTGCCGAAGGTCGATCCGCACGCGATGCGGCTCGGGCTCACCCTGCACCGGCTCACCAGCGCACTGGTCTACGACTGGGAGTCCACGGTGCACCGGCCGCGCGGCTGGAGCTGGGGCGGCTTCCGGGTGCTGTTCGTGCTGTGGCTCGCCGGGCCGATGGAGGCCAAGCGTGTCGCGCAGCTCTCGGGCATGAGCCGGGCCGCCGTGTCGGCGCTGGTGAACACCCTGGAACGGGACGGGCTGGTCTCACGCAAGCAGGCCGAGCACGACAAACGCGCGGTGCTGCTGAACCTCACCGACGCCGGGCACGAGGCCATCACCAGCGCCTACGAGGCACACAACGAGCGCGAGCAGGCGTGGGCGAACTCGCTGACCAAGCCCGAGCTGATGGTGCTGATCGGCCTGCTCGAAAAGCTCACCACCAGCTCGGCGGCCACCGACGCGAAGCGCCGCTTCTAGCGCCGGCCGTATTGGTGAAACCTTGAACTAAAGCGCGGCCTCGATCGCCGAGATGACCTCGGGCGCTTCCGGCTCGGTCCGCGGGCGGAACCGCGCCAGCACCTTGCCCTCGCCGTCGATCAGGAACTTCTCGAAGTTCCACTGGACGTCGCCCGCCTCGCCGTCGGCGTCGGCCGCCTTGGTCAGCTCGGCGTACACCGGATGCCTGCCCGGACCGTTCACCTCGATCTTCTCGAACAGCGGGAACGTCACGCCGTAGGTCGCCGAGCAGAACGTGGCGATCTCCTCGGAGGTGCCCGGCTCCTGGCCCGCGAACTGGTTGCACGGGAAGCCGACGACCGAGAAACCCTTGTCCCCGAAGCGTTCCTGCAGTCGCTCCAGCCCCTCGTACTGCGGCGTCAGTCCACATTTGGACGCCACGTTCACCACGAGCATCGCCTTGCGGCCGAGCCCGGCCAGCGTCGCCTGTTCACCCGCGAGCGTGCGCAGCTCGATGTCCCCGAGAGCCATCTGCTCAATCCCTTCCGTCGGCTTCCCTCAACGCCAACGTGATCACGAGCCTGGCTCGTTCCCCCTGCTGTGTGATGGAAGTTACACAATCAGCCGGCCGGGCGAGGCTCCGGAACAGCCGCGACACCCTCGGCCGGTTTCAGACCGAGCGCGTCCAGCAACAGAGCGCAGTCATCAGCGTCGGCGGCCGCGGAGGCCACCGCGCGCACCGCGCGGCGCCGCTGCTCGCGGACCAGCGCCGTGTCCTCGAAGACCTCGTGGGACTCGGCGACCGAGGAAGCCCCGGAAAATCCCATTTCTCGCATCGTTCTCCCCTCCCTGCTGGCAAAGCTCGCGTGTAGCCGGACGGCACCCGGGGTAGCCGGACTCCGAGAAAGGAGCGGCCATGGATTACTCCACCGACCCGGTACGTGCACAAGGCCCGTCCGCCGTCACCGAAGGTACCCCTGACGGGCCGATCGTGCTGGTGCTCGATCCCGCCGGGGCCGCGAAGCACGAGGGGCTGCCCGCCACCTGGCGCGACCTCGGCGAGCGGTGGCGGATCGTGTGGTGCCGGCTGCCCGCGGACGGCAGCCTGAGCGAAGCCGACGACATCCTCGCCGATCCGCCTTCTCCCAAGAAGCTCGTGCACGTCGTGGCGAGCGGTCCGTACGCCGAGGAGGCGATGCGGCTCGCCGACCGGCACGCGCGGTCGGTGCGGTCGGTGCTGCTGGTCGATCCGGCGGCGAGCGGCTACGTGCCGCCCGGGCACGGCCCGGCGGCCGACGAGCACTGGGAGGACGACACCGAGAAGCAGCGCTGGGCGCTGACGCGCGAGGGCATCGACGTGCGGACCGTCGCGCACAGCGAAGGCGGCGATCGCGACCGCATCCCGGCCCCGCTGCCGCTGGGTCATCCCGACGTGATTTCCGGAGTACAGAAGGCGATCTCGGAACTAGGAGCGACGAAGTGACCGAGCCTGACGAGTCCCTGCGGGAAGCTCTGGACGAGGACAGCCCGTGGCCGGTCGATCCGCAGCAGCCGGTCGCGGACGTGCTGGAGCAGCGCCAGGAGGTCGCCGCCGCGGTGCCCGCCGACGTCCGCCCCGGCCTGCCGAACGAGGCCGACCCAGGTGACGTCGCCGAGCAGCAGCGCGGCCTCGGCTATTTCGAGGACGAGGAGGAACCCGACTATGGCTGACCCGGCGCGCGTCGTGATCGTGGGCGGCGGTTACGTCGGCTCGAAGACGGCCCGGTATCTCCGCAAGCACCTCGCCGGCGACGAGGCCGAGGTGACGGTCATCGACCCCCGGTCTTACATGACCTACCAGCCCTTCCTCGCGGAGGCGGCGGCCGGTTCGGTGGAACCTCGCCACGTCGTGGTGCCACTGCGGGAAATCCTGCCCGGCTGCCGCGTGCTCGCGGGCGAGGCCATCGGCATCGACCAGCGCGACCGCGCGGTCACGGTGCGCGTCGCCGGCGGGCACCTCGAGCAGATCGGCTACGACATCCTCGTGGTCGCACCGGGTTCGGTGTCGAAAACGCTGCCGATTCCCGGTCTCGCCGAGCACGGCATCGGGTTCAAGACCCTGGAAGAGGCCATCTACCTGCGTAACCACGTGCTGTCCCGGCTCCGACCAGGCGGCCAGCACGATGGACCCGCAGCTGCGCCGCAAACTGCTGACGTTCGTGTTCGTCGGCGGCGGGTACGCGGGCATCGAGGCGATGGCCGAGGTCGAGGACATGACCCGGCAGGCCCTGCCGAAGTACAACATCGACCCGTCCGAACTGCGCTGGGTGCTCGTCGAGGCGATGGGCCGGATCATGCCGGAGGTCAGCGAGTCGCTGGCCACCTACACCGTGGAACTGTTGTCGCGGCGCGGTTTCGAGATCCACCTGAACACCACGCTGAAGTCCATGGAGGACTGTCACGTGGTGCTCGGCGACGGCACCGAGTTCGACGCCGACACCGTCGTGTGGACGGCCGGGGTGAAGCCGAACCCGTGGCTCGCCGACACCGATCTGCCGCTGGACAAGCGCGGCCGCATCATCTGCGACACCGCGTTGCGGGTGGAGGACAGCCCCGGCGTTTTCGCGGCGGGCGACAGCGCGGCCGTGCCGGACGTGACCAAGGACGATCCGGACGCGATGTGCCCGCCGTCGGCTCAGCACGCGACGCGGCAGGCGACTCAGCTGGCGAAGAACGTCGTGGCGACCCTGCGGAACCAGCCGCTGGGCCAGTACCGGCACGCGAACGCCGGTTCGGTCGCGAGCCTGGGGCTATACCAGGGAGTCGCGCAGATCTACGGCGTGAAGCTGTGCGGGCTGCCCGCCTGGTTCCTGCACCGCACCTACCATCTGGCGACCATGCCGACGGCACACCGCAAGGCGCGGATCGCCGCGGACTGGCTGCTGTCGCTGCCTTTCAAGCGGCAGGTCGTGGCGACGTCCGAGCAACATCAGCCACGGAAGCAGTTCGCCCAGGCCAGCCAGAGGTGACCGCGATGTCCGTCGCGCGGAAACTGATCGAGGACCATCTGGTGTCCGGCACGATGAC
>Ga0164243_10011233_pt1 | contig 12795 bp, 13 predicted proteins | sample OricompcompostOP_FD_108781 | JGI IMG/M metagenome (GOLD analysis project Ga0164243, IMG submission 108781) | Organic Plus compost microbial communities from Emeryville, California, USA - Original compost - Organic plus compost (OP) | ecosystem: Engineered > Solid waste > Mixed feedstock >...
CATGGAGCCGTTCTGGTCGCTGCTGCAGACGAACGTCCTCAACCAGCAGCGCTGGACGACCCGGCAGGAGCTGCGACTGGCCATCGTGGTCTGGATCGAGCGGAAGTACCACCGCCAACGCGCCCAAGACACCCTCGGAGGGTTGACGCCCATCGAGTTCGAAGCCAAGCTAACCGAGCCGCTCACACTCGCGGCCTAAACCGAACCTGTCACCAATTCGTTCCTCACGCCCGCGCTTCCGACCGTCGCGATACCTGCGGCGCTCAGTTGCAGTAGCCATTCCATGTCGGCAGGGTACGACGAGGGTCAGACACGCGCGTCCCCACGAACTACTGGCGCGTCCTCTTAGCGGCACACCCTAGGGCAGGTGGTGCCCTGCCGCGCGGAACAGCGTGTACCACTCGTCGCGGCTGAGCTCGACGTCGGCTCCGGCCGCGGCGTCGCGCACCCGCTGCGGCGTGGTCGAGCCGAGGACGGTCTGGATGCCGGCCGGATGCCGGGCGATCCACGCGGTGGCGATCCCGGTCGGGGTGACGCCGTGCGCGTCGGCGATCCGGTCGATCACCGCGTTGAGCTCCGCGAAGGCCGGGTTGCCGAGGAAGGGGCCCGCCGCCGTCCCGGACTGGTACGGCGACCACGCCTGGATCGTGATGCCCTCGATGCGGCAGTACTCGATCAGCCCGCCGCCGTCGACGACCGTGCTCTGCGCGAACCCGGCCATGTTCGCCGCGATCGGCTGGGCGATGACCGGGGCGTGGACGAGCGAGAGCTGCACCTGGTTGGCGACGATCGGCTGCCGGACGGCCGTGCGCAGCAGGTCGATCTGCCGGGGCGTGTGGTTGGACACCCCGAAGGAGCGCACCTTGCCCGCGGCCTCGAGGGCGTCGAAGGCCTGCGCGACCTCCGCGGGCGCCACCAGCGCGTCGGGGCGGTGCAGGAGCAGGACGTCGATCCGGTCGGTGCCCAGCGCGCGGAGGGATCCCTCGACCTGGCGCTGGATGTGCGCGGCGGAGAAGTCGAAGACGTCCCGGTCGGGGACGATGCCGCACTTGGTCTGCAGCGTGATCTCGTCGCGCTCGGCCGGCGAGAGCCGGAGCGCCGAGGCGAACCGCTCCTCGCAGCCGTGCATCCGTCCGCCGTAGATGTCGGCGTGGTCGAAGAAGTCGATCCCGGACTCCCGCGCCGTGGCGTAGAGGTCTCTGATCTCGTCGTCCGACCGGTCGGCGATCCGCATCATGCCCGCGACCACCGCCGGCGCCGTGCCCTGCCCGAACGCCACCCTCTTCATCCCGGCTCCTCTCGCGTCGCGCCCCTGCGGCGTGGTCCCATTCTGCCCGCCCCGCGCCGCCGGCACATGACGATCCGACTCGGCGGAGGTGAGAAATCCTGCCCGTCCTCGCCACACGCCGACGCAGAAGCGCCGATGCGGCCGCGCAGGCCCCATGATCGATCCACCGGAGGACGTGTCAGCGGGGCGACGCGGGGTGCCTTCGGAGCTTGGCGTCGCCCTTTCCCGAAAGGCCATGCCATGAATGATCCCCGCACCCGCGCCGGTGGAGACCCGGAGGACGCGCTCGAGAACCAGCGCGAGCTCACCGGCGACCGCCTGATGGCGGTGGAGGACTTCTCCCGAGAGGAAGCCGGATACCACAAGACGCTCCGACCCCGGCAGATCCAGATGATCGCGATCGGCGGAGCGATCGGGACCGGCCTGTTCATGGGAGCGGGCGGACGCCTCGCCTCCAGCGGCCCGGCGCTCATCCTCGTCTACGCCCTGTGCGGGTTCTTCGCCTTCCTGATCCTGCGCGCGCTCGGCGAGCTGGTGCTGCACCGCCCCTCGTCGGGCTCGTTCGTGTCGTACGCGAGAGAGTTCTACGGCGAGAAGGTCGCCTTCGTCAGCGGGTGGCTGTACTTCCTCAACTGGGCGATGACCTCGATCGTCGACGTCACCGCCGCGGCGCTCTACGTCAAGTTCTGGGCGCAGTACTGGGAGCCGCTGCAGGCGGTGCCGCAGTGGGTGATCGCCCTCGTCGCCCTCGTGGTCGTGCTCTCCCTCAACCTCGTCAGCGTCAAGCTCTTCGGCGAGATGGAGTTCTGGTTCGCGATGGTCAAGGTGGCCGCGCTCGTGGCCTTCCTCATCATCGGCACCTGCTTCCTCATCTTCAGCGGCGCCACCGAGGTCGGGGCCACCGGGTTCTCGGTGATCGCCGACAACGGCGGGATCTTCCCGATGGGGATGGTCGCGCCCCTGCTCGCCATCTCGGGCGTGGTCTTCGCCTACGCGTCGATCGAGCTCGTGGGCACCGCGGCGGGCGAGACCGCGAACCCGGAGAAGGTCATGCCGCGCGCGATCAACACGGTGGTCATCCGGATCGCGATCTTCTACGTCGGCTCGATCCTGCTGCTCTCGCTCCTCCTCCCCTTCACCACGTACAAGGCGGGCGAGTCCCCCTTCGTCACCTTCTTCTCGCACATCGGATCTCCCGAGACCGGGGCGATCGCGGGCTCGGTGATGAACTTCGTCGTGCTGACCGCGGCGCTGTCCAGCCTCAACGCCGGCCTCTACTCGACGGGCCGGATCCTGCGCTCGATGTCGGTCAACGGCTCCGCCCCTCGCTTCACGGCCGCGATGAGCCGCAACGGCGTGCCCTACGGCGGCATCCTGCTCACCTCCGTCATCACCCTCATCGGCGTGGGGGTGAACGCGCTCTGGCCCTCGCAGGCGTTCGAGATCGTGCTGGAGGTGTCGGCGATCGGCATCATCGGCGGGTGGGCGACGATCATCCTCTGCCAGCTGAAGCTCCACTCGCTGGCGAAGAAGGGCGTGCTCCAGCGACCGTCGTTCCGGATGTTCGGCGCGCCCTACACCGGCTACCTCACCCTGGCCTTCCTCGTCTTCGTGCTCGTGACCATGGGCTTCTCCGAGACCGGACGATGGGTGCTCGCCTCGCTCGTGGTCCTCATCCCTGCGCTCATCGTCGGCTGGTTCGCCGTGCGCAGGCGGATCCACGCCGCCGCACAGGCCAGGGAGGGCTACACCGGCACGTTCCCGGTGATCGCGGCACGACAGGCCATGGAGGCGCTCCGGGACGACGACTGAGCCCCGCGGCTCGTCTCCCGAAGCTCCTTGGGCCTCCGGAGACGTCCAGGCGCCCGTCGCTGGCCACGGCTCATGCGGCCTGCCGCCGGAACAGCGGAAGCACGCCGGATGTCGTCCGAGGAGATCGAGGCGGTCGTGCGCTATTTCGAGAGGCTCAGCCCGTCGAGCGCCGGCGGCTCGGCCGACGAGGTCGCAGGTCGCCACGAGGACCGGTGACCAGACGGGCACGACGGCGGCTCGCCGCCGTGCCGAGGGGAGACCGCCCGCCGCTCCCCCGCCGGACGACGGACCCGGCTGCAGCGACCTCCCCACGGGGGCTCAGCCGGCGACGGTCACGCTCCAGGTGACGCCGAACCGGTCGCGGAGCATCCCGAAACCGGCGGACCAGGCCGAGGCGGCCAGGTCTTCGATCACCGTCGCACCGGGGAGCAGGAGGTCCCAGCGGCGACGTGCCTCGTCGAGGGTGTCGACCCCGAGCGAGAGGAAGAAGGGCTGGTCGGTGAGGGTCAGCCCGTTCTCCCGTCGGGTCTCGCCCTGGCGCTGCGGCGCCGTGCCGCCGGGGACGTCGTACGCCATCAGCGTGACGCCCTCCGTTCCGGAGAGGCGCCCGAAGACGACCCTGTCGGCGTCGGGGAGCTCGGCCGGCATCCCGAGCTGACCGTAGGTGGTGACGGCGACCTCTCCGCCGAAGACCTCGCGATAGAACGCGAGCGCCTCCCGCGCGCGGCCGTCGGTGAAGTTGAGGTGAGGGGTGAGGGTGATCGACATCGGAGTCTCCTTGTTGTGGGATCGCGGCCGCTCATCGGCCGTGGTCCCAGGCTCGCGCTCGCATAGGTCAGTTCTTGTCCGCTACCCGAGCGAGAATGTCCTCATGCTCGAAGGGTCCGCCCGGCTTCTGTCGCTCCTCTCCCTCTTCCAGACGCAGCGGGACTGGTCGGGACGTGCGCTCGCCGACCGACTGGGCGTGAGCCCGCGGACGATCCGCCGCGACGTGGAACGGCTCAGGGCGATGGGATACGACGTCGACGCCACGAAGGGCCCGGAGGGCGGATACCGCCTCGGCGCGGGGAAGGCCCTTCCTCCGCTGCTCTTCGACGACGACCAGGCGATCGCCGTGGCCGTCGCCCTGCAGAGCGCGCCGGCGACGGGCGTGCGCATCGACGAGGCCGCCGAACGGGCGCTGGCGACCGTGCGCCAGGTGATGCCGCCGCGCCTGCGGCACCGGATGGACGGCATTCGCTTCCTCGGCGGCCCGCTCGCCGAGCGCGTCGAGCCGGACGTCCTCGCCGCGGTCAGCGATGCGACGCGGAATCGGATGACCCTGCGGTTCGGCTACCGGTCCGGCCCCGCGGAGGCCGGGGCGACGCGTGCTCCGGACGACGCGCCGCCCCGCTCGCCCTCCCGGCGCGCCGAGCCGCACGCCCTCGTCGCACGGGACGGACGCTGGTACCTGATCGCCTGGGACCTCGACCGCGACGACTGGCGGGTCTTCCGCCTCGACCGGATCGCGCCACGACCGCCCTTCGGTCCCCCGTTCCTCCCCCGGACGATCCCGGGCGGCGACGCCCGTGCCTATCTGAGCGCGCGGTTCAAGGGGTCGGCCGCGATCGATCGATGGCCGTGCATCGGCGAGGTGATCCTCGACGTCCCCCTCGCCGAGGCCGCGCGGTGGCTTCCCGACGCGGAGGTCGAGGAGCTCTCGGAGCGACGGTGCCGGATCGTGCTCGGATCGTGGTCCTGGGCGGGCGTGCTCTCGCTCGTGCTCCGCTTCGGCGCACCCTTCTCCGTCGTCGGACCGCCCGCGCTCCGGGCCGAGGCGGCCGTCCTGCGCGACCGTCTCACCTCCTCCCTGTCCGATGTCGGCGGCCTCGCGTAGCCTCTCCCCCGACGGGAGATGCTCTCCCGCGCCGAGGAGGGTGCACCATGACCATGGACTGGAAGATCGAGCTCATCTTCGTGCCGGTCACAGACGTCGACCGCGCGAAGGAGTTCTACACGAGGATCGGCTTCAACCCCGACCACGACCACACGCCGACCGAAGGGCTCCGCTTCGTGCAGATGACCCCGCCCGGATCCGCCTGCTCGATCGCCTTCGGCACGGGTCTCAACATCGATCTCGAGCCCGGGCGCCAGAACACGATCCAGGTGGTCGTCCCCGACGCCGACGAGGCGCTCGCCCACCTCCAGGGACTCGGCGTCGCCGCGCGTGGCGTGGAAGACCTCGGCTGGGGGCGTTTCGTGTTCTTCGACGACCCCGACGGCAATTCCTGGACGCTGCAGCAGCTGCCGGACTACGCCGCCAACGCCTGATCCACGGGGCGTGCGGGGCGTCCGCTCCGCACGCCCGCACGACCGTCCGCCAGGGGTGGCCGTGGCGGACGGCGCTCGCTCCGGGACCGCGGGCCCTTGCCGCAGGCGCGGCCGCGAACAGGGCACAATGAGGAGAAGCGCGGACGGTCGGCCGTGCGATCGCATCGACGACGGAGGCGGCAGTCATGACCTGGTTCTCGCGGAAGAAGTCCGCCGCTCCCGAGAGCGCAAGCACGGCGCGCCCCGATCTCGTCGTGCCGATGGTCTCCGGACAGGCGTGGATGGACGCGAACGCCAAGATCTTCGCAGAGATCCCCGGCTTTCCCGCCGGCGAACGCCCTCACGCGATCCCGCTCGCCGAGGGCCTCTACCTGACCTATGCGATCGACCCTGGCCCGTCCTGGGAGGTGATCGGCGTCGATGCCGCGGCAGCGTACGGCGATGCCGACGCCCTGCGCGCGACCGCGCTCGGCAACCTCCGCGGCCGCGGCGACATCCGCCTCCAGGGCGGTGACGGACGCTTCCAGCTCACGGTCCCCGACGAGATGGACCTCGGAGGATCCGTGGTGCTCGACCCCGACCGGTGGCGTGCCGCGATCCCGCTCGACGGCGACCTCGTCGTGGCCATCCCCACCCGCATCGGCGTCTACGTCTGCGGTGCCGACGACGCGGCCTCGATCGCCGATCTCCGCGCCCTCGCCCCGCAGCTCTTCGACCAGGCCGACGGCAAGCCCGTCTCCCCCGATCTCTACCGCCTCACCGCAGCGGGGCTCGCGCGGCTGGAGTGACCCGCCGCGCGAGCCCGGCAAGCGCGGCTCAGCCGTTGGGATCGACGGTCACCTGACGTCCGTGCAGAGGCTGGACGGGGCGGTGGTTGTCCGGATACACCGCGGTGAACGCCGAGAGCTCCTTCGCCGACACCGTCACCGGGTTCAGGAAGACCTCCCACTGCGCGCCCTCGGTGCACGGCGGCGTGGTCAGCGATCCGGTGTACTGCACCCGCGGGGTGCCCAAAGGGACCACCCGTGCGAGATCGATCGGCTTCGACAGGGCCGTCTCCTCCGTCTCGGACACCTTGGTGGGGATGTGGGAGAAGAGCTCGTCCAGTTCCTGGTTGCTCTCGCCCGTGTTCAGGAACACGCCGACGACGAGCGTCTTCCCGTCCGTGGTCTTGTGCACGAGGTGGAGTTCGGCGTCGAAACCCGCGCCGTCGACGAGGTGTTCGCTGCTCGCGTGGAAGTGGAACTGCACCAGGTCGTAGGTGACCCCGCCCACGGTGACCGTGTTCGCGGTCGGGTCGTCGGGGATCGCCTCGATGGTGTGCCCGTTGTTCTCCAGGGAGAAGGCGGTCGGCTTGTAGGAGATGTCGATGGCCGCGTTCGGGTCGACGACGAGAGAGTCCCGGCGGATGTCGATCGGCGATTCGGCGGACGTCGGGCGGTCCGCGCAGAGCGGGTACTGCGTTCCCCAGCCCTCGGCCTCCAGGTAGTACGAGGACGTGCTCGACGGGGTGGGAGAGCCCGTGGGCGCCGCCGACGGCGCAGGTGAAGAACAGCCGGCCAGCGGCAGCAATGCCGCTCCCGCGAGCGGCAGGAGACGGATCTTGGAAAGGGTCATTCCGATGATATTAGGCCTCCTCCGCCGCTGCCATCACACGGTGTCGGATTGCTCGCAGGAACGGCGTCGCGTTCGAACCCGAGGGCCGTTTCCTGACCCGGAGAGCCCCGTTTCCTGCGCCTCCGCCGTGTGGCACAGCGCGGCGTCATGACGACCGCGCCTGGCCCGCCCCGGCAGCTTGCCCACTCCCGGTTCCTCACCTGTTCCGGACGGAATCCTCTCTTGCAGGCGGGGGAAGCATATGGCCGCTCCGACACTCAGGTAGAAAAGCGATGGCGGACGGCTCCATCACCTCCGCACCAACCATCTCCCATCGATAGAAGGTCCTTCTCGTCATGGAGAACAGAGAATCCCCCCTGCCCGAAGGGCAAGTGATCGGAAGACGCACGATCGTCCGAGGCGTCGCCTGGTCCATCCCCGTCATCGCCGCCGCGGTCGCGGTTCCCTCAGCCACCGCGTCGGTGGGCTGCGTGCCTCAGACCGTCACGGTCGTCCCGAACGGGCGCGACCAGGGACAGCAGACCGTCACGATCCCGCCCACCGCGACCAATGTCACCTTCACCGTACGTGGCGGAGCGGGCGGCGGCCCCCAGACCGGCGGGGCCGCCGCGGTCGTCACCGGTACCCTCTCGCTCGCAGGGTTCACCGAGCCTCTTGTCCTCGACCTCATCGCCGGCGCCCAGGGACATCCACGAGGCCACTCTCTGCCTGCGCAAGGATACGGCGACGGCGGAGTCGGCTCGGCCGACAACCAGAACCAAGGCACCGGTGGCGGAGCAGGCTCCGCCATCCTCCTGGGCGGACTCCCGCTCGTCGTCGCCGGCGGTGGCGGCGGCGCGGCGAGCACCGTGTCCGTCGGCGGCGCCCCGGCGGGGGGAACCGGCGTCGGCGGCTCAGGAGGGTCCGTCGTCGGGAACGGCACCGGCAGCGCATACGCGACAGGCGGGCGAGGCGGCGACGGAACCGTCCCCGGTGCGGGCGGGGTGGCCACCGTTCCCTCGGGCGTCCGCGACACCGTGGCCAACAATGGAGCTCCGGGGACGTCGAGCAGCGGTACCACGGGCGGGAACGGCGGATCCACCTCCAGTCTTGGCGTCGGCGGCGGAGGCGGCGGATATGCGGGCGGAGGCAGCGGCGCGTACGCGCGATGGACGACGCCCGCCAACCAGCTCGTGCTCCACATGAGCGGCGGCGGCGCAGGCTCCAGCTACGTCGCTCCCCACCCGCTCGTCGCCACTTCAACGATCACCACCGGCGGGATCCCCGACTCCCCGTTTCTCACTCAGCAAGGAGTCGTCACGGTCTCCTGGACCTGCTGACGGCCCACGCCCCGAAGGCCCCGTGCCTCGGAGACGACGGAAGCCCCTCGCGAGCTGCTCTGCGTGAACGGCCCGCGAGGGCTTTCGGCGCGAACGCGCCAGCCCGTTCCGGGCACACACATCCCGACTCTCTCGCCACGGCTTCCGACGAGTTTCAGAAGCCCTCCGCCGCCACGGAACCGCTCGTCGGCGGCGCACACGGCACCGGCGGCAGGTGACGATCGCGTACCGTGAGTGCGACCAGTCCGCGGAGGAGAGGAACCCATGGGCACTGCAGTCGTCACCGGAGCGAACAGAGGGATCGGTCTCGGTCTCGTGACCGAGCTTCTCGATGCCGGCACCGACGTCGTCGCCGTCTGCCGGAGCGCTTCCCACGCGGACGAGCTCCAGGGCCTCCAGGCGCGATTCCCCGACCGGCTCGCCCTCGTGCCCGGGTCGGCGGACACCCACGCCGACATCGACCTGCTCGCCGCACAGATCGCCGACGGTCACAGGGACGAGGGCATCGAGCTTCTGATCCACAACGCCGCCACCGGCACCGCCGCAGGACACGCCCCTGCCGCCACGGAAGGGCCTCTGGAAGACCTCCGGCTCGACGCCGTGACCGAGGTGATGCGGGTGAACGTCGGCGTTCCTCTGCTCCTCACCGCAGCGCTCGTGCCCCATCTCGCGCGCGGAGCGACCGTCGTCAACGTCTCTTCCGATCTCGCCTCGTTCGGCCTCTTCTCCGCAGACCGCCGCGGCGGCTATGCGTATTCGCTGTCGAAGACGGCGCTCAACCGCGCGACGCAGATGCTCGCCGGAGACCCGGCCCTGACCGCCCGCGACATCCGGGTCGTCAGCGTGCACCCTGGTTCGGTGCGGACGAGGATGGGCGGCCCGACCGCGCCCGCCACGCCACAGGAGGCCGCCCGCGCGATCCTCGCCGCGCTCACGCCCACGACGCCGACGGGATCGTTCGTCGACGCGTCCGCGAACGCCGCGCCCCTGCCCTGGTGACACCCGCCCGCGTTCGGCCCGTGCCAGGCGCCTGAGCGCCGGGACTACCAGCAAGGGCGCGACAAGGACGTCACGGTAAGCACTCGTTCAACGCAGGGGCGCCTGGAGCGCTGTACGAGACGGCGCGGCAGAGGTAAGCGAGACTCTCGCAACCTCCAACGATGGTTGCGAGAGTCTCGTTCTGACCGCCTATTCCCTCGGCGGCTCCTTCGGCCTCGGCTTCGAGGGGACGAACACCGCCGCCACGAACAACACAACGAGGACGATCTTCAGCCACAGGTACTCGTTGCCGAGCGCCATCGATGTTACGGAGACCGCCAGCCCGAAAAGAGCGAGGACGATCCGGTGACTCACTGACATGACTCGTGCTCCTTACGGTCTACTGCCATTCCTGCCCCCAGAACGTGCCGAAGGGAGCCATCGGCGTGAAGATGGGGCTCCAGTTGAAGACGATTCCGCCCGGCATGAGCCCGGCGTACGCGAAACCAAACGCCGCCACGATCTTCGAGATGAGCGGTTCGGGGACGAACGTGCCTCCGATGCCGACGCCGGTGCCGACGGCCTGGAGGGTCCATTTCGAGAGCCAGACGCGGAGGCCGAACCACTGGGCTTCGACCTTGGTGATCCCCTCGTGGAAGGCCATGCGCGCCTCTCGTGGGGCTCGGGCATCCTCCGCAACGAACGATTTCGCCCCCAGCGGGGCGACCGACAGAGCAGGGTCGGCTTCGGCAGCGGCGAGGAACCGGTTCGTCCCGGCGACCATCTGCTCGACCTGCGCGATCTCTGCCGAGGTGAGCGTGCCAGCGGCCGCGGGCGCGTCGAGAACGAAACGTTCCTGCGCAGCCGAGACGAAGGGATCGGCCTTCGCGATGAGCTCCTGCAGCGCACCATGCTCCGCCCCGATGCCAACGTCGACCGCCTCGGCGCTCTTCAGTTCCGCCGCCAGCGCAGGTGTGGCGGAGACCACGCTCAGCGCGAGAACGCTCACGACGCCCGCTGCGAATGCACGGAATCTCTTTACCTTGAACCTCATGTAGTCCCTTCCATCTGTCACGCCATATTTTGGACGGCGTACAAAAAATCTACTGGTGGGTGAGGACCAAGCGCGTCCCCTCTTCGGGGGACAAAAGGGTCGCCATCGGCGGAAACGACAAGAACGCACGTCGATACGACGACGTCCTGAGCGGCGATGGCGAAGAGGAGACCTGCGGTATGTGTGTCAGCGCCCCCACCGCGCAAGCGGCGTTCTCATCGAGGAGATAGGGGAAGAACAGAAGGCCCCGCTGCGTTGCCAGTGACCGGCTTTCCCGCAGCGGGGCCTTACTCGTCAGGCGCCTTGCCCTGATCGGCGTCTCTCAGAAGTCCCAGTCGTCGTCTTCGGTCGCGACGGCCTTGCCGATGACGTAGGACGAGCCGGAGCCGCTGAAGAAGTCGTGATTTTCGTCGGAGTTCGGCGAGAGCGCAGACAGGATCGCGGGGTTCACGTTCGTGACCGTCGACGGGAACATCGCCTCGTATCCGAGGTTCATCAGCGCCTTGTTGGCGTTGTAGTGCAGGAACTTCTTGACGTCCTCGGTCAGGCCGACGCCGTCGTAGAGGTCCTGCGTGTACTGCACCTCGTTGTCGTAGAGCTCGTAGAGCAGCGAGAACGTGTAGTCCTTGAGCTCGTCGCGCGTGGCCTGGTCGACCTTCTCCAGGCCCTTCTGGAACTTGTAGCCGATGTAGTACCCGTGCACGGCCTCGTCGCGGATGATGAGGCGGATGAGGTCGGCCGTGTTGGTGAGCTTCGCCCTGCTCGACCAGTGCATCGGCAGGTAGAAGCCCGAGTAGAAGAGGAACGACTCCAGCAGCGTCGAGGCGATCTTGCGCTTGAGCGGCTCGTCTCCGCGATAGTCGTGGAGGACGATCTGCGCCTTCTTCTGCAGGTTCTGGTTCTCCACCGACCAGCGGAACGCCTCGTCGATCTCCTTCGTCGAGCACAGCGTGGAGAAGATCGACGAGTAGCTCTTGGCGTGCACCGACTCCATGAACGCGATGTTGGTGTACACCGCCTCCTCGTGCGGAGTGAGCGCGTCCGGCAGGAGGGAGACCGCGCCGACGGTGCCCTGGATCGTGTCCAGGAGCGTCAGCCCCGTGAAGACGCGCATCGTGAGGGTCTGCTCCTCGGGGGTGAGCGTGTTCCACGACTGGATGTCGTTCGACAGCGGCACCTTCTCGGGCAGCCAGAAGTTGTTCACCAGACGGTTCCAGACCTCGAGGTCCTTCTCGTCCTGGATGCGGTTCCAGTTGATCGCCTGCACCTGCGTCGCAAGCTTGATCTGCTCGGGAGTCATTTCTTCCTTCTCACGGATTCCGGATCGTCAGCGGCTCAGAGCATGCACGAGACGCACTCGGTCATGTCGGTGCCCTCGAGCGCCAGCTGGCGCAGCCGGATGTAGTAGATCGTCTTGATGCCCTTGCGCCAGGCGTAGATCTGCGCCTTGTTGATGTCGCGCGTGGTGGCGGTGTCTTTGAAGAACAGCGTCAGCGAAAGGCCCTGATCCACGTGCTGGGTCGCGGCGGCGTAGGTGTCGATGACCTTCTCGTAGCCGATCTCGTACGCGTCCTGGTAGTACTCCAGGTTGTCGTTCGTCATGAACGGCGCCGGGTAGTACACGCGACCGAGCTTGCCCTCCTTGCGGATCTCGATCTTCGACGCGATCGGGTGGATCGAGGACGTCGAGTTGTTGATGTACGAGATCGAGCCGGTCGGCGGGACGGCCTGCAGGTTCTGGTTGTAGATGCCGTGCTTCTGGATGGACTCCTTGAGCTCGACCCAGTCCTGCTGCGTGGGGATGTGCTTGCCCGCGAACAGCTCCTTGACCTTCTCGGTCGCAGGGACCCACTCCTGCTCGATGTACTTGTCGAAGAAGGCGCCCGACGCGTACGTGGAGTCCTCGAAGCCGTCGAAGGCCTGGCCGCGCTCGATCGCCAGGGCGTTCGAGGCGCGCAGCGCGTGGTAGAGGACGGTGTAGAAGTAGATGTTCGTGAAGTCGATGCCCTCTTCCGACCCGTAGAAGACGCGCTCGCGGGCGAGGTAGCCGTGCAGGTTCATCTGGCCGAGGCCGATCGCGTGCGAACGGTCGTTGCCGTCCTCGATCGAGCGCACCGACCCGATGTGGCTCTGGGTGCTCACCGCGGTGAGCGCGCGGATGGCGGTCTCGACCGTGTGGCCGAGGTCGTCGGCGTCCATCGCCAGGGCGATGTTCATCGACCCCAGGTTGCACGAGATGTCCTTGCCGACCTCCTTGTACGAGAGGTCCTCGTTGTAGGTGGTGGGCGTGTTCACCTGCAGGATCTCGCTGCAGAGGTTGGACATGTTGATCCGGCCCTTGATCGGGTTGGCCTTGTTCACCGTGTCCTCGAACATGATGTACGGGTAGCCCGACTCGAACTGGATCTCGGCGAGGG
>Ga0164243_10011235_pt1 | contig 12794 bp, 12 predicted proteins | sample OricompcompostOP_FD_108781 | JGI IMG/M metagenome (GOLD analysis project Ga0164243, IMG submission 108781) | Organic Plus compost microbial communities from Emeryville, California, USA - Original compost - Organic plus compost (OP) | ecosystem: Engineered > Solid waste > Mixed feedstock >...
ACAGACGGGCGATATTCTGCCGCCGCTATCGGAGACCGATCCGCCAAAAGGTATGGCCGAAGTCGTCATGATCCCGGTTGTTGCCGCTGTGATCAATGCCATTGCCCATGCGACGGGACATTATTTCCGTGATTTGCCGGTGCGCGCCGAAAATATTAAAGAGGTATTTCAATGACCATCACGACCAAACCCATTACCCTGACCATCAACGGCAAGAAGCAGGGACCCATCGACGTGCCCGAAGGGCTGATGATGATTGATTTTCTGCATGAATATGTGCACCTGACCGGCTCACGCCTGGGCTGCGGCCAGGGCGTGTGCCACGCCTGTGTCGTGATTGAGGACGAAGCGGACGGCAGCAGTCATGAAACCCGCAGCTGTATCACCGGTGCGCATTATTTTGACGGTAAAACCATCCGGACCGTTGAAGGACATGCTACCGTCGATGACAAAGGCGAGGAAACACCTTCTGCCGTGCAGCAGGCGTTCATGGATCATTACAGTTTTCAGTGTGGCTACTGTACGCCCGGATTTGTCAATGCCGCCACGGTATTCATCGAAGGACTCAAGCGCAATCCGATTGCAAGGGACGAACTGGAAGAGGCGATTCTGAAGGCCATGAATAATCACATTTGTCGTTGCACGGGCTATGTCCGCTACTACGAAGCAGTACGTGATGTTGTGCTCAAAACACCGGGTTTGATCAAGGAGGCGGCAAATGGCTAAAAGACGCATCCTTCCGGTCTTGTCGATATTGGTGATTCTTCTGCTGATCATCGTGGCGATATTATGGTGGCGTGAGCATCGCAGCAACGACAACCCCGTACAGAAAGTGACGGCTACGGACGAACAGATCGAACGTGGCCGCTATGCTGCCAGGGCAGCTGACTGTGCCGCCTGTCATACGGTCGAGGGCGGTGGCCTGTTTGCAGGCGGCTTCCCCATGGAAACCCCTTTTGGCACGGTGCATGGCAGCAATATTACACCGTCAGCCGATTATGGCATCGGCCGATGGACCGCCGAGGATTTCCGTCGTGGAGTAAGGGAGGGCGTGACGCCCACAGGCCGCCATCTATACCCGGCCATGCCCTACAATTCCTACCATCTCATGAGCGATCAGGATCTGGACGACATTTATGCCTATTTGATGACCCGTCCTGCCATTGACGTCGCGACGCCTGAAAACAGCCTGCCATTTCCGTTCAATCAGCGTTTTCTGATGATCGGATGGAATCTGCTGTTCCAGAACACCGATCCGTTACCGGCAGTCTCCAAGGGGGATTCGCAATTGTGGGTACGCGGACGTTATCTCACTGATGTCATGGGGCATTGCGCCGAGTGCCATACACCGCGCGGGATGTTCGGCCAGATGAATCTGGACAAGCAGCTTGAAGGCGGCACGCTGGGACGTTTCAAGGCTGCGGATATCACACCGGAAGGCCTGGCCGGGCGCGGCTGGACGCCGCAAGACCTGAGCCGTTTCCTGGCCACCGGCAACGCACCGCAAGGCTCCGCCTTCAGTGAAATGCACATGGTCGTTGCCCTGAGCACGCAGTATCTGAACAAGAACGATCTGAAAGCGATGACAAGCTATTTGATGGGGGATCAGCCGCCTGCCGCGAAAAAAGTGGCCATGCAGCCGGGCGGCGAGCAGGGCAGAGCACATTATCTGAATCTGTGTGCTGGTTGTCACGGCGTTTCGGGCGAGGGCAAGCCCAATGTTGCACCGGCAATGGCGGGCAACGCCACCATCCGCCAACCCGACGCGGTCAATCTGATTGCTTCTGTTCTTGACGGCCTGCCGGAACAGTCGTTTCCGGGTACAGGGCACATGCAAAGCATGCCAGGTTTTGCAGGCAAGATGAATGATCAGCAAATGGCCGACCTGGTCAATTACACACGTACCACGTGGGGTGGCTTGCCCGGCGATATCAAGCCCGGACAGATCGGAGAATTGCGGGAGCATTGATCACGTTGCAAGAAACGTGCTCCTTACACGTCTGATTTGTGCGCTCGCGGGCGCCACGCCGCTGGCTCGGATACACAATTAAAACACGGCCAGCGGCGGACTACGCCATTTATTTTCCTTTTAGAACACCGTTTAGAACGCTTATGCAGGTGCATTGGCGTCCGCTTTTGAATCTGCGCGTATATTTGAAAACAATAATGTATACATTATTGTTGACGATATGTTGATGCCCTATATATAATCAGTTCAAAAGCAAATCCAAACGGCGATGAAAAGAGCTCGGGATCGCCCAATTCATTGAAAGGAACGAAATGCACAACAGCGAACATGGAACCGATGATGGTGGAGAAGGGCCATTGACGGGCTATCGGGTCATTGAACTGGGCTCCACGGTGGCAGGTCCTTTCTGCGCGCGACTGTTGGCCGATTTTGGCGCCGAAGTAATCAAGGTCGAGCAAAAAGAAGGCGATGCCGTCCGATCCATGGGCAGTCACAAGAATGGGCGTTCGCTTTATGGCGCGTCCATTCTGAGAAACAAAAAGAATATATCCATTGATCTTCGCCAGAGCAAAGGTCGTGATCTTGTCCGCAGCTTATGTGAGCGGGCCGATATCGTGATTGAAAATTTCAAACCGGGCACGCTGGAGCAATGGGGGCTGGATTATGAGAGTCTGTCGGCGATAAACCCTGGCTTAATCCTGGTTCGCATCAGCGGATATGGTCAGGACGGACCTTACAGCCGCCGTCCAGGATATGGCGTGGTTTGCGAAGCCTTCAGCGGGCTGCGTGAGATAACCGGCGACCCTGACAGGGCCCCAGCGCGGGTTGCTGTTTCTGTAACGGATTACATCACCGGTTTATATGCCGCCTTCGGTGCTGTGATGGCGGCCATTGACAGGAGCCGTACGGGTAAAGGGCAGGTGATCGATGCGGCACTGTATGAGGCGGCATTCAGTTTCATGGAGCCCCATATTCCTGCCTATCAGCAATTAGGCCTGATTGCCACGCGCTGCGGTTCGCGCTTGCCAGGACATACGCCTAATTCGCTCTATCCAACTTCCGACGGTCGCTACATTCATATTACGGCGGGTTCACAAAGCATTTACAAGCGTCTGGTTGCAGCGATGGATCGACCAGAACTGCTGGCTGATCCGCGTTTCGCCGAACCACAGGGCCGAGCGCAGAATGAAGACCTGATGGATGAAATCGTTGGGGAATGGACGGCTGCTCATGACCTGGAGGCCCTGGAGAAAAAACTCGGGCAGGCGCAAGTGCCGGCGTCAAGAATATTCAATATCAAGGATATTTTCGATGACCCGCACTACAAAGCGAGGGACATGATTATTGCCCCCGAGGATCCAGCGCTTGGACCCGTCGCAATGGCAAATGTCATTCCACGAATGTCCAGAACACCCGGTTCGGTTCAATGGGCCGGGCGGGATATAGGACAGGATACGCAAGCCGTGCTTTCCCAATTAGCGGGTTTGAGCCAGGAACAAATCAGTGAATTGTCCAGATTGGGGATTATTCACAGCAGAACGGTGGCGGAAAGCATAAGCAGCTCTGCATCTTAAATGTTTGCCATCAAAACGCATATGTATAAATCAGGAGACGATCAGAATGTCAGAAATTGAAATCAATTCGCCTGTCACCGGCACAGTGTGGAAAGTGGAGCGAGCTGTTGGTGATCAGCTCCAGCAGGGCGATGTCATCATGATTCTGGAATCCATGAAGATGGAAATACCAGTTGAGGCAGAAACCGCCGGTACGCTGGAAAAAATACACGTGGCGCCAGAAGATCCTGTGAACGAGGGCCAACGACTTTGCGTGGTCAGGTCATGAAAAATTTATCGCCCGTTAAGGAAGAAAACATGGATGACCTTCAAGAAAGCGCATTTCCGGAACTGTCTTTTCGCCAGGCGGAGTCTAAAAAAATGGGCGGACCGGCAGCGATTGCACGGCAACATGAGGCGGGTCGACTGACCATACGTGAACGCATCGATAAACTGGTCGACGCAGATAGCTTTCGCGAGGTCGGCGCGCTTGCAGGGACTGGCAGCTATGACGCCAATAATCGTCTTGTTTCGGTGATACCGGCGCCGTATGTCGCGGGATTGGCCAAAATAGACGGCAGACCGGTCGCGCTTGGCGGTGAGGACTTTACCGTACGTGGGGGAACGACCTTTGGAAGTACGCGCAGAAAAGGCGGACAAGGCGGATTTATCGAGGACCTGGCATTTCATTATCGCATTCCACTGGTCAATCTTATCGACGGGGCAGGTGGCAGCGTGACTTCTCTTAAACGACGCGGTCATAGTGTCTTTCCCGGCGTGCACGGGTTTGAACGCTCGGTTCAATTGCTGGGTCTGGTGCCGGTCGCCTCTGCCGTCCTTGGGACTGCTGCCGGCGGGCCCGCAGGGCGTGCCATCCTGTCGCATTTTTCTGTAATGGTCAACGACACCAGTCAGATATTTGCCGCCGGTCCGCCTGTCGTCAAACGCTCGCTCGGACAGGTCATCGACAAAAATGATCTCGGTGGCACGAAAATAGCAGTGGATACGGCTGGCACCATCCATAACGCAGCGACCTCGGAAGAAGACGCGATTGAGCAAATTCGTCGTTTTCTGAGCTATATGCCTGCCAATGTCTGGGAACTGCCGCCGGTGGAAGAAAGTCTTGATCCTATCGATCGCTGTGAGGCGCAATTGGCCACGATTGTTCCGGAAAAACGCACTCAGGCCTATAACATGCAGCGGCTCGTTCGCATGGTGTGTGACAAGGATTCGTGTTTCGACCTTCAACCAAGCTACGGCAAGTCTGTCATGACGACGCTGGCGCGCCTTGGCGGTCGGCCGGTCGGCATTATTGCCAATAACCCCATGGTCTACGGTGGGGCAATGGATGTTCATTCTGCCCGAAAGCAAATCCACTTCATGGAGCTGTGCGACACATTTCATATTCCGCTTGTCTTTTTCGTCGATGTACCTGGGTTTATGGTCGGCTTAAAAGCGGAGCAGGAGGGCACTCTGCGCGAAGGAATGCGTGCGGTGTGCGTCGCCGGCAAGTTGCGGGTGCCTACTATTACGCTTGTGATCAGAAAGTGTTATGGCATGGCAGGAATGGCGACCTGTAACAAGAATGATGTTGATCTCAAACTTGCGTGGCCTTCTGCAGAGTGGGGTTCGTTACCGGTCGAAGGAGGCGTTGCCGCCGCCTTCCGCAAGGATATTATGTCAGCGCCTGATCCCACGGCACGTGAGAGAGAAATTGAAGCGGAACTCAAGCCGTTTGCGAGCCCTTTCAGAACGGCAGAAGCGTTTGCGGTAGAAGATATCATCGATCCGCGACAAACCCGACCCGTATTGTGCGAATTCATCGCGCTGGCAGAACAGCGGCTGCGAACGGAAGTAGGCCTTAAGCCCCGATATGGTGTTCAACCCTGATGCAGGCATCAGCCTGCTTGAAATGAACAAGGATGAAAAATGGTACAGAAAATTCTCATCGCCAATCGGGGAGAAATTGCGTGTCGGATTATTGAGAGCTGTCATCGCATGGGGCTTGAAGCCGTGGCGGTTTATTCCGATATCGATCGCCATTCCCGGCATGTGGCACTGGCAGACCAGGCAGTTGCAATTGGAGGATCGCACGCACGCGACAGTTATTTGAAAGTTGAAGCGATCCTGGCGGCTGGCCGCGAAACGTCCGCGACGGCGATTCATCCGGGATATGGATTTTTGTCAGAGAATGCGGCGTTTGCACAAGCCGTTTCTGACGCCGGCATGATATGGATCGGACCTGCTCCGGCCAATATTATCGATATGGGCGACAAGGAACGAGCCCGCAAAATCGCCAGCGAATCAGGTGTCCCCGTTCTGCCTGGCAGTGCCCGCCTGTCTGGGGGCGGCAATCATGCCTTATTGAGCGCCGCCCAGGATGTGGGTTACCCGTTGCTGGTCAAAGCGGCTGCCGGTGGGGGCGGCATTGGAATGCGTCAGGTCAGGTCTCCACAGGATTTGCTGGCGACTGTCGAATCGACGCAATCGATGGCAGAAAAGGCGTTCGGTGACGGCGGAGTCTATCTGGAGCGTTTTGTGCCGAGAGCAAAACATGTTGAAGTTCAGGTCTTCGGTTTCGGGGATGGTACGGCGATCCATTTGCACGACAGGGAGTGCTCTATTCAGCGGCGTTTTCAAAAAATCGTTGAAGAGGCGCCGGCGCCTGGTATCTCCCCGACGATAAGGACCGAGTTGCATCGCGCTGCAGTGAGCCTGGCGTGTGCGCAAAACTACAGCGGAGCAGGCACGGTGGAGTTCATATACGATTGCGATCGTGAACTTGCGTATTTCCTGGAAATGAATACGCGTATTCAGGTTGAACATCCCGTGACAGAAATGGTGACGGGTATTGATCTGGTCGAATGGCAGATTCGGCACGCCCTGGGATGTCTCGAACGGGTTTCACAGGACAGCGTTTCGGTAAAAGGCCACGCGATTGAATGTCGCTTGTATGCAGAACGACCCGACAAGGGTTTTCTTCCATCTCCGGGGACAATACGTCAACTGAGCTGGCCCACTGTAGATGAGCGCTGCCGTATTGATACCGGGGTTCGCCAGGGCGACCAGATCAGCCCCTACTACGATCCCATGATTGCAAAGGTGATTGCCTATGGTGATGATCGGGAGGGTGCGATTGCACGGCAAAGGCGTGCGCTGAATGAGCTGATGATCGACGGCGTCGGAACCAACGCTCAATTTTTGTCAGACCTGATTGCCGACCAGCGCTTTGGCGCGGCCGAGACAACCACCGGATTTGTTGATGATTATTTTATGAAAAGAAGTACGGTTTCCGCGTAAAAGCAAGACGAACCGGACTGCGAATCGCATATCGCCGCGCGGCTCGCCAAAAAAATGCTGCACAAATCAGTCAAGATAAAAGGAGAGAGACATGTTAAAGATAATTTGCACGCTTGCGGTCATTTTCAGCCTATTTATAATCAATAGCCCTGCCATGGCCGAGTCGGACTATCCGTCAAAACCGATCAAACTGTTCATCGGTTTTTCTGCAGGAAGCGCAACCGATCTGGTAGGGCGCATTGTTGCGGAAGGTCTTGCAAACCGCATCAAGCAGCCCATTGTCGTGGAAAACAAAGTCGGAGCAGGCGGATCCATTGCCGCGCAGGACACGGCACGCGCCGCTGCCGACGGGTATACGTTGCTGTTGGTTTCCAGCGCAATTGCAGTGAATCCTGCTGTATATAAAAACGCAGGCAAAGTACTCTCGGAGCTGAAGCCCATTGCACTCATCGGTACGCTTCCCACGGTTTTGATGGCGTCCACGAAAATGCCGGTAACCAATCTGAAGGAGTTCATTGACTATGCGAAAAAGCATCCCAGGACGGTGAATTTTGGCAGTTCGGGCGTGGGCGGTTCCACCCACATGGCGATGGAAGCATTTGCACGTGCCAAGGGTATTGAACTTATGCACATACCCTACAAAGGGAATGGTCAGGCGAGTGCGGCATTACTCGGAAATCAAATTGACGCCTATATGGATACCATTATTCTGGCAGCGCCGGTGATTTCAAGTGGCCGAGCGAAGGGGCTTGCCATATCGGGGGCCGAACGATCGGCGCTGGTGCCGGATGTACCTACGTTTGCCCAAGCCGGAGCGCCGGAATATAACAGCAGCCTGTTTTTTGGCGTCATGGGGCCGGCAGGGATGCCGGATGCGCTGATCCAGCATCTTAATCAGGAAATTAATGCTGTTCTGAAAACCCCCAGTATTCAAGACAGACTGACAAAGGCTGGAGGTTTGACATTGAGAAATGGTACGGCGCAGGAATTTGGCAGCACCATCCAAAAAGAAGTCGCATTGTGGACGCAGGTAGGCCAGAACGTCGGGATCAAACCGCAGTAAGGCCGCAATAGCCGACATCCGCGGCTTCGACGGTCGATCTTGCTGTTTTTAAAGCAAGTACTTCCTGTATTCTGAAAAGCTCTCCCGAGAGCTGCGGATGTTGGCTCTTTTCAGGCGTTCTGCCAGCTCGGCGTCCCCGACAGACATGGCTTGTAATATCTCCTGATGCTGCCTGAGACCTTCAGCAGCGCGGCCAGGCACCAGTACAAGTCGTCTGATCAATACTTTCGTTCTGTCGTATAGACCTGCCATTTGATCAGTCAGGATCGCGTTGCCGGCTGCGAGCGTTGTGCGTTCCCGGAACATATTGATGCATTCCGTATAGAAATCCAGATCGCCTCGTTGCAATGCCTGTTCAGCGGGTGTGCCGAAGCGTGCTACCAGATCTGCCCATGAACCGGGCTCGGTGCGTTCTGTCGCCAGGCGAACGGCAAGCGCTTCCAGTACCTCGCGTACCTCGAAAAGGGCAAAAATTTCATCGGCCTCAAGACGCGTGACCACTGCTCCCCGGTTCGGTATACGCTGGATTAGCCCCCGATCTTCCAGCACTCCGAACGCTTCGCGGATGCGCGGGCGAGACACATTGAATTCCTCGGTCAGGACCGACTCTCTGAGTTTAGAGCCCGGCTGAAGTTCCTGATTGACGATCCGGTTGCGAATAATGTCGACGATTTTTTCCAGACTGGGTATCGGTTGCGGTACCGATTTTCCCGATTTGCGCGAGCTGCTTTCAACCATGTTATGCGTTCCCTGTCTAATTGCCCGGCAAAAGAGAAGGATCGGGCGTTTGACTTAATTTTGTTTGCATTTGAGTATTTATTATTGTAGACAATGTGTCTGACTTTGCACAGGTATATACTGAACAATCGCGGCATCGGACTTTTATTTCAACCGGAATTGTTGTGCTCGTCAACACGAGCAAGGGGACAATCGATGAGAAAAATTATTGTTGGCGCATTCGTCAGCCTGGACGGCGTCATGCAGGCACCAGGGGGACCAGACGAAGACCCTGTAGGCGGATTCAAATACGGTGGCTGGGTTGCGCCGTATTTTGACGTGTCGGCAGGCAGCCTGGTGGGGGATCTGTTTTCCTCTCCTTTCGATCTGTTGCTGGGTCGGAAAACCTATGATATTTTTGCTGCCTACTGGCCTTATGCCGGCCCCGAAGAGCCGCTTGGCGCGCTCTTTGACAAGGTCACCAAATACGTAGCGACACGCAACGCCAGCTTCCAGTTGAACTGGCAAAATAGCGAGTTGCTGGGTGCGGATCCGGTGGCGGCACTGCGCAAACTGAAAACAGAGGAGGGCCCGGACCTGCTGACCCAGGGCTCAACCGACTTCCTGCAAACACTGCTGGCGCATGATCTGGTCGATGAAATGCAAATCATGACCTTTCCGATTATTCTAGGTAAAGGCAAGCGGTTGTTTGGAGAGGGCGTGTTGCCAGCTGCGTTCACACTGCAGCGTACGCAGGCGTCGGATAGCGGCGTGGTTTTCAGCAGGTACATCCGGGCCGGCGAGGTAAAGACGGGCTCGTTTGCGGCAGAGCACCCTTCACCCGAGGAACTGCAGCGCCGGGCGCAATTGAGCTGATCGCGCGAAATCCTGGAAACAATCACGTAACTGATTTTCCAGCTCTGTTAAAGAAAAGGGCAGCCTTGCCCTTTTGTTAACGTTTTCCCTTATTGCATATGTGATACGAGTCATTGTAATTTAATAATTAATTGGTTGTTTAATTATTTATTGGGTGCGCCCAAATTGGTCCGCTGTCGCCAGACATTACCGCCGGAGTGTTCAAATGAAATTCATCACGCTATCCATCAGTGGATTGTTGTTTCTCAACAGTGCGGCGTTCGCTGCGCAACCGTCCGGCCCGATCAGGATCGGCGTCATTCAGCCGTTGACCGGATCGGTCGCCTATAACGGTCAGGCTTATATCAGAGGCGCCAAGCTCGCAGTCGCACAACGTAACGCCACAGGCGGAATTGGCGGGCGCCAGGTCGAACTGCAGATCGAAGACGGGCAATGCCAGCCTGCAAACTCGGTCAATGCGGCGGAAAAATTGATTCAGCGCAATAAAGTGCCGGTGCTGGCGGGCGCATTCTGTAGTTCGGCGACAGCTGCTGTCATGGCCGTAGCCGAAAAATATAAGATACCGCTTTTGTCGGGTGTGTCTTCCAAGGCGGATCTGACCGAAAAGGGAATGAAGTACTTTTTCCGGTCTGCTGAAACAGACCGTCTCATGGCCAAAACGTTCAGCAAAATTCTCGCTGGAGATCTGAAGCTCAAGTCGGTTGCCTATATAGGCGTCAATGATGATTGGGGACGCGGTGGTGTTGAGGATTTTGAGAAGTACCTGAATGAACTGGGAGTCAAATCGGTCATGAAGGAATATTTCGATCATGGGACGACCGACTATTACACGCTCTTGACCAAACTGCGTGCGCTGAAGCCCGACGGGGTGTTCGTTGCTGCCGAAACGCAGGATGGTTCCATTCTGGTAAAGCAGCTCAAGGAATTCGGTATCGAAACCAAAGTATTCGGAGTCGGATCATGGGCCACCTCGGATTTTATTGAACTGACGGGAGAGGCATCAGAAGGCATCTATGCGGCGGTGCCTTATGTGTCCAATATGAAGGGAGAGCGCAATCAGTCGTTCGTAGACAGTTATCAAAAGCAATACAAGCAGTTGCCAGGAAAATATGATGCGTCGGGTTTCAACGCGATGAATATATTGATGCAGGCTGTCGAGCGGGCAGGTAGTGATGAGCCGCAGAAAATTCGCGATGCGTTGTACAAAACAGATTATGAAGCGCCCAACGGTCATTTTCGTTTCACTGAAAAGGGCGAGGGGTACGGATTCGATACGGTGCTGGTGCAAATTCAGGGCGGCAAGACAACTGTAATCACCCAGGCACAGACTGACAAGCCGTAGGCCTGTCAATCACGGAAAGGGGATCGATATGGAATTGTTACCGCAGTATGTTGCAAATGGATTGGTGATCGGATCGTTTTATGCATTGTCCGCGCTGGGGCTGACACTGATTCTCGGGCTGATGCGTGTCGTCAATTTTGCCCACGGCGAGCTGTATATGATGGGTGGTGTGATGGGCTGGTGGGCGACAACGCGGCTAGGCCTGGATTTTTTTTCAGGGCTGTTGCTGGTCGCAGTCATGCTGGGCCTTTTCGGCTGGCTGATTGACCGCTTTTTGATTGAACGTATTCGTGACCAGGGAGAGGAGCCCGGCATCCTGCTTACGATAGGGCTATCCATTTTTCTGGCCAATACGGCATTGTTGCTGGTTGGCACCGCGCCACTGAAAATCGAGTCTCCTTTGGCAGGCGGGCCGATATTTCTCGGATCTGTCGTGTTGACAAAGGCGCGTTTATTTGCAGTTGCAGTCAGTATTGTATTGATGATCTCAACATACCTGGTTATCCAGAAAACGCGGCTCGGCCGGGCGATGCGGGCCACATTTCAGGATCCGATGGCAGCCAAGCTGGTGGGCATCAAAACCGCCAATATATATGCAGGCACGTTTGCCATGGGTACGGTTATCGCCTCCATGGCGGGTATGCTGCTGGGGTCAATTTATTCCACGCAGGTCTCTATCGGCGGTCTGGTCAGCATGAAAGCCTTTGTCGTGGTGATTCTTGGCGGTATGGGCAGCTTTGCTGGCGCCATTGTCGGTGGTCTGCTGCTTGGTTTGGCAGAGGCAATATGGGGCGGGTATGTCGCAACGGGCTGGGTGGATATCATTGGATTCGTTTTGGTGATCCTGACTTTATTGTTTCGTCCTTATGGCCTGTTTTCAAAACGCGCGGAGAGAGCATGAACATTCAACGAAATTGTCTGGTCGGGTTCATGCTGCTGGCTGCAGTTCTGCCGTTTTTCGTCAATGACCAATATATTCTGCATGTTGCCATTATCGTCATGTTTTACGCGGTGCTGGCAACCAGTCTGAATCTTGTCGTTGGCTATGTCGGCGAGTTTTCTTTAGGTCATACCGCGTTTTTGGGAACGGGAGCATATGCGGCTGCCCTGTTGTCCACCCAGGCGGGGTGGCCGATGTGGGCGACTGTTCCGGCTGCCGGGTTGTGCGCGGCCATCATGGGCACCTTTATCGGCGCCATTACTCTGCGATTGCATGGTCCGTTCTTTGTCATCATCACGCTGTCGTTCTCGGAAGTGTTGCGTCTGATTGCCAATAACTGGGTGGCAGTGACAAAAGGACCGATGGGAATCGCCGGCGTGCCCCAGCCAGCTTTACTGTCAAGTATGAGCAATCTTGCAGGCAAGCACTTCTATTATGGTATTGCATGGGGTTTGCTGGCGATCGCGCTTTATTTGGCGTATCGCTTCGTGAACTCGAATGCAGGACGGGCGGCAGTAGCGATCAGGGAGAATCGATACGTGGCGCAATCGATTGGCATTCGACCACTTAATTATTCCATGATGGCACTGGTGCTCGGCGCATTCCTGAGCGGCATGGCCGGCGGATTCTATGCGCATTACATTTCATTCGTCGGGCCTGAAATGTTCCGGTTTGCGTTCATGGTCACCATGATCACTATGGTGCTCATCGGCGGCAAAGGGACACTCATCGGTCCCCTGGTAGGCGCTCTGCTGGTTACTTTTCTTGAAGAGTATCTGCGCGAGGCGCAGGAATTGCGTTTGTCATTATTTGGCCTGATCGTCATTGCCATAGTACTCTTCCTTCCCAACGGCATTATGGGGTTCGTAACGAGCCGTCGGGAGAAGTATGAGAAAAAAAACGGCACAACGTCCGTGAGCATGCCGGTCCCGGGGACCAAAAGGAGATCAGCATGATAAATAATGTTGTGCACGAGCAGCCGCCGGGCGGCGCGCTGCAGGTCAGCGGGCTGAGCAAATCGTTTGGCGGGATCC
>Ga0164243_10011236_pt1 | contig 12793 bp, 14 predicted proteins | sample OricompcompostOP_FD_108781 | JGI IMG/M metagenome (GOLD analysis project Ga0164243, IMG submission 108781) | Organic Plus compost microbial communities from Emeryville, California, USA - Original compost - Organic plus compost (OP) | ecosystem: Engineered > Solid waste > Mixed feedstock >...
GAACCGGTGAAACTGGTGATCAATGCACAGGATGTGATTCACGACGTGGGTCTGCCGCATTTCCGCCTGAAAATGGACGCCGTACCCGGTACGCCCACTACACTGTGGTTTACGCCCACGTACACCACCGAAGAAATGAAGAAAATTACGGGCAATCCGAATTTCGAATATGAAATTGCGTGCGACCAGATGTGTGGCAATGGTCACTATACCATGCGTGGTGTGGTGAAAGTGGTGACCAGGGATGAATTCATTCTCTGGAGAGCACAGCAAAAACCGGCCTATATCGCCTTTGCAGAAGCTGCCGGCATTGCACCGGCAGGTGCAACACCTGCTGCAGACAGCACACAGGCTACAGCTGCTGCCACTGCTGCGCCTGTAACACTGGCCAGCAATTAAAAAATATAAAATATTGCGTCCTGGTTAACCTGAAAGTAGCGACCGGGACTTGTGGATAAAGTTTATACGATTTTTTAAAAAAGAAATTATGAGCCAAGACTCAATTCACGGTCATCCGGAAGTTGTCACTACCCATGAAGTGCATCACGATGAACATCACGGTCATCATCATAAAGAGACGTTCATCACCAAATATGTGTTCAGCCAGGATCATAAGATGATCGCCAAACAGTTCCTGATCACAGGTATGGTGTGGGCTGTGCTGGGTGGTTTGATGTCAGTGCTGTTCCGTTTGCAATTGGGTTATCCCAATGAAACATTCCCCTGGCTCGAAGATATTCTCGGCCGCTGGGCCAAAGGCGGCGTAATAACGCCCGAGAACTATTACGCGCTCGTAACCATGCACGGTACAGTGCTGGTGTTCTTTGTATTGACCGGTGGGTTGAGTGGTACGTTTGCCAACTTCCTCATTCCTCTGCAGGTAGGCGCGCGCGATATGGCTTCGCCCTTCCTCAACATGCTTTCTTACTGGTTCTTCTTTGCGGGAAGTGTGGTGATCCTGGCTTCGTTCTTTGTACAGACAGGACCTTTCAGCGGTGGCTGGACGTTCTATCCTCCGCTCAGTGCGCTCGGTGATGCTTCGCCCGGCTCCAAGGCAGGTGCCGACCTGTGGATCATTGGTATGGCATTGTTCGTGGTATCGTCGTTGCTGGGTGGTCTGAACTATATTTCTACTATTCTCAATATGCGCACCAAGGGCATGAGCATGAGCCGTGTGCCGCTGACCATGTGGTCGCTGTTGTTTACCGCTGTGCTTGGTGTGTTGTCGTTCCCTGTATTGTTGTCTGGTCTCATTCTCCTGTTGTTCGACCGTCATGCCGGAACAAGCTTTTACCTCTCTGATATTTTCATCAACGGTAAAGCGTTGCCCAACGAAGGCGGAAGCGCTATCCTGTTCCAACACCTGTTCTGGTTCCTCGGTCACCCGGAAGTGTATATCATCATCTTGCCGGCCATGGGTCTGGTATCGGAAATCATGGCGGTGAACTGCCGCAAACCGATCTTCGGTTATATGGCGATGGTGGGTTCCATGTTTGCGATTGCCATTCTTGCCTTCCTCGTGTGGGCGCACCACATGTTTGTAACGGGCCTCAACCCCTTCCTTGGATCGGTGTTCGTGTTGCTCACGTTGCTGATTGCGGTGCCATCGGCCATCAAGGTATTCAACTGGCTTACCACCATGTGGCGCGGAAATATCCGGTTTACGCCTGCCATGATGTTTGCTGTTGGTTTTGTGAGCCTGTTCATTTCCGGTGGTCTTACAGGTATCTTCCTGGGTAACTCTACCCTGGACATTCACCTGCACGACACTTACTTTGTAATTGCACACTTCCATATAGTAATGGGTGTATCGGCATTCTTTGGCATGTTTGCCGGCGTTTATCACTGGTTCCCCAAAATGTATGGCAGGTATATGAACAATACCCTGGCCTATATCCACTTCTGGGTAACCCTGATCGGCGCTTACCTGATCTTCTGGCCCATGCACTATGAAGGTCTGGCAGGTATGCCCCGCCGTTACTGGACCTACAGCACCTGGTCATCCTTCAACCAGTTTGAAGGATTGAACCAGTTCATCTCTACGGTTGCGATCATCGTTTTTGCCGTACAGCTGTTGTTCCTGTTCAACTTCTTCTATTCTATTTTCAAAGGCCGGAAGGTAACTTCGCAAAACCCGTATGGCGCCACCACGCTGGAGTGGACAACGCCTATCAGACCGGGACATGGCAACTGGCCTGGTGAAATACCCGAGGTACATCGTTGGGCTTATGACTATGGTAAAGACGACCGTAGCTTCATTCCGCAAACGGAACCGATCGGGCCGAATGAAAGAAAACACTAATGCAGGCGTTTGGATCTGACAGGGCAGCAGTGTTGATCAGATTTGTTTGAATGATTGTTGAGTTGATTGGTTGAGCAATCCGGATCGCCATAAAAAAAATTATAATGACGCAGCAGGACACCGTGAAGCAACAAAGTTCTTTAATAATCGCCGGCAAGGTAAGAGATTACATGTTGCTGATTAAGTTCAGCCTCAGCTTCATGGTGGTGTTCTCTGCTGTGATCAGTTACCTGCTGGCGCCCGATGTGGTGGAATTTAACTGGACAAGCATCCTCATCCTGTTTACGGGGGGCATGCTGGTTACCGGCAGTGCCAATGCGGTAAACCAGATTGTGGAGAAGCAAACGGATGCAATGATGAAACGGACCGCCAAACGACCGGTGGCTGCCGGCAGAATGTCAACAACTGAAGCGTGGACATTTGCTGTGGTGGCGCTGATAGCCGGTTTGATTTTGCTCTTTCGTTTCGGATGGCTGGCTGCAGCACTGGCGCTGGTAAGCTGGTTTGTATACGCTTATATGTATACACCGCTGAAAAAGGTAAGTTCCATTTCTGTGCTGGTGGGCGCCGTCCCTGGCGCTTTGCCCTGTTTAATTGGATGGGCAGCCGGGCAGGAATCACTTACCACAGGGGGCTGGGTATTGTTTGCGATCCAGTTTTTCTGGCAGTTTCCGCATTTCTGGGCCATCGCCTGGATTGCGCATAAGGATTACAGTAATGCGGGGTTTAAACTGTTGCCTTCTACAGAAGGCCCGGGCAAATACTCGGCCATTCAATCGGTGGTGTATTCGCTGGTGCTGATTCCTGTTGGTATGCTGCCGTATCTCACAGGCATGAGCGGGGTGGTAAGTTTCTGGATTGTGCTGGCCGCTAACCTGTTCATGTTGCTGCAGTGTATACGGCTGTACCGCGAAATGGAATCGAAGGCAGCAAGAAGGGTGATGTTCAGCAGTTATATTTACCTGCCGGTGGTATTGCTGGCGCTGCTGGCAGATAAGATACCGGCGGCGTAAAAGGGTTGTATAGCATTGATAAGCATAAAATTATATTAACCGTGATGACAGAAATGGTGAGTACGCAACGAAAGAAAATACATCCCCACAAATTTGCGATGTGGTTGGGTATAGGCAGCATCATTATGATGTTTGCCGGCCTGACCAGCGCTTATATTGTGAAGCAGTCACAGGCTGAATGGACCACCGTAGTGGTTCCGAAGATCTTTTATTATTCTACCGCTGTAATGCTGGTGAGCAGTCTGACCATGCAGATGGCATTGAAAGCGTTCAAGGAACGGAACATGAGCCAGTACCGTCTCCTGATCTCTGTAACAGCATTGCTCGGATTTGGTTTCATCGCGATGCAGATCATTGGTTTTATGCAGCTGACCACCGAAGGATTCCGCCTCGAAGGCAGTGGCGCTGCAGCCTTTCTGTATGTAATCTTTGGATTGCACGCCCTGCACGTACTGGGCGGAGCAGTGGCCCTGGCGATCATGCTGGTGAGAGCCTTTAGCATACGCATCAGAAACTATAACCCTGTACCGGTGGAAGTGGCCAGTACCTACTGGCACTTTGTAGACCTGTTATGGGTGTATTTGTTCATATTCTTTTTGTGGAGAGTGTAGATTCAAATTAACTTAAAAACTAAAGATAACACATGGCACAAGTAGTACCGGCAAATCAAAAATGGTGGGCAGGGGGCAGAAGTCCCTTCAATGTGGAATACGGCAAATTGATGATGTGGTATTTCCTCATGAGCGACGCGTTTACCTTTGGCGCATTTTTGATCTCTTACGGTACCATCCGTTTTTCGTCCAACAGCTGGCCCGACCCCAATTTCGTATTCCGTTCTTTCCCCGGTATCGGTGAAATGAATATCCCGCTCGCCTTCGTGAGCCTCATGACATTCATCCTGATCATGAGTTCCGTGACCATGGTACTGGCCGTGGCTGCCGGACACAGCAACGACAGGAAAGGAGTGATCAAGTGGATGATCTGGACAATCGTTGGGGGAGCAGCCTTCCTGGGTTGCCAGGCATGGGAGTGGACACACCTGTATCACCAGGGCGCATGGTGGGGCAGCAATCCTTTCCAGAATATTGACGGTACGCCTTCTACTACCAACTTTACCAACTTTTTCTTTACCATAACAGGTTTCCATGGCTTCCACGTGTTTTCCGGTGTGGTGATCAACATCATTATGCTCATCATGACCATAAAAGGTGTGTTTGATCGCAGGGGACATTACCTGATGATTGAAAAAGCCGGTTTGTACTGGCACTTTGTAGACCTGGTATGGGTATTTGTATTTACCTGTTTTTATCTGCTTTAAGAAAAAACTATTGTCAAAAATATTAATAGCCGAACATGGAGAAAACGCATACAACCGGTGGTGCAGCAGCACATGCAGAAGAGCATAGTTTTGATAAAAAAGCGATCTGGAGAACGTTCTGGATACTGTTGATCATTACTGTAGTGGAGCTGGCGCTGGCCATTCTCGAATTTGAGACAGGGTTTCCGCCAAAATTTTTACTGAACGGAGTTTTTGCCATTCTCACACTGGCCAAAGCTTTTTACATCATTGCTGAATTCATGCACCTGCGTCATGAGATAAAGAACATGATCATGACCATTGCATTGCCGGCATTGCTGTTCATCTGGTTCGTCATTGCATTCCTGTATGATGGTGATTCCTATAAGAAGCTTCGTAACCGCTACGACCCGTATCACAAGGAATCTACGCAGCCAAAGAAAGCTCCTGAAGGAAAGGAAACGCAACAGCCGGGAGAGCTGCACTAATAACTTTGCATTAGTGTTCTGATAATAGATAAAGCAGGGGCAGCACCCCTGCTCTTTTTTTTGTATATAAGACGAAGCGATTTTACGCCGCGCGCGCCCGCGCAATATTTTGTACGTGCAGCAACCCGCTGTTGTGGCTGGTGATGATTAATACTCCATTGAAGGAGTGTTAAACCTTACAGGATTTGAAATAAAGCGTCGTTTACATCCTTTCGTGGTGTACCTTTGCCCCGCAAATTCACGCCCGTGAGTAAGAAAGCAGTCACAGCCCTTTGTATCGCCATTCTGCTGCCGCTCATCAGTTACTTTATAGTAAAAGGATTGAGCGATGATGCGGTGCATATGCCCCGTCATTATTTCCCTGAAACCATCATTGACACAGTGATTGATGGGAAGCGGGTGACCGATACCATATGGCGGCCCCTGGACAATATTACCTTAACCAACCAGTTGGGAGAAGAAGTGTCGCTGTATGATTTGCGGGGTAAAATTGTGGTGGCCAATTTCTTTTTTACGCATTGTCCTACCATCTGCCCTTTCCTCACGCGCAATATGAAAAGCCTGCAGGATGCGCTCAAGGTAAATGTGGTTACCAGCCCGGTTGACACCAGCTTTGTACATTTTCTTTCCTTCAGTATAGACCCCGAAAGAGATTCTGTGGAAGTATTGAGAAAATATGCTGCCAGATATGGTGTGAACGACGATGTGTGGTGGCTCCTTACCGGTCCCAAAAAAACGATTTACGATTATCTGTACAATGAAGTGAAACTGCCTGCACAGGATGGATTGGGTGTTGATTCCAATTTTATCCATACAGAGAAATTTGTGCTGATTGATAAGAAAGGGCTCGTGCGCGGGTACTACAATGGATTGGATAAGCAGGCCATTGAACAGCTTGCCCGTGATATCGGTTTGTTGCAGTTGGAAAAAGACAAGTCAAAGCCTTCCAAACTATTGGCCCAACTGAAAGCAATATGGCCGGTCTATATTGCAGCCCTTGCCGGCCTGGTAATATTTCTATTGATCACACGCAAACCCAAGCTCCAACCTCATTAAATGTAGTTGCATGTTACCTCCCGTTCTGGCCAAAAACGACAGAAAGGCCAACACGCTGATCATTCTTGTTTCAGTTATCGTTTTTGTGGCGGTTGCTTCGCTCAGCAGAATTAAACTGAATGTGGATGTTGGTTTCGACGTCCATGTTTTTGCTCTTATCAATGCCGTTATCAATTCCATTGTAACCATTTTGCTTGCTGCTGCGCTGATTGCCGTGAAACAACGAAAATATCTGCTGCATAAACGGATCATGCTGACGGCGCTGGTGTTGTCGGTATTGTTTCTCGTTTCATATATCTGTCACCATCTGCTGGCAGGCGATACGCGGTTCGGAGACCTGGACCACGACGGCTTGCTGAGCGATGCTGAAAAGGCGCAGGCAGGTCCGCTCCGTGTATTTTATTACCTGGTGTTGTTTACACATATTCCGCTGGCCGGCATCATTCTTCCTTTCATATTGTATACTGCCTACCGGGCGCTAACCGGCGAATGGAAACGGCATCGCAAACTGGCCCGCATCACCTGGCCGGTGTGGTTTTATGTGTCGGTGTCGGGCGTGCTGGTGTATCTGCTGATCAGTCCGTATTACTGAAATCATTCATAAATACCAGGAAGCAGGGGACTGGTATAAAAAAATATACGCTGCGGCAGCAGTGTGTAACTTCCTGTATTTTGCGGCTACTATTGGGTGTGATGATCATTTGCTCAATTCAAAATAACGGCTGCCATGACGCCAACTTCTAATGCCTTCCGGGGCCTGAAACTGCTTCACCTGGCCCTGTTCATCAGTTTGAGCGCTTGTGCATTGGTGGCCCTGGTATTGATAGAAACAGGGGTTATTTCCCATTCGGACCATTTTGAAGACATGGAAGATATCTTTCAGGCAGTGGCGGGTGTGTGTTCAATGGTTAACCTGCTGGGCGGTTTTACACTTTTCAGAAAACGCATTGTAGCCATTCGCCAGGAAACGGCCGAAGGAGAAAAGAAAATGGAAATGTACCGTAGCGCATGCCGGAAAAACAATATTGTGCTCTTTTTGAAGCTAACACGCGAAGAAGCGAAGGTGCTGGTGGGCGTGTAGTAAAGTTGATTGCTTTGTTTCGGTTAGTTATTAATGTTATTATTTACAATAACTCTTTTGCGGGGTCCCAGAAAAGGTTTTTGAAATCTACAACCGCATCATTCTTCACTTTCACGCCTTCTTTTTCCAGCAATTCCTGCATGCGGGAAGGCGGCGAAAAATGATGTTTGCCGGTAAGCAGTCCTTTGCTGTTCACTACACGATGCGCGGGCACTTTGAGTTTGGCGCTGCCTGCTGCATGCATGGCCCAGCCTACCATACGGGCCGACAGCCGGGTACCCAGACAGGCGGCAATGGCGCCATAGGAAGTGACCCTGCCCTTCGGTATCTGCCGCGCCACTTCAAATACCAGTTCAAAAAAAGTGGCGTCCTTTTTACCGGAAGGCATTACTTCGGCCAGTTTTTCGCGCACCGGCTTATTGTTCTTTTTGCTTGTTGCCATATTGATTACGCTGTGATAAGAGTTCGCTACGGCGGGGTTCGGGCACGCTTTCATAATCATAGGGACAATGCCGGCAGCCATTGCCGCAACAATAGCCGCGCTCCAGATGGTATTGTTCTGTCAATACCATATAGCCATCATCGTTATAATAAAAATCAACTCCTTCTGTCAGATTTTTCTTCACTTAACAACAATTTAAGCGCCGCATCTTTATCGGGCAAAGAATTGGCCGGCAGGCGGAACTGAAGATAATGCACTTTGTTGCTGGCGGCAATATCCAATCCCTCATAATGCGTTTTGATCTGCAATTCCGGGCTGATTTCCTTTTGGGCATATACATCATCGGTATCTGCTATCAGCGGCAGACCATACAGGTCAATCACCCATTTTGTAAAGCGATACAGGCTGGGCGAATCGGTTTTCAAATGGATATAACCGCCGGGCACCATGATTTGTTGATACAGCCGCAGGAATTTGGGATGCGTAAGCCGCTTTCTGGCTTTGGACGTGCGTAGCTGCGGATCGGGAAAAGTGAGCCAGATCTCGCTTACTTCATTGGGCGCAAAGTAGGTGGCAATGCGATCAATCTGGGTGCGAAGAAATCCAACATTGGTAAGGTTTTCCTGCAGGGCCTTGCGGGCGCCCACCCAGATGCGATTGCCTTTCAGGTCAACCCCCAGGAAATTGCGCTCAGGGTATAACCGGCCAAGTCCAACGGCATATTCTCCCTTGCCGCAGGCCAGTTCAAGGGTAATGGGGTGATCGTTCTTAAAGAATTCCTTCCATTTGCCGGCCATCCCTTCGGGATATTGTAATACGTTGGGAAAGGTTTCCAGTTCGGCAAACCGCTGTAGCTTTTTCTGACCCATAGGGGAGCAAATGTAAAAGAAATCAGGGAGCTATGGGGTATAGATGGGTGGGGGAAAATGCTCCGCCGGCTATGGCAAAAAACTAAAAAACCCTCCCGGTTCATTCCGGAAGGGTTCTTGCTGTAGAGGGAGGATTCGAACCTCCACGGGGCAGTTAGCCATAATGCAAACTGTGGTGGTCAACCCCAGTCGTCCCTGCGCAAACAGGAAGCGGCGTTACATTACGTTTATCCTTTATCCCCACCCCCGAGACAAGAGGGCATGTCTGCCAAAGTTCCATCACTCCACAGTGTAGTCTGCATTGATAAATGCAGGTGTTTTAAAGAACGAAAGCAGTGCAATATTAAACAAACTGCTCAATATGTTGAGAATTATTCAAGAAAAATTTTGAAAGTTTCGATAATCTTCAAATATTTGCAATGTTGATTTGATATTGTATAAAAACGATTGCAAAAATGGGAACTAAATTGAATCTTGACAAGCTGGACCTGCAGATCATCCATGAAATGATGGAGAATGCTGAAATTTCTTATGCCGATCTGGGAAAAAAACTGTTCGTCTCAGGCGGTACTATCCATGTACGTATTAAAAAATTACAGGAAGCAAATATCGTAAAAGGCACCAAACTAAATGTTGATCTGAAGCAGCTGGGATATGATGTGATTGCCTTCATTGGCATCTACCTCGAAAAGAGCAGTTTGTACGATTCAGTAGCCAAGGAACTGCAGAAAATACCCGAAATCGTACGCCTCAATTATACTACCGGTAACTACAGCATGTTTGCCGAGATCATTTGCAAAGACATCAATCAACTGCGCTTTGTTCTGCACGATGAATTGCAAAAGATCAAGGGCATTGAACGTACAGAAACATTCATATCACTGGAAGAAAGCTTCAGCAGAAATGTACAGGTATTCAAGGCCTGATCTGAAAAAGACGACCTCCTGACCCAACCCTTTCCCACCATCATAAGTATTCAAACGCTATCTGTTTGTTGTGACGGGCCCTGAGCCATCACACCTTATTCTTTTACCTGCAATGCATCGCGCAAACCATTGCCCAGCATGTTGAAGGCCAGCACCAGCAGCATGATGGCAAAACCCGGCGCCAGCGCCAGCATGGGATTTTGTGTGATGATGAAATTGAAATTTTCTTTGATCATCAGTCCCCAGCTCGGCTGTGGCGGCTGCACGCCAACACCCAGGAAACTTAACCCGGCTTCAATCACAATAGCAGAAGCAAAATTACTGGCCGCCAAAACCATTACAGGTCCCAGTACATTCGGCAGCACATGACGAACAATGATGCGGCTGTGGGTGAAACCAAGCGCCCGTGCTGCTTCCACATATTCCATTTCACGAATGCTCAACACCTGTCCGCGGATGAGCCGCGCCACATTCACCCACATGGTAAGACCAATGGCAATGAATACCTGCCAGAAACCCTTGCCCAGCACCAGTGTGATGGCAAATACAAGCAACAAAGTAGGAATGCTCCAGATCACATTGATAAACCAGGTGATCACATCATCCACCACGCCGCGGTAATAACCACCCAGGGCGCCCAACAGCACACCGATGCTGAGCGATATGAGTACGGTGATCAGACCAACGGCAAGGCTCACCCGAACACCTACAATCAAACGGCTGAGTATATCCCTGCCATACTTGTCTGTTCCCAGCAGAAATTGCTGTGTCACCAGCTGGTGCCGGGAGATGTATTGCATGATCGCTTCCCTGCTTTTGTTTGCCGTTAATGCATTTGCAGGAAGTATACTGGTCAACGCAAATGCCTTGCGTTCGGTCACATCTTCATCGAGGTATTGTTGAATGATGAGGCTGTCGCCGGCAAATTGGTAGTTGGTAATAGGGATATATTGAAAACCATCTTCGGTGCCGGACAACAACCGGCGCATAAAGGAAGCCTTCCTGATAGTTTGCTCTTTGGGCAGTTTGAAGAATTGTTGGGTAAAACCCGGTTTTTGTCCGCCGATCTCTACAATCATCCTGTTGGCATCCGGCGTTGGATCAGGTGCAATTACATGGGCAAAAAGCGCCACCAGCACTGCAATGGCAATAATGATCATGCCGGCCAGGGCCCCTTTGTTGCGCCTTAACCTTTTCCATGCAGAAACTTTGGTTGCTGTTGCCATTGCTTTGTAAGAATTTCACCACACCAAAAGCAAATAACAAACAAAACGGCCAATTACAATGGCTTTTTGTTATTTGCCGGTTGTTTTTTTAATGGTTCTTCCTTTCCATTTGTAGGATCCAAACTTGCCCAGCCATCCTGCGATCAATGTATACAGTATATGCAGCGGCTGCAGCAATGGAAAATACCACATCAGCTGTTGCTGACCGAAAAAGCGTGCGGCCGAATGCACAAAAGGAAATTCGATCAACGTCTTGGCCACCAGCAGCAGCAACAGGAAAAACAACCAGGTACTTTTCCAGAAAGCGGCAATGCCCAGCACTAAAAAACATGCATTCATCAGGTACACCAGCAGCAACACGCGGAAAATACGTTTGTCCTGGTAACGGTCTGCCTTGCTGGCCCAGCGGATGCGCTGGTGAAAGAAGGCTGGCCATGAAGTGGCAGGCGCCGTGGTGACCATTGCGTCCTTGCTTTTAAGGTAAAATACGTTGTTGGGATATTTTTGTGCAATCTTGTGCATCAGCAGCATATCATCCCCGCTGGGAATCGCGTCAATGCCTGCAAAACCATTCACTTCATAAAAGGCGGCGCGCTCATAAGCAAGATTGGCTCCATTGCACATGGAATGAAACTTTTGATATACGGATGCGCCAGTTATGCCCTGCAGCGTAATGAAATCGAGCGTTTGAAAAACGCCCAGCAACCCCTCACATTGCCACATTTTTACCGGGGCTGCAATAAATTTTGCCTGAGCAGTTTCGTAAAATGTAGCGAGCGTGGTAAGCCATGTGGCAGGAAAACGGCAATCGGCATCGGTGGTTACGATCAGTGTTCCCGAGGCTTGGCGGATTCCTGTTTCAATGGCTTTCTTCTTATAGGCAACGACGGGTGCTTCGCCAATATGATCTGTAGCAAGTTTGATTTTCTTCAGTTGCAATTGAGTAAATGGATGTTCATGCAACAATTCCCAGGTGCGGTCGGTACTGTGATCATCTACAATGATCACTTCAAACAGCGAAGTTGGATATTGCTGATTGGCCAGCGATTGCAATAGCGGCGATATATTGGCGTCTTCGTTACGCACGGCAATCACCACCGAAATGGTAGTGGTGGGCAACTGCTCACCCGGCACAAATTCCGGTATCCGGTTCCAGCCCCGCTGATAATAGTTGATCAGCAGTACATAGCCTACCATCAGCAAAAAGAATATGAACAGGAATATTGGCATGAGCGATTGCGCATTTAAAGGGAAATACCCTGGTCCGCCGGGAGACAAGCCATCCTTCCTCCATCCGGGACGCTTACAAGGCGTCTGGCTCCTGCAACACGTCCGCAATAAGCTGTGCATTGCGCGGCTGCAACACCTGGTGACCTGTATTGGCGGTGTGCAACGTACAAAAAGATTCTATTCCGCGGCGAAACTTTTCGCCCAGGACGGACCTAATGATACGGTCATGTGCGCCGAATATCAGGTGCACAGGAATGGCGTGTTGCCGCACCACTTCTTTTACCTGCTTCAATGCGGGCCTGAAACGGCGCATACCGGTCCAGCGCAGGTATAACATGCTGCGTTGGCTTTGGTCATGTATATAATGATAGGCGAATTTGAAGATGCTTTTGTTAATGATGCCAATGGATTTTGCTATGCGCATCGAAATGAACAACCATTGTGGATACTTCATGGTGTAGCGGAACAACAGGTTGCCCAAACGTGTTTGCGTAGCCAGCCAGTACCAGAAATTTTCCTTAAGACCGTCCGGCGCCAGCAAAACTATTTTTTTTATCCGGTGCGGTATCAGTTGCAGCAGATGAAGCGCTATGCGTCCTCCCATACTGAAGCCAACAAGGGTAAAGGAAGCGCCTGCGGCATTGTGGTGAGCTAAAATGTTTTCGATGACCTGAATGAGTTCCTCCACAGTAAATTCCAATCCTTCCTTCCATTGTGTATTGCCGTGAAAAGGCATATCCATGCCAATGATGGTATAATCGCGCAAATACGGCTCCAGAAATAAAAATCCGGCGCCTGATTCTCCGTATCCGTGCAGGCAGATAAGCAGGTTGTTGCCACTGCCTGTATACGTATAATGCACC
>Ga0164243_10011237_pt1 | contig 12792 bp, 12 predicted proteins | sample OricompcompostOP_FD_108781 | JGI IMG/M metagenome (GOLD analysis project Ga0164243, IMG submission 108781) | Organic Plus compost microbial communities from Emeryville, California, USA - Original compost - Organic plus compost (OP) | ecosystem: Engineered > Solid waste > Mixed feedstock >...
CTGTCGGGTATCGGTCCCACCCTATTCACATATGGAATGTCTTGGACCTCCAACCCCTCGGAACCTGTTCTCTTGAGGGAATTAACGGTATTGATGATATGACATTCAATCCAAATCCAGAAATCCCAGTTCTGGTCGTGTCATACAACGACGGTAGATTGTGTTTATTCGATTACTTGAGCATGGCACCTGTTTTCACAAAAGCGGACGGCTTTGCGCAAACACTCTCATGTTCTCAGGATGGCCGCACCTTGGCGACCGGCGGAAGCGATGGAACGATCGAGGTGTTCGAGTTCGACCAAGACTCCACTGGCCAGGCTATTCTCGTGCCTGTATACCGAGTGAACAAGCTGGACGACGCCATCCGTGGTATTAGTCTCAGCCCCGATGGGCTTCGAATTCTTGATATCCAGAGCCAACAATGCCACGTATGGACACCCGCTGCCCTGGTACGGAGCAACAACGAATTGGAAAGTGCGAGTGAAGCACTGACACTTGCACCTACTACGGAAGGGATGTTCGACTTCTCACCTGACCCCGAAATTAGCAGCCCGCTCTCCGTGTCGAGAGATGGGCGGTGCATTGTTGCTGGCAAAGACAGAGGGGTCTCGCTATTCTCTACGGAGGACGGCAAGGATCTCGGCGCTCTCTACGAACATACTCGAGGAGCGTCTGTCCACAGAGTTGCGATTGGGGAAGCACGCAATTTTGTCATTTCCGCGGATAATTCAAGCCAAGTACTTGTCGCTGAACTACCCATGCCGCTATCAAATCTCGCTGCTGATTCTAAGCTGCATCAAAGAAAATTACTTCCATCACGAATCGTGCTCAATCAACGAGTGGGTAGTGTCGTGATGCAACTGCTTGTCAATGAGTCTGCAGATCGCCTTCTTATCATTAGCCGCACGGCTACACTGCTTTGGGAGTTGCCGTCTGGTCGACAAGTCTCGAAGGATAACCCGTCGAGCGGACGGGAATCTTCTCTACCCCCCACGTCTTCTGCAAACATCGCTTCGACTGCGTTACAGGGTCAGACTAACTCCGGACCCGCGTCTGAGTTGACAGCATTCCAGCATCCAGGAAACGAGGCTTGGTTCGTTGTTGTGTCAGGAGACATTGGTCGCATCTTCAACTGGGAGGATCATGCTGAATTGACACCCATGCAAGGCTTACGGTTGCAGCGGACCGAAGCCCCAAGCTCGCCCATCTGTCATGACGCGAAAATAGGGCAGGCCGCGAGTCAACCTCTCTCAAACCTGTCTCGAATTTCGCCCATCGTATCTTACCATTCTGGACCTCAGATAGTCGTTGAGTCGTTACGATATTCTAAGTGGGGATCTCTTTGCCTTACAGTTTGGCCGAGTGCAGCTTTCGACCCTACCTCAAGTACAGCAAAGCCCTTGACATATCAAAGTTCGTCCACCATCGCCCCAATGGTATCAACCATATTAGGGCTCGTGGGGACCTCGACTCTCGTATTCATTGACAATGAAATGTGGGTGTGTAGCGCGGACCTTGAGACTCTTGGTAGTGGCATCATCCCCAAGGTATTAGGGCGATCACCACCGCTAACTTCCCATGCCCGGCGGCATTTCTTTGCGCTCAGTGAGTGGTGGAGAGTGGACGAGGGTTTGAATTGCATTTTGGCCAATGTTCCCACAGCTTCGATCGGGAGCAAGGCTAGAGATGTGGCCTTCGCGCATGGCCACAGGCTAATTGTTATGAAAGGAGGGTTCGAGTTTGCCGAGAATGTTGTTGCTACCCCAAGAGAAGAGATGAATACGAACGATCATAATGGCGTGGAAACTCACAGGGGTCGAAGCAACCAGGGTGGGCAATGTGGCTGGGTAGTGGCATCTGAGAGTGTCCGTCATCGTATCTAAGTTAATGGAGAGACGACTATGGTGTCCAATGACGCGTAGTTATAGAATGCCATTCATAATTTCCCGATCCATTTGCAGACTAGGAAACATCCCGGATTCTAGTACACGGCAGAGCCCCTATCTTCGAATTTCTTACATTGGTTCAACGGTCGGCTCAAGGGTAGAATTTTACGTACCCCTGATGAATGCTCGACGACTAAACACTCTGACCCACTAGAACGGGTGTGTTACCATTGTTTTCGCCTTTTCATCATTACCCCTTTCTGCCTAGCCCACAAGGATCTTGTCTCTGGGCTTCAGCATTCCGGGGATCAATATTCTGGAGATCCTTGAATCTAAACGACAGGGCCGCTGGGGCTAGACCATAATCTCTGTAGTTGTCTCAATGAATCACCAAGCGAGGCCAAGATGTTTCCGTATTGCCGGGTTGCACTTTCAATCTCTACTAAAAATTTGGCGCCGTTGAAACAAATCTTAACCGTGACTTTATGCTGCGGAAAGGTTGGGTTAGCGCTTGGGTGAACAATAATTAATACTGGAAACAGCCCTCTAAGACCGTGTTTCGAAGTTAACTTACATTCCCAGTACATTTGAGGAGATACGGCAACTCAGAGCTTTTCATATTAGTATCAATGACTTTTGTACCTGTCGTCGATTATCTTCTGCATTGCTAACTTGAAACGAGCATCACAAGAAAAGAATGGCAACATGGTTTCAACAAACTGTACAGGTGGCAAGTCAGAGGTTGCTCCTATCGCAGGCTTTTATCATCTGTCAACAGTTTGTGACATTGTACACGAGCCACGCTGCCAATTGCATGCCCAGGCCCTCGTTTCAACCTGCAGGGTCCCAACAGAACTGTTCCCCGCCTTCAACTTCGATCGAAGCCTGAGATATGGCGCCGTCCTGCTAATATTGTTCGGTTGAGAGAAAAGACATTGCACACATGGACAGGGTATGTATTTCGCTTGCACTCTTATGGAAGCAAAGTGTATCTACAACTCTAACAATTTGTGTTGACAGGACCGTCGACGAGAGTCTCTCAGGTCATTTCTTTCGCGGGGCATATCAGCTAGATTCGGCTCTGCTGGGAGAGACCAGGCTCATCTCAATCTATCTAAGGACACGAAGGGACCTCTGGGACTGATCACGCTCCATGCCCCAGGTCAGTCTGTAAAGGCAGATATCGTCTTTATCCATGGTCTTGGCGGAGGAAGTCGAAAGACCTGGGCATATTCTGAGGATAGATACCACTTCTGGCCTCAGTCATGGCTGCCAGCAGATCCAAATTTTATTGCTAGTTCAAGGATTCACACGTTTGGCTATAATGCGGACTGGGACAAAAAGTCTCAGAGCGTTTTGGATATCCATGATTTTGCTCTCTCTCTATTAAGCTCCTTACAGAACGAACCCATAGTCCGAAAGGATGCGAGCCGCATCATCCTTGTTGGGCATAGTATGGGCGGATGAGTCGCTAAGCAAACATATATCCTTGCTCGGCAAAGTGAGATTCATCAGCGCCTTGCCGATCGAATACACTCCATCATTTTCCTAGGAACCCCCCATCATGGCTCAGACTTGGCTGGGATACTGAAGAATATACTCCTGGTAGCCTGGGCAAAGAAACCTTTCGTATCTGATCTCATCCCGGATTCGAAAATGCTGTCGTTGATTAACGATGCCTTTCGCCATTATGCACCGAGGCTCAGGTTGTGGTCGTTCTACGAGACTCTTCCTATGAAGGCTGGGTTGTTTAATAAACTTGTGGTTGACAAGCACTCCTCAACCTTGGGTTACGATAACGAGGAGATTGCGGCGATGGGAGCCGACCATCGCCATGTATGCAAATTCGAGAGCCCTGAAGACCCCAACTATATCATGCTACGGAACGCTCTTGGTGCTGCTGTTGAATTGATCACAGATCCTCCACCAGCCACGGACTTGTCCAGCTTAAGAGAATTTTTGTATATCGGCGCAGACCACGATTATGACCTGGAAAGACTTGACAAACTTAAAGCACCGGGAACTTGCAACTGGTTCACGAGACGGCCAGATTTTGAGTCATGGAGCTCTAACAACGGGCCGACCATTTTCTGGATGATAGGAAGGCCCACGACTGGAAAATCAGTGTTAGCGAGCCATGTAGCGGGAACGCTGGCATCTACGGGCAAGCGTTGCAGCTATTACTTCTTTAAGTCGACAGACGAGACTTCAACTCTAAGCTATTGCCTTCGGTCTATCGCTCTCCAAACGGCTATACAAGACGACTTGGTTGCCTCTCAGCTTAAATCGGTAGTAGCTAGCACTCTATCCTGGGATAGAAGGAACATTCTAAGTGTCTGGAAATCCCTTTTCGTTAATGGGATTTTCAAAGAACCATCTATCAAGGATCATTTCTGGATATTGGATGATTTCACTCACTGTCTCGATTTCCGAGATCTCTTTGCCAAGGACCTTTTCGTGCGACTTCCGCCTGCAATACACATCTTCGCGACTAGTCCCCCATCGGAGGAAATTAAACGCGGCTTGTCCTCTCTTGAGCCGCGAGTTAATCTTTACACGTTATCGGAGATCGATACGGCTTCCGACATGAAACTTCTCATGGACAATAAACTGATTCGTTTCAACAGTGCGGACGATCGTGAGTTGTTGTCTCGGAAGATTCTCTGCAGTTCCGCAGGCTCGTTTTTGTGGATCAAACTCGTCCTTGAACGTTTAGAACATACTTGGTCGGTGGAGGCTATAGACGAGATCCTAAGTGAAGTTTCGGTTGGTCTCTACGGCGTCCACTCCGAGATAACGCGGTCTATCGCGGCGCACAAAGCCGGAGCCTCCTTGGCCAAAACTAAATTGAGTTGGGTTTCTCTGGCTTCACGACCACTCTCTTTGGACGAAATCAAAGCCGCAGTCAAGCTCTATCTTGGCCAAACTTTGCTGGCTACAGAGAAGTCTGTCCCTGATATTTGCGGCCATCTGCTTTTCGTGGATTCTAATAACTTCGTTCACATGATCCACGGCTCCGTACGCGACTTTCTCTTTTCTGATTCTGCCCCATCGCAGTTGGCAGTTCGGGGAGCCAAACTCATAGCCACGTCGCTACTATTCTTCTTCAGTACCTGTCACCCAAAGTTCTGAAACTCCCCGAAACAAGCCTAAGTGGTGAGAAAGGAGGACGGGGATTTTCCAAAGCTTCGACGAAGGGAGGGGACAGGGACCTTGTGAACTACGCGACCGTTTGCTTTTCACATCACATTTCTCGCTCCCATCTAGGAGACAATGCACTATTGGATGCACTGGGCAATTTCTTCAGCACAACTAGCGTACTTTTTTGGATTGAACACCTCTCCCGGACCGGAAATCTGGAGAATGTCATTCGAACCGCAACGGATATTGGAGACTACCTAACGCGTTGTTCGAAGTGTGACCCGAACCCGAACCCGCTAGCAGCGCTAATAAGAGACTAGACAGTCAATATCCAGAATACCAGAACCGAATTTCACTCACAGTTGCTTGCTTGTCCTTCTGCCATCCACTGTTTGATCCCCCCTCTCTGTCCCTCAGAATCTCAAATGGCAAGGTCATTCCCCTTGGGAATCGGACATCTTTCCCGCTTCTTGCCAAAGGCGCCACTCCGACGTATTGGGACGAGCCAATCGTGCAGCTGGACTTCCCTCCCGGCTGGCCTCGTACCTTTGCATATGGCACGGACTATTTCGCTGTGGGACTTTTATCAGACGATATCTCGGTTTTCAAGTCCAACGCCACGAAGGCGGTATTCACAATGACGCATTCCGAGATTGTCGAAATCCTAGCGTTCAGCCAGGACGACAGGTATTTGGTATCCTCAGGCTTGTGAGAGCTCACTGTTTGGGAGGTGCGCTCCGGGACTCCAATCTCCTCTACAAGCTTCGAGTCAAGACCTCAGTGTCTTGCTTTCATCAGTCCTGATGAGATCCTCTGCGCATTCCAGTCGGATAAATTGATGAAATGGGATTTACGAAGTGGCACACAGGAGTTAATCTCATGGAGCGGCAGTGACGGAACCGACCCTCCAGTCATCCTTAGAAAGTACCCGCTGCTCAGTACTATTGCATTTACGATTGCGGGAGGTGAAATGCTACTGGCAGTAGGCTCTCGAAATCTTCCAGTTGTAGTCTTGGATATTGAACAACTACAACCGGTAGCGAGCTTCGATGTCGTCGCTAATAACGGAATTCTCGCCATGGCCTTCAACCCAACGCCGAGAATTCCAGTCCTGGCTGTCGAATATCAGCACGGCCATCTGTGCATATTTGATTACGAAAAGAAAGGCCATGTTACTACCGGAAGGAATATAGTCGCTAGCGAAATTTGCTTGGTCGCCAAACGGACGATATCTAGCTGTAGCCTGCCATACCGGAAGTATCCAACTTTTCACTTTCGAAGATCTCTCTGGAAGGAGAACAATAGTGCCGTTCCATAGTATTAACATCTCGGAGGGCCACTTTACTGGTCTGATGTTCAGTCCCGATGGCCTTCGCATTTTTTATCTTCAGAAACACCGCTGCTGGGTGTGGGCACCGGGGGTCTTAACCGAAACACAGAGTCGGGCCAGAACACGTACGGAAGAAGAAGAGTTGACGGCAATGTATAAACCCACCACTAGCAGACTGCGCTCCCAAGCTATTCGCACTCCTATAATTGCTTCACCAGATGGTCGCTGGATTGTGGCAAGGAGAAGTGATGGGGATGTCGTACTTTTCTCCGCATCGGACGGCAGAGAGGTCGGCATCCTGTATAAACATGGAAGATTGCGGCACAGTCTTCTTCATTGATTTTCTTAAGTCAGGGCTATCAGGAACAATAATCGCATCCGCAGATGTGGGGGCCAGGGTCATTGTGGCAGAAGTTCGTTTTCCTGCCGATGACCAGTCGCATACAAGGAGCAGCGGGGCCTTCCTGGCAAAACTCGAACCGGCCAGGGTCGTGTTCCGAACGTCGCTTCTGCTCTGCCATTGTCCGGTTACTGCCCAGCCATTGCGGTGAGAGGCTTTTGGTTAGGGGTCATCACAAAGAAGAGCTGTGGAAGATAGAGCTAGCGGATGCGGACAAGAAGCCCCAAGAACTCGATTATCAAATACCTCTTTCGCTTCCGAGTGGTGATCCGACGAAAAGAAATAACCCACTGCGGTCTGCATTTCAACACCCGGACAATCCGGACTGGTTCGTCGTGGTGATTGGCGACTGGGCGCGCGTATTTGAATGGAGGACCGGGGAGGAACAAACGACGGGCAATGGCATCAAGCTCGATCGCTCCAGAACTCTGAGAAAGTCAGAACTCATGTTTCTGCCCCGCTACCTCCCCATTCATCGCATGGGAACGACGTATCATGTTGGACCTGGGGTCGTCCTCGAATTCCAGAGACCAGATAACTCTAGGCCGCCATGCCTCACTGTTTTTCCCTCATCGGCGTTCAATCCAAAATCACGATCCCATGTCGCAACATCGATACATGAGCCTAACGTCGAGGCCGTTTGCCCCGCCGTCTTCAGTATCTTGGGTTTGTCGGAACGTCAACGCTGGTATTTCTCGATATGAACCTGTGGGTCTGTACCACCGAGCTCGTATCAGTGCCAGGCTCAGCTCAAGGGGCCCCGGTCCTACATCCCGAAGCCCAGGCCCGCCGTCATTTCTTTGCCTTGAGCAAATGGCAAATGTGGGACGGAACTCTGAACTGCGTGTTGAACCCTCGGGAAGGTGGTGGCTATGATATCGTTTTTGCTGCGGGGACCGGCGTTGTTATCATAAGAGGTGGCCTTGAGTTCATTGAAAATGTCATGGTCGGTCAACCAAAGTTGGCTCATGATAGTAAGTCCCAGGCGGCTTCTCATTGGGGCGACGTTGGTGGGCTCTCTTGGCGGGTAGTATCGGGAAGTATGCATCGTCGTCTGGGAGTTGAGCCACCTGAAAAATATAAATGAAAAGCCTCCATAGTTGAACCAGCACCCATTCAACTCTGCAGATGTAACAATCAACCGTCATTCCATATTACCTTCCCGACTCCGGTTCATTTGCCACACACGAAGCTGCCATCTTGAGGTTGAGGCCGTATAGGTAGGTTGCCGACATAATAGTGAACTCTCAGTAGCGGCCTGATTCCTGTTAACACGATGGCAGTCATAGCCCTGTACTACTCACCCGTCTAAATGAATGGGACGCTTGGCCTGGTCCCGAGGAGTCGGAGCCACCCTATGTGCGGAGTGATTCCATTAAATGCCAAGCCAGAAATCCCAGGGACCCCCAGGCCAAGAGACGGGATAGTTCTCGGCGCGAAAAGGTTAACATGACCGCACCCTGGTGGTTGAATCTAGCGACTATGTCAAAGAAACAACGGAGGTGAGCGTGAGCCCGCCGACTTCATTCTACACAATAGCCCTAGAGAGCGGGTAGATCCTAGTGCTTGTGAAGTTTCAATAGAGTGGGAGGAAGCTCTAGAGAGTAGATCCGTAAATCATCTTGTAATCAAAATCCCGAGAGGAAGGCCTGATAGACATCTCACGCTGCAGCCTCTATTATAGGAGCCATGCCATCTCTAAGGGCTCAGAGAGAAAAATATTGTACCAATGAAGAGCTGGGATAAGTGATAAGCATATTGCCAAAATCTAGATCCACAACCGGGTGAGCAGTCTGGGCACAGAGGGTTTGGGAAGAAGGTAATAACGCTACATATTAAATGACGTGCAAAACGTGGCCGCGAGAACGGCAGCAATGTGGCATTTGGTGCAATCGGGGTTCGGCACCTTTTCTTCTCAAGCCTTGGGGATGCATTTGAAAAGCCAAATGCATCCAAACTAGGAGAAACAGAGAAAAAGCTCGCCGAAATTGACCCTTTGGGAAGGCTTGTTGCATTCCCAGTAAGTCCGCAGGACCCAGAGAAGGATCATTGGATTGTGAGTTGTTCTAAAATACCCCGAGCGCGATGCCGAACTGACTTTAAGCATAAGCGCACTGCTTGCTTGTTTTGCAGCCTCCCAGGAAGCCCTGGAGCCGCCCTTTTTGATTACAGACTTCCGACTCTCTGTCGCCTATTACCTGCAAATATTCACTGTATTAGCGAGACCGTCATCGAGAAATCTGTCAAGTCGCTGACTTGGTTCAGCCGCCGATATGTCGAGCTCTGCTTGTTCCGCTTCTTGCAATCGGAGGCTAATAGTGGCGGGAAGATTTCTGAGGGGCGGGGAAATATATGTCTTGTGTATGATGGTCATTTTAATCACGTTGTCAGTAAATGGCTGGAAGGTATGTTCACGGAACCCTCCTCCCCAATCTTGCGATCCTTTTTCATTTCATCAATTTCTTCCAACCTCTCACTAATAACTCTCTCTTTGCCGGGCTGATGTCGCAGCTCCTGATTCTGCCAAAGCTGACTTTATTGATCGACTGCATAGCGCTTTGGATCTATATTTCCATTGCAATTGACAAACTTCCAGCCTGGACGAACTTCTAGCAATCCTCTCTACCCAAAGGGATCAGCGCTTTGCGTTTGATGACACTTTTTCAAGATGGCCTGGCAGAGTTTGATACCGAGGTGGATAATATCGGAGAAACGGCTGCCAAGCGCTTGATAGAATGTGGCACGTCTCTCTCTTTCGCCGCGTCTCTGGGCGAACGCCCGCAGCAGCATATCACCGTATCTCGAGATATTTCGGAGACGACGGAAAGCGAGAATATTGCCAAGGCGGTCCGGGGAATTGCTCATATGGCGACTTTCTATCCGAAACAACTATCCAATCTTGGAATGAGGTGCGAATGAGTGTTATCGGACAGTGTCTTTACCGCGAAAACAGAGAAACAGCAACGGATAACCGCTGTCCGCGTGTTCGGATTTACCGCATTCTACGCATTCAGACACGTAGACCCTTCACACGCCCTGGAAAATATGACTCTTTTATCCCTCCTTTTGATGATCCGCACACGATATCGTGACATGGGCAAGTATCAAGCATCAAGAACGGCTGGTCGGGAGGAGCTCCTCACCAACGACACTTCGCAGATCGGTGCGGCTCTAAATACTAAGGACGACTTGATACCCCTTCTCTTGGATGTGATGGCCAAATGTCCAACCACATCCGATAATATCCAGCTGGACGGCACTGCTAAGGAGCGCCTGCCGGAGACACGTATCTCAAAGCCCCGACCTGGGAAGCGCTGGATGGAATTGAAGAGCATGCTTGGAGAGGGAATTTTATTGGCAGGGAGCCCCTTGGCGTGGGGCGCACTTCCGATTTCGAGGTCTCCATTTCTCTAATTTGATATCCTTCTAGCCGTTGAACACGGGACCGATGATGAGTTTTCTCAGTTGAAGGACCTCCTCCTATCAACTAAATTCTCATGGCTGAAGACAGTGTGCTCAAGGTTCAGCGGACTCATTCTACGCTTAAAGAGCCTTGATCCCAATCTGGGGTTGGCTAAGTGGCAATCTCTCCAGGAAGAAGTGTCTGAGACGGTCGAAAGAGCTTTGGGGGCCTATCTCTGCTTAGTAAAGCAACAGCTGAGTCGTCGACAGGAAGGGGGCATGCAGGCCAAGTGCTTCCCACGCTCCTCTGCTATTTGCCTCAGCCAGAGGAACTAAGCGAGCAGGCTAGGAAGATGCGGGATATGCTTGTGACGAGCATTCGAGACACCATACTGCAACTTGATGAGGAGGGCGAGATGGGGGACTGGGATGCCGAGCTCAGGCTCATGAAAGAGGCGTTGGACAAGGCCTCAGACAAATTCCTGGCAGCCTATCGCTCGTCTCTAATGAGGGAAAGGTTAGTGAGGAGTGCGCAGTTAACGCCACGAGGGCACGGCTCCGCCGAACTACGGACATGTCCTGCGAAATAGCTTTGGACGCCTGGAAACCAGCCCCCCTACCACCGAGCACCGAAAAGGAAGGCAGATTTCGAGCACGGGAGGAATGGATAAAGTCGGAGGTAGTCCCGGCTTTTACGAAAATCTTTTTCTGAATCAATGTCATGATAGATAAGTAAGGCAGTTAAGTAGTATTGATAATATTGGTTAAGAAGTACATATTAAAGCATAGAAATATAGTTATTGCTGAGCGATGTAAAGCGCGACAGGGGAATAGGCCAAAGTTATACGTAAATATAATAGTAAAGATGATGCGTGTTCGTTCTGACATGGCGGCGAGTGGAATTCCTGTCTGTGGGCTGCGTGCCCCGTAGCAGTAGCTGCTGGCATGGGTCACCCTGTTTCTTGTATTAACAGTGCCCCTCGGTAGCAAAAAGAAATAGCTGATGCCGCTTAGCTTATATTAGAATCTGAGGGAAGAAAAGACTACTAAATAGTATTCTCTTTAAGATGATGCTGCTGGTTAGCAAGAAATTGGCGGTGCTTTTCCTCGGATTCCTCGAATATCTGCTATATTTCTGGCTTGGCTGGCTTTGCAATGATGGCCGGCTTCCGTTTTTGAGCCTACTGGCGCTTTTACACTAGGATCAAATACCAGACAACTTTTTTATAAAATAACCATTTTAAGAAGCGCCGGGTCCGTTGCGAAAACCTACTAAGGTGATTAAAATACTATGACCACTTAGGAGTATATCTACGTGAACTACTGCCTCCTATAGCAACTCTAGATAGGGCAAATTTCAAGTGCGTGGGAATAAAATGGTTAGCAATATCTGCCCGGAGGCCCTGGAGGCGACCGTTGGAGGTGCAGTGGATCTATACTAAAAGTCAATTCCCATGATAGATTCAAGCACAAGGCTCGCCAGTGTTGAATTCAAACAAGGACAAGGAAGATGCTGCGTCGCCGACAAGCGGCGCTTGATGGAAGTCCCATTGGGTGCCCGCCACTCCCTTGGAGGTATTCGATATCCCAAAACAAACATCGCATCTAGAACATGACGCTCGCAACGTAGAGTGTGAGGAGGTGCTTTTCCACGGAATGGCCAATTTCTGGGACTTCGCCGTACGGCGTTTCCGTCACCTCCTTGACATCGCAAGGCTAACGGCCGGCGCTGGCCCCTACATCGAACCCGACATGATATTTCTCCGGCCTCACACCGTCGCAGATGCCGTCGTATCCTACGCGCGCTTTGTGAAAACCCGCACACATTATTTCCCTTTGCATACTTCAGCGTGCTTTTCGAGGCGATGGAGTCGAGGTTTTGATTTCTGGAAGGGTGGGCAGGTAGCTTGTTGCGGATGCCGCTTTCAGGTCGGCGCGTTATGGGGAGTTTGGGGAGTTGATGGATGGCCGGACGAGCAGGTATTGGGACAACAGCCCCTTGCATTACGTACTAATTGCCCTATTTTATTTCAGTTCCCGTACTCGTAACTAAAGAAGGCAAGAAGATATTGTTTTTGACTTCTGTCAATCTAAAGGGCTGGTATTTAACAGCTCCTGACGGCGACGTAGCCCAGTAGTAGACTTCCTGAAGTGATCCAAACACTAGAAATCGCAAACGCTCCCTGGACATCTCCCTTGAAGATGGTCCACAAAACGCCAAATATAAGGCTGCCTGTTAGCAATAGGAAAACGACGACGAAATAAATAGACCTCCAGTGCCAGCCCTCCTCGAAACGAAGGCCCCAGCCTAATGCGGATTCCTCGTGAGACGCTGAGAGACGGCCGCACACCCGCTTGGGTAGTTGATTGTAGATTGTCTTCTGAGATTCGGAGAGGCAGTGGGGGCTTTTGAAATAATGAATCAGGTAGTTGCTTCCGAAGACAGGAATATGCTTGGGCTTTTGCTCCGGCGAGGGGCGACACCGGTATTCCTCGCCTATCCTCTCCAGCGGGGGCAGGCATACGCAGTCTAACGCACACGACTTATCATGCACGTAGACTTAAGCGAACTGACTAGAATCAACCTCGAACTAGAACTTCCATTAGTAGTCCATCTACTATTGCCCAGAAGC
>Ga0164243_10011238_pt1 | contig 12792 bp, 12 predicted proteins | sample OricompcompostOP_FD_108781 | JGI IMG/M metagenome (GOLD analysis project Ga0164243, IMG submission 108781) | Organic Plus compost microbial communities from Emeryville, California, USA - Original compost - Organic plus compost (OP) | ecosystem: Engineered > Solid waste > Mixed feedstock >...
CATGCGCGACGTTCAATTCTATGCGCTGAATCCGCCGCCGGTGCGCGGGCTGGGCCAGGCGAGCGGCTTCAGCATGGAGCTGCTCAACACCGGCGGCCTTACGCGCGAGGAGTTCAAGGCGCGACGCGACGAGCTGCTGGCGGCCGCGGAGAACGACCCGACACTGGCGTCGGTGCGGCAGAACTCGCTGGAAGATAACCCCACGCTGCATGTGGACATCGATCAGGAGAAGGTCGGCGCGCTCGGCATCAGCCAGTCCGCGGTCGACAACACGCTCTCCACCGCCTGGGGCGGCGATTATGTGAACGACTTCGTCGATCGCGGCCGGGTGAAGCGCGTCTATGTGCAGGGCGACGCCCAGTTCCGCAGCCGGCCGGAGGACATGGCGAGCTGGTTCGTCCGGTCGAGCAATGGCGAGATGTCGCCCTTCTCCGCCTTCTCGCACCTGGCCTGGGGACGCGAGCCATCGACATTGTCGCGGTTCAACGGCGTGCCTTCCTACGAGATCCAGGGCCAGGCGGCCGAGGGCCAGAGCTCCGGCGACGCGATGAACCGCATCGCGGAGCTCGCGAGCAAGCTGCCGGGAACATCGGTCGCGTGGAGCGGGATATCCTATCAGGAGCGGGTTTCGGGCGGACAGGCGCCGCTGCTCTACACGCTGTCGCTGATGGTGATCTTCCTCTGCCTGGCGGCGCTCTACGAAAGCTGGTCGATCCCGATCGCGGTGATGCTGGTGATCCCGCTCGGGCTGGTGGGCGCCGCCGTCGCCGTGGCGCTGCGCGGGCTGGAGAACGACGTCTATTTCCAGGTCGGCCTGCTCACCACCATGGGCCTTTCGGCGAAGAACGCGATCCTGATCGTCGAATTCGCGGAGCTGGCCGAGAAGGAGGGCAAGACGCCGGTCGCGGCCGCGCTGGAAGCCGCACGCCTGCGCCTGCGCCCGATCCTGATGACCAGCCTGGCCTTCATCTTCGGCGTGCTGCCGCTCGCCATCTCGACCGGCGCGGGCGCCCAGAGCCGCGTCGCCATCGGCACGGCGGTGATGGGCGGCATGCTGACGGCGACCATCCTCGCCATATTCTACGTGCCCCTGTTCTTCGTCCTCGTCCGCCGCATGTTCCGTGGACATAAGCCCGACGAGACCGGGGAGAGCGGGGAGACTGGCGCATGAGCCGCGCCGTCGGAGCAATCGCCTGCCTGGCGGCGCTTGGGGCATGCAGCCTCGAGCCGCATTATGAGCGCCCCGCCCCGGCTGTGCCGGCAAGCTGGCCGGCGGGCGACGCCTATCTCCGCGCGAGCGAGGCCAGCCTGCCCTCGCTCAGCTATCGCGACATCTTCCGCGATACCCGGCTGCAGGCGGTGATCGAGCGCGCGCTCGCCAACAATCAGGACGTGCGGATCGCGCTCGCCAATGTCGCATCGGCGCGTGCGCTCTATCGTGTCCAGCGCGCGGAGCTGCTGCCGTCGATCGATGCGACCGCGCGCACGAGCACCGGCAACAGCAGCAGCGGCGGCAACAGCAACAACGGGACCGGGACCGGCACGGGAACGATCGTCCAGAGCAGCGACGACACCCGCACCACCTACAACGCCAATGTCGGCTTCAGCGCCTTCGAGCTGGACCTGTTCGGCCGTATCCGCAGCCTGAACGCGGCCGCGCTGAACGAATATCTCGGCAGCGAGGCGGCGGTGCGGTCCGCGCGGCTGACGCTGGTGGCCGAAGTCGCGAGCGCCTGGCTGACGCTCGCCACCGATCGCAGCCTGCTCGCCATCGCCGAGGATACGGAAGCCAATGCGACGCGCAGCGTGGATCTGACGCGCGCCCGGCTGCAGGGCGGCATCGCGCCGCGATCGGATCTGCGGCAGGCCGAAACGGTGCTGGCACAGGCACGCGCCGACAAGGCGGACCTGACGACCGTGGTCGCGCAGGACCGCAATGCGCTGGAGCTGCTGGTCGGCGCGCCGGTGGCCGAGGCGGAGCTTCCGCCATCGATCGAGAGCGTCGACCAGTCGCTGGGCGAAGTGCCGGCCGGCCTCGATTCGAGCATATTGCTGCGCCGCCCGGACGTGGTGCAGGCCGAATATCAGCTTCGCGCCGCCAACGCGCGGATCGGCGCGGCGCGCGCGGCCTTCTTCCCCAGGATCAGCCTGACGGCCGTGGCGGGATTTGCCAGCACCGCGCTGTCGGCGCTGTTCAAGGACGACAGCTTCACCTGGTCGGTTTCGCCCACGGCGACGCTGCCGATCTTCGATGGCGGCGCCAACAGCGGCAATCTGGCTTATGCCAAGGCGCAGCGCGAGCTGGCGCTGGCGCAATATCAGCAGGCGATCCAGACGGCCTTTCGCGAGGTTTCCGACGCGCTGGCGCGGCGCGGGACGATCGACCGCCAGTTCGCCGCGCAATCCGACCTGGAGGCGTCCGCCGCCGACAATTACATGCTCGCCAATGCACGCTACCGCGAAGGCATAGAGCCGTTCCTCACCAGCCTCGACGCGCAGCGGACGCTTTATACCGCGCGCCGCTCGCTGGCATCGACCCGGCTGGTGCGCGCCGACAATCTGGTGACACTCTATCGCGCGCTGGGCGGCGACATGCTGGTCGACACATTGCCGCCGCCGGGTGAGACGACGAACCCCTGAAGCGGCGCCCCGCCCGGCTTGCCCTCGACCGCCGCGCCTGCAAGGTTGCGCGCCATCGGATAATCAGGGGAAATCGCCCATGTTCGCCAAGTCGTTGATCCCGGCCCTGCTGCTTGCGGCCGCCCTGCCCCAGCCGGCATTCGCCGCGCTTTCCGCCGCGGAGAAGAAGATGGCGGCGATGGTGGACGCCGAGCAGGCGCGGTCGATCGCGCTGCTGGAGAAGCTGGTCAACGTCAATTCGGGGACCATGAACCTTGCAGGCGTCGAGCAGGTCGGCAGGATGATGCGTACGGAACTGGAGCCGCTGGGCTTCGACGTCCGATGGATCCCGATGGGAGAGACCAAACGCGCAGGCCATATCGTCGCCACCCACAAGGGCAACGGCAAGGGCAGGAAGCTGCTGCTGATCGGCCATCTCGACACGGTGTTCGAGCAGCATTCCCCCTTCCAGACCTTCGTGCGCAAGGGCGACAGGGCGGAGGGCCCCGGCGTCGGCGACGACAAGGGCGGGATGGTGGTGATGCTGGCGGCGCTCCGCGCGATGCAGGCCGCCGGCACGCTCGCGCCCGCCGATATCGAGGTGGTGCTGACCGGCGACGAGGAGCGATCGGGCGATCCGGTGGAGATCGCCCGCGCCGATCTGGTCGCGGCCGGCAAGCGCGCGGACGTGGCGCTCGATTTCGAGGGGCTGGTTCGCGATGGCGGGCGCGACATGGGATCGATCGCGCGCCGGTCCTCCTACAGCTGGACGCTGACCGCGACCGGCAGGACCGGCCATTCCAGCCTGATCTTCGATGCCGATCACGGCGACGGCGCGATCTACGAGATCGCCCGGATCATCGCGGCCTTCCGCAAGGAGCTACCCGAGCCCAATCTGACCTTCAATGTCGGGCTGATCGGCGGCGGCGCCACGGCGATCATCGACCCCGACGGCGCGCGCGTGACGGCGACGGGCAAGACCAACATCATCCCCGAAACCGCCATCGCCAAAGGCGATTTCCGCACCCTGACCGACGAGCAGACCCTCCGCGTGCGGCAGAAGATGGAGCGGATCGTCGCCGCCCATGCGCCGGGCACGGACGCCGGGATCGCTTTCGAGGAAGGCTATCCGCCGATGGCGCCGACCGCGGGCAACCGCGCCATCCTGGCCAGGCTGAACGGCGTCAACCGCGACATGGGCCTGCCCGAGATGCCCGAGCTGGACCCGCTGAAGCGCGGCGCCGGCGACATATCCTTCGTGGCCAAGGACGTCGACGGGCTGGCGGGCCTCGGCCCCTATAGCGAGGGCGATCATGCGCCCGGCGAGACCGTCGACCTGCCGAGCATCGCCACCCAGGCGAAGCGCGCGGCGATCCTGATGTCGCGGCTCAGCCGGGAAGTGCCCTGACCGCGGATTCTCGGGGCTTGATCCGCATCGCCATCCGCCCCAAATGCAGAGACATGCTGATCGAAACAGAAACCACGCCGAATCCGGCCACGCTGAAGTTCCTGCCCGGGCAGGCGGTAATGGCGACGGGAACCCGCGACTTCGCCGATGTCGACGAGGCCGAGGCGTCTCCGCTGGCGTCCGCGCTGTTCAGCCTGGGCGACGTGGCGGGCGTGTTCTTCGGCCGCGACTTCGTGTCGGTCACGGCCGGTCCGGGCGCCGAATGGCGCGACCTGAAGCCGCAGGTGCTGGAGGTGCTGCTCGATCATTTCGCGAGCGGCGCGCCGCTGTTCGCGCCGGGGACGGCAGCGGATATCGCCATTCCAGACGACGAGACCTTTCCGGAAAATCCCGAGGACGCGGACATCGTCGCCCAGATCAAGGACCTGATCGATACGCGCGTGCGCCCGGCCGTGGCGCGCGACGGCGGCGACATCGCCTATCGCGGTTTCGACAAGGGGACGGTCTATCTGGCGATGCACGGCGCCTGCTCCGGCTGCCCATCGTCGACCGCCACGCTTAAGCAGGGGATCGAGACGCTTCTGAAACATTATGTGCCGGAAGTGACCGAGGTCCGCGCCGCCTGAGTTTCACGTCAGCGAAGGGGTAATCCATGGCCGAGATGCTTTCGGAGGAGGGTCTCGACCTCCTCTTCCGCAATGCGCGCACCTATAACGGCTATATCGACAGGCCGGTGACCGAGGACCAGCTCCATGCGATCTGGGACCTCATGAAATTCGGGCCGACATCGGCCAACATGCTGCCGGCGCGCATTATCTGGTGCGTGAGCCGGGAATCGAAGGACAGGCTGGCGGCGCTCGCGTCGGGCACCAACGGGCCGAAGATCCAGGCCGCGCCGGTGACGGCGATCATCGGCATGGACCTGGAATTCTACGAGCACCTGCCCCGCCTGTTCCCGCATGCCGACGCGCGGAGCTGGTTTGCCGGAAACGACAAGCTGATCGAGGTCTCCGCCTTCCGCAACTCATCGCTGCAGGGCGGCTATTTCATCATGGCGGCACGCGCGCTCGGCCTCGACACCGGGCCGATGTCCGGCTTCGACAATGACGCGGTGGACGCCGCCTTCTTCGCCGGCAGCAAGGTGAAGTCGAACTTCATCTGCACCGTCGGCTATGGCGACCCGGCAACGATCTTCGACCGCTCGCCACGCCCGGATTTCGGGGATTTCAACAAGATCGTCTGAGGAATGGGGGAACGCGGCAGGGAATTGGTGATCGAGACGGCAACGGCGGCCTGCTCGGTCGCCCTGGTCGAGGACGGCGTGGTGCTGGCGGCCATCCATGAGGTGGTGGGCCGGGGCCACGCGGAACGGCTGGTGCCGATGATCGCCGAGCTTCCCGAAGGCGGCCGGGCCGACGCCATCCGCGTCGATTGCGGCCCCGGCAGCTTCACCGGGGTCCGCGTCGGGCTGGCGGCGGCGCGCGCGCTGGGACTGGGCTGGGACGTGCCCGTCACCGGCTTCTCCTCGCTCGCGCTGATCGCAGCAGACGTCGCGGACCCGCCCGCCGAGCTGGCCGTGGCGATCGGCGGCGGCCATGGCGAGCTGTTCGTGCAGCGCTTCGCCACCGCGCCGCTCGCGCCGATCGACGCCATGACGTCGCTGAAACCCGAAGCGGCGGCGGCGGCGATCCCGGACGCGATCGTGGTCGGATCGGGCGCGGAGGCGCTGGTCAGTGCCCGCGGATCCGGAGAGGCGCGTGCTGCCGAGGCAAAGGCCGCGAATTTCGTGCGGCTGCCGGCGGCACTGACCGGCCTGCCGCCCTCCCCGCTCTACGGCCGCGCGCCCGACGCGCGCCCGCCCGGATGAAGCGGGGCGCCGGCGGGCTGACGCTGAGCGAGGGCGGCGCGTTCGACATCACCGCCGTGATGGAGGTGATGGACACCGCTTTCCCGCCCTGCTTCGGCGAAGCGTGGACGGCGCAGCAGTGCCTGGGCATTCTGGGCCTGCCGGGCGTATGGCTGACGGTGGCGCGGCTGGACGGCAGGCCCGCCGGCTTCGCGCTCGGCCGCGCTATCGTCGATGAAGCGGAACTGCTGCTGATCGCCGTCGATCCCGCCTTCCGTCGGCGCGGTATCGGCCAGGCGCTGCTCGACAACGCGATGACCAACGCCCGCGCGCATGGTGCCGAACGCCTGCATCTGGAAGTACGTCAGGGCAATGAGGCGCTGGCGCTCTATCACAAGGCGGGATTTGAGCAGGTTGGCCGCCGCCCGCATTATTATCGCGGATCCGACGGCAATCTTTCCGATGCACTCAGCCTCGTCATTTCCTTGCGATGAAGTCTATCAGCGCAAATTGATCGAAATTAACTTGCATTTGCCAAATCAACATTTCATGGGCCCTTCATGGTCGGCGTTGAACGGATCGGCCTGTTAATCTTACAGCAAGGGTTCGCAGAAATGAACGAAGACAATGGTCTCACTGAAACGCTGATCACACTGACTGCCGATATCGTCTCCGCGCACGTCAGCAATAATAGCGTCGCGGTGTCCGATCTTCCCGCGCTGATCCAGAACGTCCACAATGCGCTGTCCACATTGGACGGCAAAGTCGCGGAACCCGAAGTGAAGCAGGAACCGGCAGTTTCCGTACGCGCTTCGGTAAAGCCGGACTATATTGTCTGCCTGGAAGACGGGAAGAAGCTGAAGATGCTGAAGCGGCATCTGATGACCCATTATCAGATGACCCCGGAACAATATCGCGCGAAGTGGAACCTTCCTGCCGACTACCCGATGGTCGCGCCCAATTACGCCGAGCAGCGGCGGACGCTGGCCAAGAAGATCGGACTGGGCACCAAGCGTCGCAAGCGCTGATCGCATCCGGATCGAGACATGCCGGGCGGGCGTCCTCCCCGTCCGGCAGTCGTCCGGCGACGGGAACATTTGAGAACGCCAGGGCCGAGACAGCCTTCCCCCGCAGGGTAAAAATGTCTAGGCCATGAGTTCATCGCCGCCCGGCGCGGCGCCAGGCCAAGAGGAAGCATGACGCGGAAGATCGACGTCGAGGCGCTTTGCGCCGAAAAAGGGCTCCGCATCACCGAGCAACGCCGCGTGATCGCGCGCGTCCTGTCCGAAGCGGAGGATCACCCCGACGTGGAGGCGCTGCACGCGCGCGCATCCGCGATCGACCCCGGCATATCGATCGCCACCGTTTACCGCACCGTCCGCCTGTTCGAGGAAGCGGGCATCCTGGAACGCCACGATTTCGGCGATGGCCGCGCGCGCTATGAAGCGGCGGCGGAAACCCATCACGACCATCTGATCGACGTGGAGACCGGCAAGGTGATCGAGTTCGTCGATCCCGAGCTGGAGGACCTGCAGCGCCGGATCGCCGCCAAGCTGGGCTTCCGCCTGGTCGATCACCGGATGGAACTTTACGGCGTCTCGCTCGACCGTCCCCACTGACCTATCCGGCCGGCGGATGGCCTTCCATCTGCACCGCCGCGTCACGCTGGCCGCAGGCGCGCTCGCCTTCAGCCTGCCCGGACACGGTCTGCATCGGCTGGCCGGCCGCAACTCGCCATGGGTGCGGCGTTTCCTGAAGCTTTCAGGGAGCGCCTTCGGCCTGGACGTGAAGATCAGCGGCACGCCGGTCGCGGACCATGTGCTCTATGCGGCCAACCACATATCCTGGCTCGACATATTGGCGCTGGGTGGGGCGACGGGCGCCGCCTTCGTCTCCAAGGACGATGTGGCGGGCTGGCCGGTCGTGGGCTGGCTGGCGCGCGAGGGCGGCACGATCTTCGTCAGCCGCACCGACCGCAGGGCCGTGGCCAACCAGGCCGACGCGCTGGCCGCGGCGCTGGCGCGGGGCCGGCCCGCCGCCCTGTTCCCGGAGGGGACGACTGGGGACGGACGGAGCCTGCTGCCGTTCCGCGCATCGCTGTTCGCCGCGCTCGACCGCGTGCCGCGCGAGGTGGTCGTCCAGCCGGTGGCGATCGATTATGGCGGCATCGCACCGCTGATCGCCTGGCTCGACGAGGAGGGCGCGGGCACCAACGCCCGGCGGATACTCTCCCGCCCGGGACGGATCGGCGTGACCCTTCGCTTCCTGGACCCCATCAATCCCGCCATCGGCCGCAAGGCGATCGCCCAGTCCGCACGGCTCGCGATCGAGACGGCGCTTCACGACAGCGGCACGCTGGCACGAACGCGCCAGACGGGATAGGCCGCGGTCATGGCGGTTTCCGTTTGGGCCGAACCGCTCTATAGCGCGCGCCCATGAACAAGCCCCTGCCCCGCACCTTCCACGTCAAGTCGTTCGGCTGCCAGATGAACGTCTATGACGGCGCGCGCATGGCCGAGCTGCTCGAATCCCAGGGGCTGAACCCGGCGGCCGGCGCGGACGAGGCCGATCTCGTCGTGCTCAACACCTGCCATATCCGCGAAAAGGCGGCGGAGAAGGTCTATTCGGACATCGGCCGCCTGCGCCGCGAGGACGGCAGCAGCCCGATGATCGCGGTGGCGGGCTGCGTTGCACAGGCCGAGGGCGCGGAGATCCCCCGCCGCGCCCCCAGCGTGGACATCGTCGTCGGCCCGCAAGCCTATCACCGCCTGCCCGAGCTGGTGCGCGCGGCGCGCGACGGCAAGGCGATCGACACCGACATGCCGGCCGAGTCCAAGTTCGGCGCGCTCCCCGCCCGCCGCCGGCAGGGGCCGGGCGCATTCCTGACCGTGCAGGAAGGCTGCGACAAGTTCTGCACCTATTGCGTCGTGCCCTATACGCGCGGCGCAGAGGTGTCGCGGCCCTGGGCGGCGATCCTCGACGAGGCGAAGGCGCTGATCGATGGCGGCGCCCGGGAGATCACGCTGCTCGGCCAGAATGTGAATGCATGGGAAAGCGAGGACGAGACGGGACGCATGCAGGGCCTGGGCGGGCTGATCCGCGCGCTCGATCGCCTGCCGGGGCTGGAGCGCATCCGCTACACGACCAGCCATCCCAACGACATGCGCGAGGACCTGATCCTGGCGCACCGGGACGTGCCGTCGCTGATGCCTTTCCTGCATCTGCCGGTGCAGGCGGGCAGCGACCGCATCCTGAAGGCAATGAACCGCAGCCACAGCGTCGAAAGCTATCTGCGCGTGATCGACCGGGTGCGTGCGGCGCGGCCCGACATCGCGATCTCAGGCGATTTCATCGTCGGCTTTCCCGGCGAGACCGAGGCGGATTTCGCCGCCACGCTGGCGCTGGTCGAGCGGGTCGAGCATGCGCAAGCCTTTTCCTTCAAATATTCGCCGCGCCCCGGCACGCCGGCGGCGGTAATGGACGGCCAGATCGCGCCCGAGGTGATGGACGATCGGCTGCAACGGCTGCAGGCGCTGCTCAATGCGCAGCAGCACGCCTTCAACTGCGACAGGATCGGCGCGCGGACCAGCGTGCTGATCGAAAGGAACGGCAAGAGGCCGGGGCAGCGGATCGGCAAGTCCCCATGGCTGCAGTCGGTGATCGTCGAGAACGGCCCCGACATCGGTGCGCTGGTGGACGTGGACATCGTCGCGGCCGGGCCCAACAGCCTGACCGGAGAGATCGCGGGCTGACGCTGCAGAACCTTCGCTGCATCGCAACAGATGCAACTTGCGGGTTTACTGGAAATATTTTGAAATAACGGAAGTCTTCATCGACAAGCTGATTTAGAGAAATCGATTACTCCGCTTTGACAATATATCCGCCCAGGTATTTTCTGGCCCCGTAACATCGTGCATCTGAACAGGGGAGAGGCAGCGATGGGCGGAATATCCATCAAGCGACTGGTTTCACTTACCGGCCTGCTGGCCGGGGCCGCGCTGACGATCGCGGCGACGCAGGAGAGCTTTGCCGACATGGTGAAGCGGCTCCAGGCCGAAAAACCTACCTTCGCGAAGCGGCAGGCGGACCTGCTCGCGACGCGATACGACCTTTCGGACAGGGCCGCATCGGGCGTCACCATGTCCACCGGCAAGCCGGTGCAGGCCGGCGTGCGCGTGCGGCTGCCGTCCGGCACGAGCTGGGATCAGCTGGCGACGCTTTCGCCCGAGGAGATACGCGAGCGCAATCTGTGGCCGGCGGGCTTCTATCCCCTGCCCCACCCGCATCATGAGGCGGGCGGCATGGTGTTCCCGCAGCCGACCATCGACGAGACCAAGCGGCAGACGCAGCGCGACCTGACGCGCTTCGACCTCGACTTCGACCTTCCCCAGCACATGCTGCCGGAATTTCCCGCACCGATCTATCTGACGACGCGGCCGGACCTGGGCGACGTATCCAAGGGACAACTCCTGACGCTCGCCAATTATTATTCGCTGTTCAAGGACGTGCTGAACCCCAAGCAGCTGGAAGGGCTGCGGCTGCTGCTGACGCCCTTTCCCCAGCAGCAGTTCAACGCGACCGAGGATCGGCGCGCGCTGACCGCCAACCAGGGCGTCGCCTGCTTCGACTGCCATGCCAACGGCCACACCAACGCGGCCACGCATACGGTAGGCGACATCAGGCCCAACGAGCATCGCCACCGGATCGATACGCCCAGCCTGCGCGGCGTGAACGTGCAGCGGCTGTTCGGATCGCAACGCGCGCTGAAGACGGTCGAGGACTTCACTGAGTTCGAGCAGCGGGCCGCCTATTTCGACGGTGACCAGGTGACGGCCGCACTGAAGGGCGTCAATCCGCTGGAACGCGGCAGCCAAGTGCACTTCATGGCCGAATTCCAGGCGATCCTGGATTTCCCCCCCGCACCCAAGCTGGACGTGTTCGGCAAGCTCATTCCCGCCAAGGCAACCGAAAGCGAGCTGCGCGGCGAGGCGGTCTTCAACGGCAAGGGCAAGTGCGCCGTCTGCCATTCCGGACCCTATTTCACCGACAATCTGATGCACAATCTGAAGGTCGAGCGCTTCTTCAAGCCCAAGATGATCAACGGCCGGCTGGCCTCGGCCGACGGGCCGATCAAGACCTTCACCTTGCGCGGCATCAAGGATTCGCCGCCCTACCTGCACGACGATAGGCTGATGACGCTCGACGACACGGTCGAATTCTTCAACATCGTCCTCGGAACCAAGTTGACGGCGGAGGAAAAGAAGGATTTGATTGCATATCTTTACACGCTTTGAATCCCCCAGCGGGTCGCCGAAGGGGCGTCGTTCAGGCGGCGCCCCTTTTGCTTGGGCTTTGTCCGGCCTTTTGCCTGAAGGTGTTGCGCGACGGCCATTGCCGTCCCCTTCGGAACGGGGCACGGTGACGGGCACCCGAGTCCCGCCCCCGGCCCGCCGATGGAGATTTATGTCGCGTAAGCCCGCACCCGCACAGGCCGGCGATCGTGCCCGCCTGGAGATCGTCTTCGACAAGCCGCAGCTTCTTGGCCGCCTGTTCGGCGAATATGACCAGAACCTGGTCGCCGTGGAAAATCGCCTGGGCGTCTATATCGCCGCGCGGGGCAACAAGCTGCAAATCGAAGGCGAGGCACAGGCAGCCGCCCGCGCGCGCGAAGTGCTGACCGGCCTCTACAACCGTATCGTCCAGGGCCAGGACATCGATACGGGCGCGGTGGAGGCCGTGATCGCGATGTCGGCCGAACCGACGCTGGACGGCATCATCCGCAGCGATGTGAGCCAGCCGCCGGCGGTGATGATCCGCACGCGGAAAAAGACGATCGTCCCCCGTTCGGCCACGCAGATCCGCTATATGGAGGCGCTGGGATCATCCGACGTGATCTTCGCGCTGGGGCCGGCAGGCACCGGCAAGACCTATCTGGCGGTGGCGCAGGCCGTGCAGCAGCTTATCCAGGGGTCGGTCGACCGGCTGATCCTGTCGCGGCCGGCCGTCGAGGCGGGCGAGCGGCTGGGCTTCCTGCCCGGCGACATGAAGGAGAAGGTCGACCCCTATCTCCGCCCGCTCTACGACGCGCTCTACGACATGCTGCCCGCCGAGCAGGTCGAGCGCCGCATCGCATCGGGAGAGATCGAGATCGCGCCGCTGGCCTTCATGCGCGGGCGCACGCTTGCCGACGCCTTCATCATCCTGGACGAGGCGCAGAACACCACGCCCGCGCAGATGAAGATGTTCCTCACCCGCTTCGGCATGAACAGCCGCATGGTGATCTGCGGCGATCCCAAGCAGGTGGACCTGCCCGTGCCCGGCAGCTCCGGCCTGGCCGATGCGGTCGGAAGGCTGGAGGGCGTGGAAGGCATCGCGATGGTCCGCTTCGGCGCGAGCGACGTGGTGCGCCATCCGGTGGTGGGCCGCATCGTCGAAGCCTATGAGGGCAAGGACGACAGCAGCGGGCCAGCCGCATGATCGAGACCGCGACCCAGATCGAGCCGGTCTGGGGAAGCAGCGTCGACTGGGAAGCGCTGGCCGGGCGCGCGGTGCTCGCCGCCTTCCGCAACAGCCCCCACGGACCGCTGATCGACGCCAGCGTCGCGGTCGAGGTATCAGTGCGCTTTGCCGATGACGACGAAGTCCGCGAGCTCAACGCGAGCTATCGGGACAAGGACAGGCCGACCAACGTGCTGTCCTTCCCCATGGTGCAGGCCGACCTGCTGGACGGCCTGGACATCGGCGACGATGGCGAGGTGCTGCTGGGCGACATCATCCTGGCCCATGGCGTCTGCGTGCGCGAGGCGGCCGAAAAGGGCGTGCCGCCGGCAACCCACGCCACGCACCTCATCGTCCACGGCACGCTCCATCTGCTCGGCTTCGACCATATGGACGACGGCGAGGCGGAAGCCATGGAGGA
>Ga0164243_10011239_pt1 | contig 12792 bp, 11 predicted proteins | sample OricompcompostOP_FD_108781 | JGI IMG/M metagenome (GOLD analysis project Ga0164243, IMG submission 108781) | Organic Plus compost microbial communities from Emeryville, California, USA - Original compost - Organic plus compost (OP) | ecosystem: Engineered > Solid waste > Mixed feedstock >...
AAAACCATCAATGAATTTCCCACCCTGCAGGATGCAGACCGCTGGATACAGCGCGAAATAAAAATTTTACAGGGCTGGCAGGACGATCATCCGCTGGTACAGCAATTTTACTCATTACTCAGGAAGCGCTTCTCCTGAATATAATCCAAAATTTTAGGGGTAGCTCCCCGGTTGGCCATCACGTAAGATTTACTGATGGCCGCTGTTTTTTTATACGCCGCCTCATCTGTCAGCAGCTGCTGTATCGTTTGCCCCAATTGTTCCTGATCCTTTATCACCAGCGCGCCGCCCGCGGCCACCAGCTCCACCGCCTCGAAGTATTTTTCATAAACAGGACCAATCACCACAGGCATGCCATAAACAGCCGGTTCCAGGATATTATGAATACCGTCCTTCCCGAAGCCTCCGCCCACATATGCAATAGCAGCATATTTATACAGCGTGGTGAGCATACCTATATTATCTATAATCAGCACCTCCGCTTCCTGCCAGCTTTCTTTCAAAGCGGAATAGCGCACCGCCTCCGGAAAGTGCTGCAGGATAGACTGGATGTGCGCTTCGTGGATCTCATGCGGGGCAATCACCAGCTTCAGCCCTTGTTGCTGCCGTGCATGCCACCAGCCGGCGAGGAGTTGTTCATCCGCGGGCCAGGTACTCCCTGCCACTAACAGCTGGCTGGTAGCGCCAAGCTTTTCGATGAGGGGCAGCGTCTGCCCATCCGTCAGCAATGCCGACACCCGGTCAAATCTCGTATCTCCGCTAACAGAAATATTTTTAAGCCCCAACTGCTGCAATAACATAAAGGAAGCCTGGTTTTGCAGGAACAGATGCGTAAAACCGGCCAGCAGCCTGCGAAACATGCCGCCATAAGGTTTAAAGAACACCTGGTCCGCCCGGAAGATGCCGGAAACCAGCAATACCGGTATTTTTCGTGTATGCAGCTCAGTTAGAAAGTGCATCCAGAATTCATACTTGATAAAAATAACCAGCCGGGGATGTACGATCTCCACGAACTGCCTGGCATTGGCGGCAGTATCCAGGGGCAGGTAACAGATATAATCCGCGCCGGGATAGTTGCGGCGCACCTCATAACCTGAAGGGGAGAAAAAAGTTAACAAAATTTTATGGCCGGGGTAAGCAGCCCTGATAGCTTCCAGCACAGGCCGGCCCTGTTCAAACTCCCCCAGGGAAGCGGCATGTACCCATACCACTGCCGCCCGTTCCAGGTGTTGCTCCTTCAGCTGGCTGGCCCAGTAGCGGCGCCCATCGATCCATTTCCGGGCTTTCTGGTTGCCGGCAGCAGCGGCCATCCCCACTCCCGCCCGGTACAACCTTATAAATAAGTTATATATAATAGATGCTATCATGTTTTGCTTGCGTACTTTTACCCAAAAATTGGGGAGGTACAAAGATAGGCCCCTCCCAACGTCAATTTTTGTAAATTTGCACACTTTAAACAAAATAAAAATATACAGAGCATATGGTTCCTATTCAGATGGTCGATTTGAAACGCCAGTACAACAAGATTAAACCGCAGGTTGACGCAGCCATCCAGGAAGTTTTGGAGAGTTCTGCCTTTATCAATGGCGGAGCTGTACAGCAGTTTTCCCAGGAATTACAGCAATATTTAGGTGTAAAGCACGTGATACCCTGCGCCAACGGTACTGACGCGTTGCAAATTGCCATGATGGCATTAGGACTGGAACCGGGTGATGAAGTCATTACGCCTTCTTTCACTTTTATTGCCACTGCAGAGGTGATTGCGCTGCTGCGCCTGAAGCCGGTGTTTGTGGACATTGACCCGAAAACCTATTGCCTCGATGTAGCGCAGATTGAAAAAGCCATCACTCCTAAAACCAAAGCCATTGTGCCGGTACACCTCTATGGCCAGGTGGCAGACATGGAGCCGCTCATGGAAGTGGCTAAAAAGCACAACCTGTATGTGATTGAAGATAATGCCCAGGCCATCGGCGCGGATTATACCTTTAAAGACGGCAGCAAGAAAAAAGCCGGCGCTATTGGTCATATCGGCTGTACCTCCTTCTTCCCTTCCAAGAATTTGGGTTGCTATGGAGATGGCGGCGCTATCTTCACCAATGATGACGCGATGGCGGCGCAGATCCGCATGGTGGCCAACCATGGCCAGTCCGCCCGCTACTACCACGATGTGGTAGGCGTTAACTCCCGCCTGGATACCATACAGGCCGCTGTTTTACGTATCAAATTACCTTTACTGGACGAATATATCAAGGCCCGCCGCGCAGTAGCGGACGCTTACGACGCCGCATTTGCCGACGTTCCGCAGATCATAACACCGTTCCGCGCAGCCAACAGCTACCACGTGTTTCACCAGTACACCTTACAGCTGGAAGGAGCCGACAGGCTCCAACTGCAGCAATACCTGGCCGAAAAGCAGGTGCCTGCGATGATTTACTATCCTGTTCCTGCACACCGCCAGAAAATGTTTGCTGAATTTGGCGGTGCAGCATTTGATTTACCGGTAACCGACGCACTCACCCACAAGGTGATTTCCTTGCCAATACACACTGAAATGGACGCTGATCAGCTTGATCACATTATTCAATCCGTCAAATCATTTCTAAATCAGAACCCTGCATGAAGATTACAGTAGTAGGTACTGGTTACGTTGGACTCGTAACCGGTACCTGTTTTGCAGAAACGGGAAACGATGTTACCTGTGTGGACATCGATGCCAACAAAGTACAGAAATTATCCTCCGGCCAGATCACCATTTATGAACCCGGCCTGGAAAAACTCTTCGAAAGGAACCTGAAGGAAGACCGCCTCCATTTCACTACCAGCCTGGAAGAAGGAATCAGGGATGCTGCGGTGATCTTTCTTGCTTTGCCAACCCCTCCCGGAGCTGATGGCGCAGCGGACCTCTCCTATGTGTTAGGCGTGGCTGATCAGCTGGGAAAACTCATTACCACCTATACCGTTATCGTAGACAAAAGTACCGTACCTGTAGGCACTGCCGAAAAGGTAGCGGCAGCGATTGCACGCAACACCAATGTTCCTTTCGACGTAGTTTCCAATCCTGAGTTTTTGAGAGAAGGCGTGGCGGTGGACGATTTCATGAAACCTGACCGGGTAATCATCGGTACGGAATCGGAAAAAGCCCGTAAGATAATGGGGGAACTTTTTGCCCCATTTGTACGCCAGGGTAACCCCGTGATCTACATGGACGAAAAGTCCGCTGAACTCACCAAGTACGCGGCCAACTCCTTCCTGGCCACTAAAATCTCGTTCATGAACGAGATCGCTATCCTCTGTGAAAAACTGGGAGCGGATGTGGATATGGTGCGCCGCGGTATCGGCAGCGATGACCGTATAGGCAAGCGTTTCCTCTTCCCGGGCATCGGTTATGGCGGCAGCTGCTTCCCTAAAGATGTTCAGGCACTGGTGAAATCCTCCGAGGAAGCCAATTACGATTTTAAGATACTGAATGCCGTGATGGACGTGAATGAAGCGCAGAAGCTGTTCCTGATCCCAAAGATCAAAGCGTATTTCGGTAATAACCTGAAAGGAAAGCATTTTGCCATGTGGGGACTCGCATTCAAACCCAATACAGACGACATCAGGGAAGCCCCGGCATTATATATGATAGATGCCCTCCTAGCAGAAGGCGCTACCGTGGCTGTGTTTGATCCGGAGGCGATGAGCAATGTGAAGCAGGTGCTGGGTGATAAAATCAGTTATGGCGAACACCAGTACAACTGCCTGGAAAATGCCGATGCGCTGATCATTTGTACAGAGTGGAGCGTTTTCAGAACGCCTGACTTCAACAAGATTTCAGCCGCCTTAAAAAACAAAGCCATCTTTGATGGCCGAAACCTATTTGAAGTAAGCCGTATGAGTGAACTGGGTTATCATTACGAGAGCGTAGGCCGTACTCCTGTTGTTTCTTAACGCTTTTCTTATATGGAAAAAAAGAGAATCCTGATAGCCGGCGCTGCCGGCTTCCTGGGATCACATCTTTGTGATCGCTTTATTAAGGAAGGTTACCATGTTATTGGCATGGATAACCTTCTGACAGGAAATATCAGCAACATTGAACATTTGTTCCCCTTACCTGATTTCGAGTATTACCATCACGACGTGACCAAGTTTGTGCATGTTCCCGGTAAACTCGATTACATCCTGCACTTTGCATCCCCCGCAAGCCCCATCGATTACCTGAAAATGCCGATTCAGACATTGAAGGTAGGATCCCTGGGGACGCACAACTTACTCGGACTGGCAAAAGAGAAAAAAGCCAGGATACTGGTAGCCTCTACTTCCGAAGTCTATGGGGACCCCACTGTACATCCGCAGCCGGAAGAATACTGGGGCAATGTAAATCCCGTAGGCCCCCGCGGCGTATATGATGAAGCCAAGCGCTTCCTCGAGTCCATCACCATGGCCTATCACAATTTCCACGGTGTGGAAACCCGGATCGTACGCATCTTCAATACCTACGGCCCCCGCATGCGCCTCAACGATGGCCGCGCCCTGCCGGCATTTATGAGCCAGGCGCTGAACGGCGAGGACCTCACCGTTTTCGGTGATGGCAGCCAGACCCGCTCCTTCTGCTACGTGGAAGACCTGATTGAAGGCATTTACCGGCTGTTGTTATCCGACTACCACCTGCCGGTAAACATAGGCAACCCGGAAGAGATCACCCTGAACCAGTTTGCGGAAGAAGTAATCCGCTTAACAGGCTCTAAACAAAAAATAGTTTATCTTCCGCTGCCAAAAGACGATCCCAAGCAACGCCAGCCTGATATTACCAAGGCCCGCACGCTCCTGTCCTGGTCGCCTAAGATAGGCAGGGAAGAAGGCTTACGGATCACTTATGAATATTTCAAAAAAGCATTATCAAAATAAAACCGATATTTTAATTCCCATGAAGCGGAAACTTTTAATTACCGGTGGCGCCGGATTTATTGGCTCCCATGTAGTAAGATTATTTGTAAATAAATACCCTGACTACCAGATCGTGAATCTCGACGCGCTCACCTATGCCGGTAATCTGGAAAACCTGAAGGATGTAAAAGACAAGCCGAATTATATCTTCGAGAAAGGCGATATTATGGACGAGGCTTTGGTGGATGCACTCTTTCAGCGTTATGCTTTTGATGGGGTTATACACCTGGCGGCGGAAAGCCATGTAGACAGGTCTATCATGGATCCGTTAGCGTTTATCAAAACCAACGTACTGGGTACCGCGGTATTGCTGAACACTGCCCGCAAATACTGGAAAGGCAGTGAGGAAGGCAAACTGTTCTACCATGTGTCTACCGACGAGGTGTACGGCACACTGGGCGAAGAGGGGTTATTCACAGAGGAAACGCCGTATGATCCGCGCTCTCCCTATTCCGCATCCAAAGCCAGCTCCGATCATTTCGTGATGGCTTACTATCACACCTACCACCTGCCTGCTATTATTTCCAATTGTTCCAATAACTACGGTTCCCATCACTTCCCCGAGAAGCTGATCCCGCTGGCTATTCACAATATCAAAAATAACAAGCCCGTGCCTGTATATGGCAAAGGTGAAAACGTGCGCGACTGGCTGTTTGTAGAGGATCACGCCCGCGCGATCGATACCATCTTCCATCACGGCCGCCTTGGGGAAACCTATAACATTGGCGGGTTCAATGAGTGGAAAAATATAGACCTGATCCAACTGCTCTGCAAAGTGATGGATAAAAAGCTCGGACGGCCTGAAGGTACCAGCGCGCAGCTGATCACCTTCGTAAAAGACCGTGCCGGTCATGACCTGCGCTATGCCATCGATGCTACCAAACTGAATAAGGAACTGGGCTGGGAACCATCCCTGCAGTTTGAGGAAGGCCTGGAAAAAACGGTTGACTGGTACCTGCAAAACGAAGAATGGCTGGATCATGTGACCAGCGGAGCTTATCAACAATATTACAGTGAGCAATACCAGAAAAGATAATTGATACTATGCCTTTTATTGAAACACATATACCGGACCTGCTGGTATTTGAACCGGTAGTACACGGCGATCATCGCGGTTACTTTTTTGAAAGCTACAATGCGAATACCTTCAGCGCCGCAGGTATCCATTACAAGTTTGTACAGGATAACCAGGCCCGCAGTACCTATGGCGTATTGCGCGGACTCCACTACCAGCTGGCGCCTTATGCCCAAACCAAACTGGTAAGGGTGCTGGAAGGCCGCATCATCGATGTGGCGGTAGATATCCGTACCGGCTCTCCTACTTACGGACAGTCATTCGCCATTGAACTGAGCGCCGAAAATAAAAAGCAATTACTCGTGCCGCAAGGCTTCGCCCATGGCTATGCTGTTATCAGCGAAACGGCAGAAGTCATGTACAAATGCGATAACTTCTATCACAAAGCAAGTGAAGGAGGAATTATTTTCAACGATCCTGCGTTGAAGATCGACTGGGGCATTGACCTGAAAGACGCCATCGTATCCGAAAAGGACCTGGTGCTGCCAAAGCTGGCCGATATTTCACATAATTTTACTTACAACCGATAATACGCTTCATGAAAAACATTCTTATTACCGGAGGTAATGGCCAGTTAGGACAGGCTATCAGGAAGATTGCAGGCGAGTTTCCGGACTTCAACCTGGTTTATACGGACTACGACACCCTAAGCATCACAGATGCCGCAGCGCTAAATAGCTACTTCAGCGAAAACACGCCGGACGCCTGTATTAACTGCGCCGCCTATACGGCCGTAGATAAAGCGGAAAGCGATGAGGACACCGCCTTTGTACTGAACTTCCAGGGGCCGCTGGCACTGGCGGAAGCCTGCCTGCAACACAACGCTACCCTGGTGCATATTTCTACCGACTATGTATTCAACGGTAATGGTTGCGTACCTTATAAGGAAACAGACGATACTGATCCGCAAAGCGTTTACGGCAGCTCCAAAATGCGCGGAGAGGCCGCCGTGCTGGATGTAAATCAACATAACATCGTGGTGCGCACCTCCTGGTTATACTCCGAATTTGGCGTCAACTTCGCCAAACGCATGAAGGAGCTGATGCAGGAACGCCCGGAACTGAATGTGGTATTTGACCAGGCCGGCACGCCTACCTACGCGGTAGACCTGGCAAGGGTATTACTCCAAATCCTGCAATACCGCTTTCAACAGCCGGATGCAGCCATCGGCGGGGTATATCATTACAGCAACGAAGGCGTCACCAGCTGGTACGATTTCGCCGTGGCCATTAAAGAGCTCACCGGCGCTACCACCCGCGTGCTGCCAATCACATCGGATAAATATCCTACACCGGCCAAACGCCCATCCTACAGCGTTATGAACAAGGAGAAGATCAAAGCCACCTTCGGCATTGAAATCCCTTACTGGCGGGAGAGCCTGGCGGAATGCCTGAAATTTATTTAATAGTAATACGGTGATAAAAAAAGCTCGCACTTCAGCTGAAGTGCGAGCTTTTTTGTATGGAGAAACTACTACTTCTTAATATATTCAGCAGTCCAGTCGCCGTCAACAATGATCAGTTTACCATTTTCAATTTTGGCGCTTACTGACATCACTTCAATATCTTGCGGATAAGAAGATTCCAGGTCTTCTTCGATAGAAATCAGTTGTTTGGTAGTTGGATGATAGTACCAGGATAGGTTACCACCGCCAATATCTTCGATTAACTCGTAATTGCGGCTGTCGCACGCTACATTGTAGGTGATGAGCGATTTGGAAGAGTCGCTGTAATAGGAAGCGCCACTGCCATTAGCATTCAGCTGTATATATTCGTCGTTATTCTTATAGATGTGCGTAATGAGATTGAATGCGTTTGCTGTTCCGGGAGCGGCATACTGTAATTTATTTTCCACGCATACAAAGCTGGAATAGCTGGTATCCGGAGTGCCTCTTACCACCCATGGCCCGGTACCTTCCTGGGTTCTGGACAGCGTCCATTTACCGGCAAATGCCTGGGAAGTTGATTCAGCAGCGGTGTTATAAAGACTTACAGAGAGGGTAACAGTGTTACTCACCTTACCGGCAGCGTCATAAACAGCTACTTTCAGTTTAATATCCCCGGTTTTTACATCAGCAGGCACTTTGATGATCAGGCAGGAATCGGCAGCATTACCGCTTCTTGCAAAACCGTGATCACGCTTACCGGCTTTACGCGCGTTCCTTGGCTTGGTGAAATCTACGCTGAAATAGGAATCAGCGCCATCGATCTTTGCATACACACCCTTTGCAGTACCTGCTTCCAGGAACAGCGGCACGATGATGTAACGGCCGGCAACGCCCGCATATTTTTCATTCGCCATATCAGCCGCCAGAACAGGGGCATCAGCACCGGAAGCCGCAGGCACATCGCCTTTTACAATAGTTCCATGGAAGGCAACAGATGCGGCAGTTAATTCAGAGGCAGAATAAGCTTTGGTTTCAATTCCCTTATCCTTGTCTTTGGAGCATGCCAGAAACAGCATGGTGGCGGCAAAGCCGAAAAGCATTAGTTTTTTCATAGGTTTTTTTACTCCTTCTTTGTTAGTACATGACTTTATATGATGTAAAATTATAATTTCAAAAAAGATTACTCTACTTTTCTTTGAACAAGAAAAGATTACATATATATTAAATCAATAAAAAAAATAGTGGAAATACGCATTTCGATTTAATACAAAACCATTCCTATTAATTCAGTAGGTTTGCAAAATTGACAAATTTAAAGACTCATGAATCTGATAGAAGAACTGCGCTGGCGTGGCATGCTACAGGATATGATGCCGGGCACTGAAGAGCAACTGCAAAAGGAAATGACCACTGCTTATATCGGCTTTGACCCCACTGCAGAATCATTGCACATCGGCAGCCTGGTCCCTATCCTGCTGCTGGTACACCTGCAAAAGGCAGGGCATAAACCCCTGGCGCTGGTAGGAGGAGCCACCGGAATGGTGGGCGACCCTTCGTTCAAAGCAGAAGAAAGAAGAATGCTGGACCTGGAAACACTGGCTAAAAACGTAGCCGGCATCAAAGCCCAGCTGGAACGCTTCCTCGATTTTGATCCTGCCAAACCTAATGCAGCGGAAATGGTCAACAACTTTGACTGGTTCCAAAACATCACCTTCCTGGATTTTATCCGCGATACCGGTAAACATATTACCGTGAACTACATGATGGCTAAAGACTCCGTGAAAAAGAGACTGGAAGGCGATAGCGGCATGTCGTTCACTGAATTCACCTATCAGCTCATACAGGGGTACGACTTCTACCACCTGTACACCGCTAAGAACTGTAAGCTGCAAATGGGTGGCTCCGATCAATGGGGCAATATCGTAACCGGCACTGAACTCATTCGCCGCAAAGCCGGCGGGGAAGCCTTTGCATTTACCTGCCCGCTCATCAAAAAAGCAGACGGCACTAAATTCGGTAAAACGGAATCCGGTACCGTATGGCTGGATAGCCGCCGTACCTCTCCCTACACCTTCTACCAGTTCTGGCTCAACACCAGCGACGTAGATGCTGAAAGCTATATCAAAATATTCACCTTCCTTACCCAGCCGGAAGTAGAGGCCCTCATCGCGCAGCACCGCGAAGCGCCTGAAAAACGCCTGCTGCAAAAACGCCTGGCACAGGAAGTAACCGTATTTATCCACGGCGAAGCAGCCTACGATTTTGCCGTACAGGCATCTGAAATGCTGTTCAGAAACGATACTGCGGAACTGCTGCTCTCCCTCACCGAAGAGCAACTGCTCGACGTTATGTCAGGCGTACCCCAGGTGGAAGTGGCCAAAGCCGAGCTGGAAGCCGGAAAAGACATTGTATCCCTCCTGGCGGACACCGGCATCTTCCCCAGCAAAGGAGAAGCCCGTAAAATGGTACAAGGCGGCGGCGTAAGTATGAACAAAACAAAAGTCGAAGGCATTGACAAAGTGGTTAATACCGAAGCCCTGCTGCGGGATAAATACATACTTATTCAAAAAGGAAAGAAAAACTATTATCTGCTGAAAGCGATATAAATAATAAGCGCTTAAAAATAATAAGCGAAACAAATAATACCCGATATAAATAATAAGCGATATAAATAACAAGCGCTTATAAATAATACCGATATAAATAACAACCGCTTATAAATAATACTCGAAATAAAAAAGAGAGCGCTAAGGGCGCTCTCTTTTTTATCCATACGCCCCTGCATTTTAAATCTCTCCTGCAAGCTGCGCTTATATAAAATCATACTTCCACCCTACGCAAACACGCTTATTTCAACCCATACTTCTTCCTGTACTTCTCATACAATTGCTTCTGCTTATTATCCAGGTTAATCTCACGCCCCTGTATAAACGCCTGGGTAATCATACTGCTCTTCATATCCAGCATATCCCCCGTACTCACGGCAATATTGGCATCCTTGCCGGTTTCCAGCGTACCAGTCACCTGGTCAATGCCCAGGATCTTTGCGGCATTCAGCGTCACCGCTGATAACGCCTCTTCCTTTGTGAGCCCGTAAGTAGCAGCCGTACCGGCTTCAAAGCCAAGGTTGCGCTGCTGCCAGAAGCCCTCGTTGCTAAGGCAAAACAGCACGCCTGCCTTTTGCAGGATGGCCGCCGTTTTATACGGCTGGTCCACATCATCGTCCTGCATGAGCGGTAAGCTATGTGGCTGCGTGAGGATCACCGCTATGTTATTGGCTTTCAGCAGGTCGGTCACCCGCCAGGAGTCCGCCCCGCCAACAATCACCACATCCACATTAAATTCCTTCGCAAAGTCAATAGCAATCAGCATTTCCTTTTCCAGCTCCGCATGAATAAAGAGCTTCTGCTCCCTGTTAAACAGCCGGCGCATAGCCTCGTATTTCAGGTTGGTTGCAGCATGCTTAGGCTCCGCCAGGTACGCTTTCGCCTCCCTGAAAAAGCTGCGCACATTTTCCACCTGCGCCAGCGCATTCTTCAGCGGATCGTTGGTAGCATTTCCTACGGATACGAGGCGCGGTAAAAATAAATGCAGCGCGTTATCCGTCTTGTAAGCGGCATCTTCCCAGTTCCAGGCATCCAGCTGCACCACGGAAGAAGTACCGCTGATAATCCCGCCGGCAGGCGTCACGCTGGCCAGCAGGATCCCGTTTGACCGCAGCGTGTTGATGACTTTGGAATCGGTGTTATACGCAATCAGCGACCTCACGGATGGGTTGATCTCTCCCACCTCCCGCTCATCTTTGGTGGCGCGCACGCTCTCAAATTCCACGAGGCCCAGGTTGGATTCCGGGGCAATCACCCCGGGGTACACATGTTGCCCTTTCAGGTCATACACGGTGGCATTGGCCGCCGCGCTTACATTACTGCCTACGGCAATGATCTTTCCTTTGTCGAACCCGATGGTTCCGTTGCTGATCACCTGCCCGTTACCCACATGGATGGTAGCGTTGGTCAGGTACACCGGCTTTTGCTGCGCCGGCGCCGGCAACACGGTCTCCTGCGCCTGTGCGGTATGCAGCAACAAGGCCAGGGCAGCGGTATATACGAAATATTGTCTTTTCATTTTTTCTCGATTAATGTTAAACGGCTACTGGATTACTTCGTGCTGGTGGCCACCCTGCAGGTCCTCGCAATGGTAAATCTCCTCCGGGCGGAAGGACGCTTTTTCCACCGGCGTGCCTTTTTTCTTTTCATTCAGCAGTTTGGCAGTCAGGCGGCTCCGCTCTGCGGCGATACGCTGGCGCAGCTGCAGGTCGTACTCGCGGTCAAACTCCACGATACCGTCCACGATTGTTTTCTCCGCTTTCGCGTAGATGCTGAGCGGCTCGGCGCTCCACAGCACCAGGTCCGCATCCTTACCCACTTTAATACTACCCATACGGTTATCCACATGCAGCAGTTTGGCCGGGTTCAGGGTCACCATTTTCAGGGCCTCCTCTTCAGACATGCCGGTGTATTTGATGCTCTTGGCTGCTTCCTGGTTCAGGCGGCGCGCCATTTCAGCATCGTCGGAGTTGATGGCGGTTACCACGCCCACTTCGTGCATGATGCCGGCATTCTGCGGGATGGCATCCTGTACCTCCATCTTATAGGCCCACCAGTCAGCAAAGGTGCCGGCGCCAGCGCCATGCGCTTTCATCTTATCCGCCACCTTATAACCTTCCAGTATATGCGTGAACGTATTAACCCGGAAATGGAAGGAATCGGCTACATGCATCAGCATATTGATTTCGCTCTGCACATAGGAGTGGCAGGTGATAAACCGTTTGCTGTGCAGGATTTCCACGAGCGCGTCCAGCTCCAGGTCGCGGCGCTTGCCGGGGCCCTGCTTTTCATAGTCACGGGCACGGGTAAACGCATCCATGTACACCTGTTCCACGCCCATACGGGTCTGCGGGAAACGAACGGTATTCCTGTCGCCCCAGTTGGACTGCTTCACATTCTCACCCAGCGCGAATTTAATGAAACCGTCCGCCCCGGCCACTTTCAGCTCTTCGGCAGATTGCCCCCAGCGCAGCTTTATCAGCTGGCTCTGGCCGCCGATGGCATTGGCGCTACCATGCAGCAGGTGCGATGCAGTGACGCCCCCGCTCAGCTGGCGGTAGATGTTCACATCTTCAGGATTGATCACATCGGCAATGCGCACTTCCGCAGTCACCGACTGGGAGGATTCGTTTACGCCTTTGGAAATAGCGATATGCGAGTGCTCATCGATAATGCCTGCCGTGAGGTGTTTGCCCGTACCGTCGATCACGCGGGCGCTGCCGGCAGCAAGGTTTTTACCTACCTGGGCAATTTTCCCGCCTTTCACCAATACGTCGGTATTTTCCAGCTTGCCTTCT
>Ga0164243_10011240_pt1 | contig 12792 bp, 10 predicted proteins | sample OricompcompostOP_FD_108781 | JGI IMG/M metagenome (GOLD analysis project Ga0164243, IMG submission 108781) | Organic Plus compost microbial communities from Emeryville, California, USA - Original compost - Organic plus compost (OP) | ecosystem: Engineered > Solid waste > Mixed feedstock >...
GTTCCACTAGTCCGATGGACACCAGCCATTCACAAAGGCTCCTTGGAAGTTGGGGTAGAGAGAGTGTAAGCGTTAAAGAGTTTAGCTTTGCTGTGGAGTGGTCCGCTCATCCTCCTTGCCTCGGCACCTGGATCGAATCCCAGAGGTTACCGTGACATAACCGAGAAGCTGTGGTTTACCAAGCTTCGAGCAATGCATCAATCAATCATTATTCGGGCGATCGCTATTCCTTCGTACACGTCACTGCCTGTACATGGACAATTGATGGAGGCGACGCGAGTGTTGCTGTATGCAATCGAGAGCGCATCAAATATAATAACGCATCAATTGATCAGTATTTTCAAGCCTACCCTCATGAACTCCGACACCAGATGAGAGATGTGAGGTTGGACTTCAAATATCACTCGACAGTAGATTTCAGGTTTTAGACGACTTCGGTCTAGATTGGTCTTCTCCAGAAAGTCTGAGCAGGGCCGCCGTCGGCTATATCCACCCATACCCAAGTTGGAGATTTGGAGAAACCCCCCCTGGTTCATAAGGGGGTGGCGATAGCCTAGCCAAAATAGTTTATCGCGCCGACTCAGTGTCTAGTGCTATAAAAAAAATTTCCCAGGCCAGACCCTTTCAATTGCATTATAGCGCTGCCAGTCTTCCTAGTCCGATTTTCTCTCTTCTCCCCGCCTTCTCCCGACCTTCTTGCTCTCGATCCTAATACGACTCCATTCACCTCTGAGGAAAAAGGAATCTGCCTTGCTTGTTTCGTCCTGTTTATAGAAAAGGGCTCAGCAGCATAGATTCTCGGCATCCCGGGCACTCCATTTCCACCCCATCACAAATCGGACGAGGTTGACCTCACCAAGTTTGCGCCCACAATGTCTCCGCCCATGTCGTCCTCGCGAGAGAAGGAGTCGAATGTTGCCCGTCTCCTGGGCTCCGGTACGGAATTTCGGTGGTCAATTGATGGCGAGACGAATACTGACCTCGATCGAAATTTGCAGGCTCCGCCGGTATCGCAGAGCTTATGCTCTTCCACCCTGTATGACTCGTCCGATGACCCTTCAAAGCGAAAACGAAACCCTTCACAGCGACAATGTAGGACTAACAACCCGCGCCTTAGGTCGATACCATTGCCAAGCGATTGATGAGCAACCAGACCCGTATCACCAGCGCTTCGCAATTAAATACCGTCATATTCAAGGAGAAGGCCGCGGCGGGACTTGGCACCAAGTTCTTCTCTCTCTTCCCTGGTCTCGGCTACGCGGCGGGCTACAAGGTACGCAATTTTCCTCTTCTTCGATAAAGAAGGGTATGCGAAAGGAGACCAAGAACTATTTTTTTCTGACCCGAGAAATTTCTAGGTCCTCCAAAGGATATACAAGTATGGCGGTCAGCCCGTCGCACGAGACTTCCTCGGCACCCACTACGGAAAGGACTTTGAGCAGGCCTTTGGCAAGAAGACTGGCAAGGCCATTATGCACTCTACGGCCGGAAGGTAAGAACAAAAAACGACTGGGTTTTGCGCATTGGAGATTTCTCGGTGAAGGTATGAGGCCACTCACTAACATATGGCGATGGCATATAGTTTGATTGGTATCGGCGAGATCGTCCTCCTTCCCCTCGACGTACTCAAGATTAAGCGACAGACAAACCCTGAGGCTTTCAAGGGACGAGGTGTACTCAAGATTGTTAAGGATGAGGGCTTTGGCCTCTACCGGGGATGGGGATGGACTGCGGCCCGAAACGCTCCCGGATCCTTCGCGGTATGTAGTTGAGAATCGGAGAGCTCGAAAACCGGCATTGAGGACTCAAGCTAACATCCCCTTTCCACAGCTCTTCGGCGGTTCTGCTTTCACCAAGGAATACGTCTTCCATCTTCAGGATTACAACTCGGCCACCTGGTTCCAGAACTTCGTCGCTTCGATCGCCGGTGCCTCTGCCTCGCTAGTGGTTTCCGCTCCTCTCGACGTTATCAAGACCCGAATCCAGAACAAGAACTTCGACAACCCCGAGAGTGGATTCAGGATTCTCTCGAACATGGCTAGGCACGAAGGATTCAGCAGCTTCTTCAAGGGTCTGGTACCTAAGGTACGTAAAATATCACCTGACACACACTGCACAGGATCCGGAATACTCTCTGGACGACAAAGATTTGAAATATGCTGACTTGTATCTGCAGCTCCTCATGACTGGTCCTAAGCTTGTGTTCTCCTTCTGGCTCGCGCAAACCCTCATCCCTGCTTTCGACAAGGCTCTCGCGAAATAAATGAGCAGACTGTACGAAAAGAGGTGCTTGCGAAGTGGTTTGATCTAACCCGGAGAACTCCCTCGAGGAGTGTTTCCTGCCTGACATGTGTGTGATGGGTGATTTGTCTCCCCGACCTATATGAACGGTTTAATGTTATAGACGACAGGACGACGCAAAAGTTTGGACGGCCGACTCTCTATATACATGTCTGATTTTTGAGTGTGGAATTTATCTTTCACCCTTGATAGATGGGCGGCGGGAATGGGTAAAACTGGGTGTTGCTGAGCGAGGTGAGGGTAGTAGTAGAGAAATCTGTTGCTCATGTGCTTCTGTTATTCTTGCTTGTTCTTGTATAGACCAATCTTTTTTTTTCTTAATTAATATCGCAGCTCTCGAGACATCAGTTGCTTCACCGCCGTATAGGTACACAAGCCCATCGCAGTTGTTACCAATTGACGACCTGCCCGATATTAAGACGGCAGGAGCGAATCTCCCGAATTGGAAACAACAAACATCGTGAGTGGTCGGGCCTGGCCTCAATCAGTTGTACAGTTGTACATTCGTCGAGGGGAGGGTTCGAGACCAGGAACACGTCAGAACGTCTCCGCAGAGCCAGGTTTAGCCGTCATTCAATGATGGAAGGGGCGTTCATGATGATCAATTTGATGGGCCAAGGGGAAGGAGCCATGTTGTGTACAAGTACAATGTTGGGTGCCCAATGATAACCGCTGTGGCGCACTGTGTTGTCACGGCAACCACCGCCTTCCCGAGCTGGAAACAAACACAACATGGAACATCAACCAACCCATCAACCACGACCAGACAGGGCCGCGCAGATTCCAGACCAACCTTGGTGACAGCGAAGAAATCACGCTAAAACAATAATAAGTGCCATCCCCTCGTCTTATAGCCTTTGCCGACTTTATATTCCCTCCCTCGCAAAGTCTGGATCCGCGCACGTTCGAACACACCGTCTTACCGTGGTGAATCTTTCTTCTCCAATTTCCCTTCCTTTGCCATCAAGGGCCATTGGCACCCTTGCACGGTTTCGGCATCTTCTTCTCTGTGTTTTTTGTTCTTTGAATCAGCATTTCATTCGACTTCGAGTAGCTAGCTACATATACGATACCCACCACAATGCCTCCCATCGAGAGAGACGTCTCGATGGAGCCGAGAGGCTTACGACATGTGCACTCGGCTTCCTCTGATCATGGAAAGGCCCTTACTATCCCAATGTAAGTCGAACTGAAGAACATTCCTTACGATCCCAATTCGTACCCTCTCAAACTCTGTTTGCCCGCCTGCCTCGGTGACTGACGCATCATGAACAACAACAGGTGGGACAGCTCAGATCCCGACCGGGCTCCTCCTCCCCTTCCTCTAAACCCTCAGTCTCCCAGCATCGGCACGTCTCGGCCTGGAACATCAACAGCTATCCAGTCGGCACACGCTGCCTTGACAGAAAAGGCCCGCGAAAGCATGGCGAGCCCCCTTATGTCGAAACGACTCAGTGAGGTCTCGCCGGAGCGTCCCCTACCTCGCCCAACGCCTCACCGACGAATGCAGTCCCTCCAACCCAGCGCCGTACGAGACCGCGGCTTCCTCATTGAAGGAATTCCCTCCTCTCCCCTCTTCCCGGACAAATCGACCAGACCATCGACGCCAATTCGACATCGAGACTCGTTTTCAATGTCCCCCGACAAGATGAGCGAGCATAGGATGTCGACCCCAGTACCGGGTCCCAGCCTGACGCCAATTGTTAGGCCAACGGCTATTCGCCGCCATCACCAGAGTATCCTTGGCGAGAATACGCCTCCCCAGTCCGCCACGATGCAAGCCCTACACAACATGCAAACACCGAGCGCGACGCAGAGCCCTACGAGTATGCCACCACAACAAACTCCTGCTGCCCCTAGGGAAGTCGAGACACCGCTGTCCAACGTAACGAACAACTCCACGGCTGTACCGAAGGGGACTCCAAATTTCGATGCGGCGGCGCTGTCTAACCAGATAATAACGCTCACGAATATCGCCACATCCCTTCAAAAGGAGATGTCTGCTCTCAGTCGCAGGAGCCGGGATAATGCGACTGACCTCATGAGTCTGAAGCAGGTAACTAGCTCTCGGGATGAGGATATTCGAAAGACCCTTCGAGACTTGATTGGGAATCTCAATGATCCAGTCAAACCTACCTCGTCCTCGAGGGATCCATTTTACTCCGGCCTGTTCATTGATACCAAGCACAACCATAATGCCACCTCTCCCCCGTCTTCCCTCCGTACCGCTGGTGGACGGCCGTTCTCCTTGCCACGCATCCCTTCCCCTAATAGCTTTGCGACATCTATCGACCGCGAGTCCGTCGGTAGCCCGCCGTGCTCCGCGGCGGATGCGCCGGCCACGATTGCGCTGCTTGAGAAAATTATCCGAGATATGGGCACTCGCGAGGGTCAAGACCTGCTCGTCACTCGGCTCACCGAGGTTGCAGAGAAGCTGTCTGGCATGGCTTCGGCGACCAAGGTCGAGGAGTTGATGCAATTGATTAAGAACTCAGAGCCGGTCTTGATTCCCCCGGTAAACAGCAATGGAGGAGGTCCTGACAAGCCGAGGCTGCGAACTGTCAACTTTGAGCAGAATGGCGAGTCTTCTAGGTCAATGTCGTTCGATAGCATGAGCCGGGGTGGCACGGTCCATCCCAGAGAGGCCGCTGCCAAGGCTCCAGCTAATGACCTCGTTAATGAGGACATTTTGAAGATCATCAGAACCGTTAAGGACAGCGTTTCCCAGGGCGGAGGACTCACTGCCGAAGTTAAGGCTCTTGTACGCGAACTCCGAGGCGAAGTCTTGGGCATGGGTCGCGAATTGCGGCGTCGGCTTGATGAGGTCGTCGCCAAGGATGAAGATAGTAGTTCGGCCGAGAGCGCGGCAGAGCAGAGGAATGAAATGAAGCGCATCATCAACGAGGGGCTCGATGAGCTCAAGGACCATATGGACAACCTCCTACGGGAACACCGCAGACAGTCCGCTGCTTCGGCTGCCTCCAATGCAGTCGACTACCAGGAAATCTACAATGCCATGCGAGCGGCTCTCAAGGATTCGCAGGCTGGAAAACAGCAGCCTCCAACTCGGGACGACGTCGTTGAAGCCGTGCGCGAGGCTTGGGAGAATTACAAGCCCGAGATCGAAGTCCAGCAGTTCGGTCTGGAGAGGGATGAGATTCTCTCCTGTCTCAAAGAGGGTCTCCAAAGCCACGCTCCGCGAGATGACAAGCCTGTCGGCGCCACTCGGGAAGAGGTGTTCCGTGCTGTGGTGGAAGGTCTTAAGCACTTCGTCCCGCCGCAAATGGAGACACCCGCCACCCTCTCTCGTGACGAGATCCTCGACGCCGTTAGAGAGTGTCTTGAGGAGTTCGAGTTTCCTGTCGCGCCCTCAGCTCTTGGAAATGACTTGTCTCGCGATGACATGGTCCAGGCTGTCAAGGAAGGTCTTCACGGGTTCGAATTTCCCATGCCACCAACCTCCCAGGCCCTTACGATACCCGGAGAGAGCAACGACTACATCATGACGAAGCTTAGCGAGATTATCGAGCTTATGAGGCGCGAGTTTCGCGCCGTTTCCGACGAAGCCAAAGAGAACGTTGCTGCCAACGGGCGTGATACGGAGCAGGTTCTCGACGCGACCAAGGACGGATTTGAGAAGATTCGTCATGATATGGAGGTTTTCATCAGCCGTGTTAGCGGCCTTTCGGGCAAGCCGGACGCGACGGAGCTTCTTCTCAAGAGGTTGGAGGTCCTAAGGGATGAAGTCGCTCATATTTTATCAGGCCAGATTGAGGGTCTCCGCGATGCTGTCAACATGTCTCTTGTACCTTTCACAACGCAGCAGAATCCGTCAAAGCAGTCCCTCGATTCCATCAAGGATGGCATCGACAGAATCCGATCAGAGCTTCAGCGACCCTTGCCTGGAACTTCGGAAGTTCTCGACGCCATTCACGAGGGTCTATCCGAACTTCACATCCGCTTCGAGAAGCTCGCCAACAAACCACCCGACCTGACCGCCAACGATGAGATTCTAGACGCACTCAAGACCGGCCTTGATGGCGTTCGATCCAACATCGATGTCGTTCGATCTGACATCGACGGCATCCGCGATAGCCAGAACGACCGTGCCCTGGCTCAAATCACCGACAATGCTATTGTACCAGCACCTGTCGACGTCCTCAAGCATGATGACATCAAGAACCTAGAGGTCCTCGTGACGCAACTAGGCAGCAAGGTGGAGGCCATGGACGCCGCGCCCCCTCCTGAGACGGCGTCAAGGGAAGACATCCACCGGATAGAAGAGATGATTAACCAAGTCAAGGAAGCCATCGAGGGCCTGCACGGTGAAGAGAAAGAAAGTGACAGCAACACTGAGGCCGAGTCCGAGAAGCCCGATACTAGCCTTAAAGAGGATGTCGAGGCCATCGAGACTATACTGAGGAACACCAAGGCCCGTCTCGACGACATGATCGACGGTGAGACCGCCGTTCGCAAGGAGCATATTGACGGACTTGAGACCCTCATCCTCGAGACCCGCGAGACTCTCAGCTCGATCACCACTCAGATGGAGAACACCTCACGCCGTGAAGATGTCACAATGCTTGAGTCGCTCATTAGCCATGTCGCTGCTTCTTACGACGAGATGAAGGAGCGAGCAGACAAGGAGCTTGAGAACCCGGAGAGGGTTACTCGCACCGACATCGAGGCCGTCGAATCCGTTTGCATGGACGTCAAGAATCTCGTCACCGAAATCTCTAGCAGCGGGCTCTCTGGACTGCCATCGAAGGAGGAACTGACGACCCTTGTCACCGACCTCAAGGACCGCGTCGATGCCCTGAGCGAAGCCCAAACTAAGGCTATGGAGGAGCGTCAAGCCGAGATGGTCGACGTCGGCGAGCGCGTGAATGAGGTGAAGACTTTCCTCACCGAGTTCCAGGACATGACCAAGTCGCGACTCGCAGACGGCGTTGTCGGTATGCAGACCGTCGGCAAGTTGCTCGACAGGATGGGCGAGACCATCACTAACAACGCAACGGTCAGCGAAGACCTGCGGGAAATGTTCGAGGCGATGAAGATTGAATTCGAGGAGTCTCGCGCCGGCGTTGTTGGAGTCAAGCTCGAAGCCGACGAAAAGTTCCAGGCCACGACGGAGGCTTTGAGCTCCAAGATTGATGAGCGAGTCGACGAGCTCATGGCCAAGTATGACGAGTTCCAGGTCACCCTGGAGGAGCGGGCCAAGGCCGGCGAGGTGAGAGACGAGGAGACCGAGGCCGCTGTCATCAGCACCAAGGCGGTTGCCGAAGAACTCAAGCTTCTCATTGACACGCTCGGCTCGACCGTCACAGAATCTCTAGAGAAGATGGAAGAGGCGTCCAAGACCGTCTTCAACCGCGTTGAGGACCTCGTCACACGGGCGGACGAGAAGAATAGTGAAGACAAGGCCGAGCACGAGCAGACGCGCGACCAGGTCAAACAGGCCATCGCCGCCGTCGAAACCCTCCAGGGCCCCGTCCAAGAGATGCAGCCCAAGATTCTCGAGGCGATCAACGATATTCTCACGCTTGTCGGCCAGCATTACGACTATGCCAAGACTGCCACGACGGACATCCAGGACAAGATTGAGGAGGCTAAGCCCGAGCCGCTCATGCTGCCCGAGGTTGAGAAGTACGATGATGCCCCTGTCCAAGAGAAACTCGACAGGCTCATCGAGGGCAAGTACGACGACACTTCTCTCCAGGAAAAGATTGATAAACTTCTGGAAAAGGAGTATGACGACAGCGTTCTTCAAGAGAAGCTCGATAAGCTCATGGACAAGGAGTACGATGATGGCGCTCTCCATGAGAAGATTGACAAGCTCATGGATAAAGAGTACGACGACAGTACTGTCCAAGAGAAGCTCGACAAGCTCATGGAGAAGGAATACGACGATAGTACCATGCAGGAGAAGCTGGACAGGATTATTGCGGATAGGTACGACGATATTCTCGTCCAAGATAAGCTTGATCAGCTTATGGACAAGGAGTATGATGACAGTGCCCTCCACGAAAAGCTGGATAGGCTCATGGAGAAGGAGTATGACGATACTACCGTTCAGGAAAAACTCGACAAACTCATGGACAAGGAATACGATGATACCGCTGTCCAGGAAAAGCTTGACAAGCTAATGGACAAGGAATTCGATGATACTACCATCCAAGAGAAGCTAGACCGGATCATTACGGAGAGGTACGACGACATTTTTGTCCAAGAGAAGCTTGACAAGATTGTCGACCACACGCATGCCGCCGGCAAGGCTTATGCCCAGCTTGACACGCTAGACAAGATCCACGGCGAGGTCATCAAGACGGCGGCGGGCATCTCGGAGTTCCTTGCGGCTCAGACGCAGCGCATTGCTGATGAGCATGAAGATCGCTCCAAGACACTCCAAGAGACTACAGTTGCCCTCGAGCGCAAGACAACAGAGAAGCAACAAGTCGAGGCTTCCCTTGCCGACTTGCGTGCCGAGGAGGAACGCCTCAGGCAAAGCGTGTTCGGACTCAAGGCTGAACAGGAGATCCTCACCAGGCAGAAGACAAGGCTCACAGCCGATGTGTCGTCTCTCGAGACGGCGCTTAGGCTGCGCAAGGAGGAGTTCAACGAGATGGAGGAGCGCGCCGAGGGTCTCGAGCGCAGGATCCTCGAAGGAGTCATGAATCACTCTCGGGTGCTTCTCATGTCCAAGGCGAGCAAGGGCAGCGATGCCATGAGCCGCAAGCGCGTCAGGGTCAAGGGCGATGAAGCGGCGGCAACGGGCGCCAAGGAGAAGTCTGACCGCCGCTCGGTGAAATCAACCGTCAACATTGCACTCTCCTCGAAGAGGAACCTCGTTCCCAATCCGGCGGGCGCATCAAGGCGCATCGTTTCGCTGAGCCAGATTACTCACAATGTTCCCGCGGGAGGTTTCAAACGCAGCCATAGTGTGAAGGCTCCTTCCGGCGTAGGACGCGCCGGTGCCTTGAGGAAGACCAGCTGGGGTGGCTCCCTCGCCAAGAAGAAGTACGGCGATCTCGACAAGGAGAACGTCGTCGAGCCGGTCAAGGAGGGAGACGAAGAAGATGATGATGACGACGGTGTCGCCCCCCACGGAGGTGAGCTCGTTGTGAGGAGGCGGAACATCCCTCTGCCTACCGAATCAGCTCTGTCGACGGGTAGCACCCTCAACGGCGGCGATGATTATGAAGAGGAGGAGATGGAGCACCTTGATGATGACGATGAAGAAGAAGACGGCCATGGTAGTGGCGCGGATGATGACGGGGAAGTGAGCGATGCGGGGACGTTGAGGAGGAGTAGCCGCGGCACGACGATAATCTCAAGCGCCGTGGGCACGGGAGATTACTCGGACGACGAGTCGTATGATAGCGACGACTACGATTCGCGGAGCGAGTGGACGGAGAGTGCGGTGGGGTCGACGTTGTCGGATATGCCGGTTGCTGGGAATGAGCTTGTGCTTAGGCAGCGGTGATGAGTGTGTTGGTGAGTGAATGGGTGAGTGAGTGAGCGAGTGATCGAGGGTGTTGTATGTAGCTGGGTCTTTTCTACTTCTCTCTCTCCGTCTCTCGTTTACACTCTTCTCTCTTTTGTCTCGGGGATCGACAAGGTGGTTCTTGAGCTGTTGGAGTTGGTTTTTCGCTTGGGAAGCTGAAAAAGAGTAGGAGGCACGTTTTATTGTGACGATTACGATATGTTATTTTGGTATGTCGGGGTAGTCTGGACATGTTAGCTGGTTTTTTTACGGCAGTAGTAGCCTTTTTCTATTCTGTTCCTCTCTTACTATTAAGTTGACTAGGAGGAAACACTTTGTTTTGATAGCAAGATTGATAAAACTTCTCCAATACTTTCTTGAGCACATGTAGTGAGCGTAAGGTGTAGATGATGAGGATGAGAGTCTATTGACACAAGTGATTGATGTATACAAAACTGTTTCTACATTTTAACAAAGACATTATATGATACACAAGCCTTCTAGAAATCTATCCAACGCAACTCTCACTCCTCGACCTTTTCAATCCTCTCCTTCCCATCCATCCAAGGCCTCAAACACTCCGGGATAACCACGCTCTTCGTTGCCTCATCCCACCCATTCTCCAACAACGCAGCGACGACCCTCGGCACAGCCAACGCCGTCCCATTCACAGTCCAAGGAAACCCACCAATCCTGCCCCCGGCATCAGCAGAGCGCAACCGCGTCCCGAGGCGCCTGGTCTGATAATCTGTGCAGATGCTCGCGGAGGTGACCTCGCCCCAGCCGGCGTCCCTCTGGACCCTGGAGGGGAAGTAGGCCTCGATGTCGCATTTCCGCGTGGCGGAGGCGCCGAGGTCTGTGGAGGGCATCTCGAGGACGCGGCAGTAGAGGCCGAGGGAGCTGAGGATCTCGGTTTGGATGTCGAGGATTTCGTCGAAGACTTGTTCGGTGGCTTCTTGCTCGGGAGTCGTCCACGCGAAGAGTTCGACTTTTGTGAATTCGTGCACGCGGTAGAGGCCCTTTGTGTCGAGTCCGCGTGAGCCCGCCTCTGCGCGGTAGCACCGCGATGCCGCGACGCGGCGCAGGGGTAGCGACTCGGCGGGGAGGGTCGTGTCGGCTTTCATTCCCGCGAGAGCAATCTCCGAAGTGCCGGTGAGACAGAGCTCGGGGCGCCCGCGCTGCATATCTGATGCATCGCGCGCAATAGCGTAGATCTGCTGCTCGCCGTTCTGATCGCGCGGCTGAAACCCACAGGCATCAGCAACGTAGCTGTAGACCATCGTCGGGGGCGAAACCTGGCGCCAGCCGTGGCGCGTGGCCACTGCGAGTGCGTACTGCGTTAGCGCATGCTCGAGCTGCGCCGCGCCGTCGACGAGGTAATACCAGCCCCAGCCCGAGGCGTTCGCGGCGGCAGCGAAATCTAAAATCCCCAGCTCCGTGCCGATGTCGACGTGCGATTTCCCCGGTTCCGTCCTGCCGAACCCGGCGGGCGCCTCGTTGATGTAACTCAACAGCAGCGGCTCGTCACCCCTCGGCGTATCGTCACTCGTAAGATTCGGTATCGCCTCCGCAAGCCCCTGCATCTCCTCCATCAACCCAGCCTCAGCCTCCTCCACCCCCTGCAACTCCCCCTTCAACTCCCTCGCCCTGCGCAGGACCTTTTCCCTATCCACGACGGCCACGTTCTCCTGCCCGCCCTCGCCGTGCCCGTGATCGACCGTCTTCCCCGCCGCCGCCCTGATCCCCTGCAGAGCCTTCTTCGTGGCGTTGGCCTCCTCGCGGAGCAGGCGCGAGTCCGTCTGTAGTCTTTTCCATTGCTCGAAGAGGGAGCGGATCTGGAAGGGGTAGGTGCTTTGGCGGGCGTAGTTTCGTTCTATGCAGTTTTGGGCGTAGAGTTCGGGGTTTTCGCGGATGTGGCGGATGTCGATTATGGGTTTGGGCGCTGTCGTTGGTCTCTTTGGCGCTGCTGCGGAGGAGGTGGTCGAGTCGGCGGGCGGTGGGACGGGAGGTGGTGGGTGCAAGGAGGAATTGTTGGAGAGGTAGCGGGTTGGAAGGGGGGAGAGGAGGGTGAGCTTGAGGGATGGGCGGGCTTTGAGGCTGGGGAAGTGGAGGGACGTTGCCCTCGTTGCGAGTCGGGAGGTCATGTTGTGTGGCGAGAGGAGCTCATGCTTGGATGAGCTGCGAGTAAGGATAGAAGAGGGCCACGCTTTGGCGGGATGTAACGAGATCAATTGATATCGCAGGTTCCAATAAGGTCGAGGCTTTTGTGCAAGTAGCTCGCGAGCAATTGGCGGAAGCTATTCTCAAAGGTGGAAGTGGTGTGGTCTTATTGATCCAAGGTCGAAAGCTCGATGCAAAAGCTCGTCGTGCAAGTCACCTCACCTGTTTTCGACCTCTCACGATGCGCTTAGTCATCACCTGTTGTGCCTTAAACTATCCGATCCCCTTCACCCTCCGTGCTTCAATTAAAGTACGAAGTACACCGATTACTGCTTAGAATGGGGACGGCCAATATTAGACGAGGATCTCGGTAGGGTCTGATCCAACGAGCACTGATAAAGCAAACATACTCTGCTGACAGGGTCGCTGATGGACCCATCAACGATTTCGGCTGCCGCATCCTCCATGTTCGTCCCCGAACGGGCCAGGGAGCAGCCCGTGATCGCACTTACTCCGGTAATCCAGACAAGGCAGGAGACGATTCTTCTGTTTCATTTTATTCTAATTTTATTAGCTCTGGCAAAGTCTAGATTATATATGGACTTCATAGACTGTTTGTCTCCTCTGCTCCAGCTAGCTTCCTAGCTTCCTCACATCTATTCCTCACATCTAGATGTATGAATAGATGAATGTACATGTGTTCAATAGTATTACTACAAACTTTCAAGTATCTATATCCCTCATCTCGCATCGCCTCACTTACCCGGATTGTCTCTTCGAAGCATTGGGATATCAATCGTTCCAGGATATTACAGTAAATCCCATATTTATATCCATCCAAACGTCTA
>Ga0164243_10011241_pt1 | contig 12791 bp, 11 predicted proteins | sample OricompcompostOP_FD_108781 | JGI IMG/M metagenome (GOLD analysis project Ga0164243, IMG submission 108781) | Organic Plus compost microbial communities from Emeryville, California, USA - Original compost - Organic plus compost (OP) | ecosystem: Engineered > Solid waste > Mixed feedstock >...
GAAAACATGAAGCTGCTGGTAGTGGAAGACAATGTGATCAACGTCCGCATCATCGAAATGCAGCTCAAAAAATCAGGCGCCCGCATTACCACCGCCACCAACGGCAAACAGGCCCTGGAACGCCTCAAAGAGCAGCCCTTTGACGGCATTATCCTCGACCTGCATATGCCCGAAATGAACGGCTACGAAGCCATCCCGCATATAAAAATGATACAGCCGGACGCTTTCATCATTGTACTCACGGCGGACATCATGCCGGATGTCATGGAAAAGCTGGCCATCCTCCACGTAACGGACCTGCTGCCCAAACCCTACGCCGCCCTTGACCTCTACAAGGCCCTCGCCAAATACTACGAGTAGTAGCGCATTATTGCCGGTTGTTGTACCTTCGCTGCCTACCTAAATTAATGACGATGCAGCAACCGACTTTAGCAGCCCGTGACCAGCAGGTAATCTGGCATCCGTACACGCAGATGCAAACAGCGCCGCAGCCCATCGCGATCACCCGCGGGGAAGGCGCCCTCCTGTTCGACGACCAGGACAATGCCTACATCGACGCCACCAGCAGCTGGTGGGTAAATATTCACGGCCACGCACATCCGCATATCGCTGAGATGCTGTCCAGGCAAGCCTATCAGCTTCAACATATCATCTTTTCCGGCTACACGCACGCCCCCGCGGTGGAACTGGCCGAACGCCTCCTCCCCCTGCTGCCTGCCGGCCAAAAACGCGTATTTTATTCGGATAATGGCTCCACGGCCGTGGAAGTAGCCCTGAAAATGGCCCTCCAATACTGGGATAACAAAGGGCAGCGCCGCCACAAATTCATCGCCTTCAAAAACGCCTATCACGGCGATACCTTCGGCGCCATGAGCGTAAGCGGCCGCAGCGTGTTTACCCGCGTGTTCGATGATTTGTTGTTTGAAGTTCACTTCATTGACCTGCCGGCGCACGACAACCTGGATGCCCTGAAAGCCGCCATCGAAGCGCTGGACCTCAGCGCCATCGCGGCATTCATCTTTGAGCCGCTCGTACAGGGAGCAGGCGGGATGCTGATGTACGAAGCCGCCCCGCTGGATAACCTCCTGGCCTGGCTGCAAGCCAACGGCGTGCTGCTCATTGCGGACGAAGTAATGACCGGCTTCGGCAGAACGGGGAAAAACTTCGCTATGGAAAACTGCGCGACCCAGCCGGATATGATGTGCCTGTCCAAAGGATTGACCGGCGGCAGCATGGCCCTGGGCGTCACCACCTGCACCAGCAGGATATACGAAGCCTTCCTCAGCAACGATAAACTGAAAACGCTCTTCCACGGGCATAGCTTTACAGCCAACCCGCTGGCCTGCTCCGTAGCGCTGGCCAGCCTGGACCTCTTTACCGATCCGGCCTGCGCCGCCAACCGGCAACGCATACACGAAGCGCATGCGCAGTTCCTGCAACAACTGCGGGAGTCGCCCAAAGTAAAAGCGCCCCGGCTGCAGGGAACCATTCTTGCATTTGACATTATTACCCCTAACGCAGACGGGTACACGAATAACATTGCGGACCAGCTGCACCGCTTCTTCCGGGAGCGCCGGGTTATGCTGCGCCCGCTGGGGAACACCCTCTACATCCTGCCGCCATACTGCATTACAGCGGAACAATTGCAAAGCGTTTACCAGTGTATTGCCGACCTATTGGCGACCATTTGACCACGGCATAACGCGGACGTATATACGTAAAAAGAACGGGGAGAGGATCAATGCCGCAGCATTAATTCTCTCCCCCTAAAAAAAATTGTTATCAGCTTCTACTTCACGGGAACGGATATCTTCGTATCATCCCACTCAAACACCACAGCATTTCCAGGCAGTGTGAAAGTCAGCTTTTCTACCGGGGTAGACAGCGCCTGACGTTCCACTTTCACTTCCGCTACGTTCTGGTCTTTCACCTTTTCGTAATCGTAAGCGCCCCACTGGCCCAGTTTCTTGTTCAGGATAACGGTCCAGGTTTTGGGATCAGGAATGGAAAACAGGGTGTAAGTGCCTGCTTTCACGGGCTTGCCGCCGAAATTCACATCTTTCGCGAAGGTGATCTCCGTAGCTTCGTTAGCGCCGGTGCGCCAAACTTTTCCGTATGGTTCCAGTTTACCGAAGATCTCTCTTCCGTTCTTGGAAGGCTGGCCATACACTACTTTGATATCTTTACCTTCAGCGGTTACTTTTGGGCTCTTTCTTGCCTTTTCCTGACCGAAAGCCAAAGCTGCGGTGGCAACGAAGAAAGTAGCCATGATGATCTGTTTCATGTTGGATGTGCGTTATTTAGTTAGCGTTTAGAAGGATTAGCCAATTTAATCATAATAAGTGCAACAAATTGTTAATATGGATTAATGGCAAAATAGCTCCATCAGTTTTCATGCTTCCCTTCACAAATCGCACTAAGGGTGTTCAAACCCTTATCCATGGCGGGCCCGAAGATGCGGTCGGCCATAAACCCGCGTAATTTCCACCAGGGGAGCATGCCCAGTTTCGTTTGCATATGCCAGAAGATGGCGGTAGCCTTGCCATCCGCCGTGGGCTTCAGTTCGATACCCGCGTCCACCGGCTTCATATTTTTCACATCCATGCTGTAATGGATGCCTTTTTTCGGATCGCTGTCAATCACCGTCACCTTGCCGCTGCTGCGTGTACCCGTCCACGTGTACCACGCGCCTGCGCCGCTGCCGGATTCGGAAAACTGCAGGGTGGCGGCGGTATCCGGCTTAAACCAGGGGTTCCAGTCCGCCCAGGCTTTCAGGTTGCCGATGTGGGCGTAAACGGTGTCAATAGGCGCCTGGATTACGCCGGTACGTTCTACCACGGCCGTGGAAGGCAGTAATAAAGAGCCAAGGAAAATCAGTGTGCTGAATACGACGATACTGATGATCCCTAATTTTACAAATCTCATAGTTTATTTTTTGCTGCTAATCTTTGCCAGGTTTTGTAAACCTTTTTCGAAGTCTTTCCCCACCCATTTGTCCATCATGAGCCCCATCAGTTTGCGGACGGGGTGCTGGCCCATATCGGCCACCATCCCCCAGGTTACTACCGTGCCGCCCGGTACGGGTTCAAACCGGAAGTATCCTTTGGCTACTCCCATGGCCATAAAATCCGTTTCAGTAGCAATGTACTGATCCTGCCGGGAAACGGTGATCACTACGCTGCCCTTGCCGATGTTGCGGTTACGGCTATCCCAGCTGTAACCGGCCCCTGCGCCGCTGGCCTTTTCGCCGTAGGTAATTTTCAGCTGCGGGTCCATCTGCTGCCAGGGCGACCACAACTCCCAGTTTTTCAGGGTATTGACGTAAGGGAACAGTACAGCCGCGCTGGCAGGGATCTGTAGCGTACGCTCCACCTTCACGGTGGAGGGCAAAATCATGCTGATGACGAACAATGCCAGCACCAATACAATCAGCGCCCCCAATATGATGAAAAAGGCTTGCATGTGCAGGGATTTATATTACAAAGCTAACAAATGCCCCGCTTACTCCCACCGGAATACTTTCACGGCCACGATATACACAACGATGCCCCAGAGCGTGAGGATGCCGAGGTCGAACCCGATATCCCAGAGGTGCTTGCCTTCGTAGGCCACCTCGCGGAGCCCGTCCGCCAGGTAAGTGAGCGGCATCAGCCGGCAGACCGGTTGCAGCCAGGATGGGAAGGAGTCTATCGGGAAGAAGGTGCCTGCCAGCAGGAACTGCGGCAGGGTAATGATGTTGGCAAACAGGGGGATGGTGCTTTCGTTTTTCGCTATGCCGCTCACGATAAAGCCAAAGCCCAGGAATATCAGGCAGCCGAAGGCGGACAATGCCAGCATTTCCAAAAACGTCACAAAGCCGTTCACCAGCGTAAACCCGAAGGCAAAATGGCCCAGCGCGATGATCACAATGGAGCTGATCACCTGGAATACCGTACGGCCCAGCGCTTCCGCCAATACGATGTAAAACCGTTTGATGGGCGTGGCAAAAAACCGTTTCAGCACCAGGGTTTGGCGCAGCCCGAAGAAGAGGAAGGCGGTGGTAAACACGGCCCCGCTCATCAGTGCAAAGCCCAGCTGGCCGGGTAAAATGAAGTCGATCGTTTTGTAAATACGGCCCGGCACCTCTTCCGGCAGGATGGTGGCCACGGATGGGCGGGGATACGCCTGGCTGTCCAGCTGCCCGGTTACGGTGCGCAAAGCGGCCATCAGGATACCTTTTTTATTGGGATCGGTAGCGGTGGAGGTTTTAACATGCAGGTTGTAATGTTCCTGCCCGTCCGCAGCGCGCTGCTGCTCAATGTTCAAAATGGCCACCAGGTTGCCTTTCTTCAGGTCTTCGGCCATTTCAGCCTCGCTGTCGTCCGTAATGAGCTTCAGCGTTTTATTGGCGGATAATTGCTTAAAATAGGTGGTATTGATGTCTGTATGGCGGTCTACACCCACCTTTACAGATACGGTACTGTTTCCAATGAATCCAAACACCAGGATAAATACCAGTGGGAAGGCCAGGCTGAAAACTACGGAAGACGGACTTCTGAAAGTCGCTCTCAGGCTACCTTTCGTAATGGCCAACATCGCTCTCCACTGACTGTACTTAGCTCCATTCATCTGATCTGCAATTTTAAAAACCGCGTAAAACTACATAAAAAGAAATTGGGAATTACCATCATTTCTGACGGCAATTCCCAATTACCCATATCTTTTTAAACGCTGTTAACGTATGATATAATCAAACGGCATCCGCGCCAGCACCTGGCCATGCAGGTCCTTCAAGGCCTTCAGCTCCTGGTAGGTCTTATATTCATCTGCGCCCATCTCTTTTTTCACCATACGGGCGCTCACTTTATCGCCCATATTGCGGAGCAGGCGGCTCACGGAAGGTTTCACATCCGGGTATTCCGTTATTTTAAAATTGCTCAGTTTGGCCATTTTGGCGGCGGATGCCAGGGCATCGTCAATACCCCCCAAACGGTCTACCAGGCCGAGTTGCAGCGCTTGCGTACCGCTCCACACGTGGCCCTGCGCAATGCTGTCCACAATGGCCGGGGGCAGCTTCCTGCCGGCAGCCACCCTGGATTTGAAGGTCGCATAGGTAGCGTCCACGCTGTTCTGGATCAGCTGTCTTTCCGCATCGGTCATAGGCCGGCCGGTGCTGCCCAGGTCCGCGTAGGTCGCTGTTTTAACCCCGTCGAAGGTAACGCCCAGTTTATTTTTGAAGAAGTCGGACAGGTTCATCATCACGCCGAACACCCCGATGGAACCGGTTAAGGTATTGGGTTCCGCGAAAATACTATCCGCCATGCAGGAGATATAATACCCGCCGCTGGCTGCATAGTCGCCCATGGATACGATCACCGGCTTCACCTTTTTGGTCAGGCTCAGTTCCCGCCAGATCACTTCGGACGCCAGGGCGCTGCCGCCGCCGGAGTTCACGCGGAAGACGAGCGCTTTCACGTTCTTGTCTTCCCGCACCTTGCGGATGTCGCGCACGTAATTATCGCTGGCGATGAAATTAGGTTTATCCGTTTCCCCGGAAACGATGTTGCCCTGCGCGTAGATCACGGCTATCTTGCTGTCCCCGTCCCCATTGCTGAGGGTGGTAGCGTCGTCGTATTTGGAGAGGGATACGAAGTTGATCTTATCGTCGGACTTGATATTCAGTTTTGACTTCAGCTCGGCGGTCACTTCATCGTCATACTTCAAACCATCCACCAGCTTGTATTTCAGCGCATCGCCCGGCTCCTGTATCAGGGCTTCGTTGGCGTAGCGGTGCAGGGTGGCGGTATCTATTTTCCGGCTGGCGGCAATACCGCTGAGGAAGTTGCCGTAGAGCTGACCGAGGAAGAGGGTAGTTTGTTCGCGGTTGGCGTCCGTCATTTTCGTTTCCCGCAGGGGCTCTGTAGCGCTTTTGAATTTGCCGCAGTAGAAAATTTCAGGTTTGATTTCGAGTTTATCCAGCGCGCCTTTGAGGAACATGATTTCGGTGGCAAATCCTCTGAAGTCCATGCCTCCGTGGGGGTTCAGGTACACTTTATCCGCTGCGGTGGCCAGGAAATAAGCGCCCTGGTCAATTACTTCCCCGTACGCATATACGAATTTGCCGGATTTTTTGAACTGCAGTAACGCTTTACGCAGTTCTTCATTGGTGGCAAAACCGTTGCCGTTGCCATTTATTTTCAGGTAGATGCCTTTGATGTTATCGTCATCGGCGGCATGGTCAATCAAACGGATGGCTTCGTAGAGGCCGGGAACGTCCGTCTCCAGGTCGCCCAGGTAGCCAGCCAGCGGGTTAGACTGCTCCTGTTCCAGGAATCCCTGGCCGGTTTCCAGCACCAATACACTGTTTGGGGAAAGACTCACTTTTTCGGGGGTTATCGCCTTTCCTATCAGCACCATGAGGGTTATCATTCCAATGGCGGTGAACACGATCAAGGCCAACAGGGCTGCAAAGAATACTTTAAAAAAACGCATGTTGTCGAGTTAATATGAAACTATTGGGAAAGATACATTTTTTTCAAAAATAAGGAATATGGCTACTTTTGGGACCTGATTTATACATGAATACTGCAATATTACTTATAGGTGGCAATCTGGGAGATCCTGAAAGCAACCTTCGGAGAGCCGTTCAACTGATCGGTGAAAGAGCCGGCCGGGTGGCACAGCAATCTGCCTTGTACCAGACGGCCCCCTGGGGGGTGATCGATCAACCGGATTACCTTAACCAGGGGCTGGAAATAGCCACGGAACTGGATGCGCATAGCCTGCTTACCTGCACGCTGGAAATAGAGCGGACGATTGGCCGGGTGCGGCAGGAGAAATGGGGTTCGCGGGTGATTGATATCGATCTGATATTTTTTAACGGGGATATTATTTCCCTGCCAGACCTGAAAGTGCCGCATCCGCGCATGCACCTGCGCCGGTTTGTACTCGGGCCGCTGAACGATATCATTCCGGACTACCTGCATCCGGTGATGCATAAAACGGTGCGCCAGTTATGGGAATCCTGCCCGGACGATTCGCCGGTCCACAAATTATAAAAGAAGATACATGCGCTATAAATTTATCACGATAGAAGGAAATATAGGAGCCGGTAAAACCACCGTTGCCGGCATGCTGGCCAAACATTTTTCATCCAAACTGATCCTGGAAGAGTTTGCGGACAACCCCTTCCTGCCCCTGTTCTATAAAAGCCCGCAGCAGTACGCGTTTCCGCTGGAATTGTTCTTTATGGCGGAGCGCTATAAACAACTGAAGGATATGCTGCAGTCGGAAGATATGTTTTCCAACGGCACCATTTCCGATTACCTGTTTATCAAAAGCCTGCTGTTTGCCAAAATCAACCTGCCGGAAGAAGAATACGCCCTTTACCAGAAACTTTTTGATATCATCAATCCGCAGCTGGTGCAGCCGGACCTGCTGATTTACCTGAATGCGCCGGTATCCAAGGTGCAGGAGAACATCCGCCACCGCAACCGCCCGTACGAGCAGGCCATCCCGGATGAGTACCTGCTCAATGTACACGACATGTATATGCAGTACATCAAGCAGCATCCTGTACGCACGCTCATGGTGGATATGACGAAAATGGATTTCCTCCGTAATCCGGACGACTTCCGGTTATTGCTCGAAGCGCTCGAGGAGGAGTACGAGTTGGGGGTTAATTATATGAAGATCTAGTTGCCCGGCAGGCGTACCGCATCGTCCGGGCCAGCATACTTTCGTTCAGGCGGAGCCGTGGCAACGGCCCCGCCTTTTTTTACGGTGTTCCGGTAATATGCTTTGCAGCAATGTAGCCGCTGGTCCAGGCATGCTGGAAATTAAAACCGCCGGTGATCCCATCCACATCCATTACCTCCCCTGCAAAATAGAGCCCCGGCGCAACCCTGCTCTGCATCGTGGCGGGATCAATTTCGTTTAACGCCACGCCGCCGCAGGTTACAAATTCTTCCTTGAAAGTAGTTTTGCCTTTCACCGGAAACTCCATGGCCACCAGCATTTTCTGCAGCTTGTTCTGCTCTTTTGCCGGCACGTCCGCCCAGCGGAGTTCCTCCCCTATGCCTGCCTGTTGCAGTAAAAAATTCCAGAGGCGCTGCGGCAACTGGAAGGGATTCCGGTTGTAAATTTTTTGTTTGCCCAGCTCAAAGCGCAGGGATTGCCAGGCTTCCCGCAGGCTGTTTTCGTTATACGCCGGCGCCCAGTTGACGATGGCGGTGCAGGTGTACTGCATCTCCTGCAACTCCCTGGCGCCCCAGGCAGATAAGCGCAGAGCGGCGGGGCCGCTCATTCCCCAATGCGTGATCAGCAGCGGGCCTTCCTGCTGCAGTTTGGTGCCGGCAATCCGGATGCTGGCCTGGGTAGCTACGCCCATCAGCTGCGTGATGGGATGGCCGGGCATATTGAAGGTAAACAGGGAAGGCGCAGGCGGCACAATGGTATGCCCGAGTTGTTTGAGCCACTGAAACTTTCCTTCCTGGGCATAGCCGCCGGCAGCGATGCACACAAAATCGGCATCCATGGCAGGGCCCTGGCTTAACGTCAGCCGCCAGCGGCCATCGGCGGCACGTGCAAGGGCCAGCACCTCCACGTTTGTACGGATATTGACGAGGTATTTATCCGCCTCGCCAAGGAGGCAATCGATAATCGTTTGGGAGGAATCCGTAACGGGAAACATGCGCCCGTCCTCTTCCGCTTTCAGCTTCACGCCCCTTTCCCCGAACCACTGGATGGTATCCGGCACAAAGAACTGCCCGAAGGCCTTCTTTACAAAGTTGCCTCCACGGGGATAACGCTTAGCCATATACGCGATATCAGGCGCGTCGTGGGTAACGTTGCAACGCCCGCCCCCACTTACTTTTACCTTGGATAACAGCTTGCCGGTTTTTTCCAGCAGCCATACTTCCAGGCCGGGGTTCATACGGGCCGCATTCACCGCGCAAAAAAATCCGGCGGCGCCGCCGCCTGTCACTACCAGTCGTTTTCCCTTGGAACTCATTAAAATCTTGTTAAAAAAAATCCAGTATTTCGCGCAATAATAACTTTAATCTTTTGAACTTGCTATTTTTAAGGATTCCTTAGGACAATTAAGACTAATTAGTAATTTGTAGATAAATCGACAACCATGAAATGGAAACTTCCAATAGCGCTGCTGACAGGAGTTGTAACCGCAATGGCTTTCATTGCGCCGCCGCCGGATGACTGGTCGGACCGCATCGTTAAAGCATTGGAGCAATTTGTGAGGCGCTACCCGCAGGAGAAAGTGTACCTTCATATGGACAAAGACTACTATGCCGCCGGCGAAACCATCTGGTTCCGGGCATACATCACCCTGCAGGGCCTTCCCTCTACCCAGGCCACTAACCTTTACGTAGAACTGCTGGACAAGAATAACAATATTATTCAGAAGAAACTCTTCGCCGCCGGTGGTGGTATGTCGCCCGGGGCGTTTGAACTGCCTGAAACGCAAAAACCCGGTACCTACCAGATCCGCGCTTACACCGCCTGGATGAACAACTTCGACCCTGCCTTCTTCTTCACGAAAAATTTCGAAATATTCGACCCTGCCAAAAAAGTAACGCCTGATGCGGATACCGTTGCGCAGGACTTTTCCGTGCAGTTTTTCCCCGAGGGCGGTAACGCCATCGCAGGCCAGGGAAATACGGTTGCCTTCAAAGCCATTGACCAGAACGGTTATCCCATCGAGGTAACCGGTACGGTGAAGAACGGCAAGGGAGAACAAACGGCCGTGATCAAATCCATTCACGACGGTATGGGCAGCTTCGACTATACGCCCGCTGCCGGGGAAACATACCAGGCCGTAGTGAAGAGCGCCAAAGGCCAGTCCAAAACCATTGACCTGCCGGCCGCGCAAACCAAAGGCGTAACGCTGAAAGTTTATAACAAAGGCTCCCGGATATTCTACCAGGCCGTTGCCGGCCCGGATAACGATACCAGCCTGAATCAGCTGCTGGTACTCGCGCAGATGAACCAGCAGATGGTATATAAAGCCAACCTGGATGTAGCCGATGGCCGCATCAGCGGCTTCATTCCGGCTAACAATATTCCTTCCGGCATCCTGCAGCTGTCCCTCTTCACCAAATCCGGCTTGCCCGTAGCGCAACGCCTGGTGTTCGTGCGGAAAAACGATCTCCTGCAAATGGATGTGCTGGAATCCGATATCCACCGCGACGCCAGGACGAAGAACACCCTGGTGTTACGCCTCCCGGATACGATCAATACCAGCATCTCCGTATCGATTACAGACGCGGATGCGGTACCGGTGGAATCAAAAAATGTGAACAACATCATCTCCAACCTGCTGCTCACTTCGGACATCAAGGGCTTTGTGTACAACCCTGCCTGGTACTTCCGGAACGATTCCGCGCAAACGCTGCAGGCGCTGGACCTGGTGATGCTCACCAACGGCTGGACCCGTTTCAGCTGGGAGAAGATCCTGAACAACGATTACCCGCAAATCAAATACCCGTACGAACAGGGCCTTTCCATGGACGGTAAAGCGCTGTCCGGCACGGGCCGCCCGCTCACCAACGGGCAGATAGACATGATCATCAAAGTGCCGGCAGATAGCTCCAGCCTCTTTGCCCAGGCCCCTGTAGATGAAAAAGGAGAGTTCCACATCACCGGCATGGTGTTCCCGGATACGGCCTACATCTACTACCAGGGTAATGATATCGCGAAGAAGAACAAAGACGTCAGCGTTAAATTCAACAACCACTTCTTTGAAAAGCCTTCCCTGATCAAACTGCCTTCCCCGCTGCGGGTACCGCCGCCCATCGATAACACGGCCCTGAAATCCTTCCTCGCCAATGCGGCGGAAAGCAACAAGGTAAACCGCGCTATCAATAACAAGATGGTGTACCTCAAAGAGGTGAACGTAAATGCGAAGAAGGAAAAGCCGCAGGAAACCACGGAGAAGCGCTATGTGAGCGGGATGTTTGCCGGCGGCGATGGTATTACCTTCGACCTTACGAAAGAAACGCCGATTGCCATGAACGTGTTCCAGTACCTGCAATCCAAAGTAGCGGGCCTGCAAATCACGGGGGATATCAACAACCCGTCTATCAGCTGGCGTGGCGGCGCTCCGGGCTTATACCTGAACGAAATGCAGACGGATATTTCCATGCTCTCCTCCCTGCCGGTGACGGACATTGCGCTCATTAAAGTGATCCGCCCGCCGTTTATGGGCATCGGAGGCGCAAACGGCGCTATCGCCATCTACACGAAGAAGGGCGGCGATAACGTACCGCAGAACGATCCGAGCATCCGCGGTTTTGAACTCTATAAAAAAGCCGGTTATGCAATTGTGAAGCAGTTCTACTCACCGGATTACAGTGTGAAAAAAGAAGTACATGCGCTGCCTGATAAACGCCTGACGCTTTACTGGAATCCGAACGTAACGGTAGATACGCTCACGCATACCGCCAACATTGAATTCTACAACAACGATTTCACGAAGAAATTCAGGATGGTGGTGGAAGGTATGGCGGAAGACGGTTCCGTAGGGCACCTCGAACAGGAATTCTAGGATGATTCCCATCTATAAACACAAAGGAGCGGCCATAAGGCCGCTCCTTTTTAGTTTTACAATTGCAGGTTATAATACGATCAACGGCGTTACAATGCCGATGGAAAAGCGGTAGTTATCATGGTTGGCCAGCCCCAGTACATTTTTGGCATAGTCGGAATGCCGGTAGATACGCCCTACCATATTGCAGAATACGCGCAGGTTCACATCCCTGAGCGGATAGACTTCTATACCCGGGATATAGCCCCAGGCGGTGCGTAATTTGGCAGGAGCGGCGGGGTCAGGGTTGCCATCCCAGTAGGCAAAGTCCACCATGCCCTGGAAGGCCAGATGCACGATCTTACTCAGCTGCACATCCGCGCTGACCCAGTGGCTCATGTAGCGCGCCTGCTGGGCGGTGGTATGCAGGCGGCTGCGCACCATATCCGTTACAATCATCTTGCGGTCCAGGTTTTCGAGGCTGAGTTTAAAATCGTACTGCAGGCGGAAGCCCTTTAGCTGCAGCTGGTTACCGAAAGCGAAATAGTTCATGTACTGCTGGGTGGCTTCCTTAAAAATGCTGTACGACCAGATCGTCTGGAACTTGCCGCCTGCAAAGCTCCCCCGCCAGTTGGCCACTGCGGCGAAAGGAAACTTCGCCTCGTCGATACCGGGAATGGTGTCATAAATTTCGTAGAAGGATTTGGTGCGGCTCTTCAGCAACTGTACGGTGAACTCGTGCTGCTTATTGGGCAGCCAGCCAAAGCCGGCGCCGGTGAGGAAGTTATCCGCATACTCGATGATGTCGGAATATTCGTAGATGTCGATCGGGTTGGCGTCAAATTCGTACCCGCCCCAATCTGCGCAGAGCTTACCGGCGTAAATCTTCCAGTGTTCGTTGGGGTCGAAGCGAAGGTACGCCAGGTCAGTAGAGCGACTGATATTATCAATTGACTGGGTTTCCGGATCGCGGGTATAGCGGTCGCGGAAGCGGAAGTACAGCTTGTCCGTTACCTTGCCCCTGATTTCCAGGCGGAACTGCTCATTCACAAACCTGGCGTTAGTGAAGGTACCGTTGACGAACTGGTTACGTTCGGCAAAGCGCATATTCGCGATCAGGTCGATGTTTTGCAGCAGGGTAGCCTTAGAGGTATTAATCAGGGGTTTGAAGATGGTATCCTGCGCTTCCTGCTGCTGCGCGGCCGCAGCGAAGGGTAGCAGCAACAGGATGGGTAATAGCCGGTTACGTGTACGCATCTACGTTAGATTA
>Ga0164243_10011242_pt1 | contig 12790 bp, 11 predicted proteins | sample OricompcompostOP_FD_108781 | JGI IMG/M metagenome (GOLD analysis project Ga0164243, IMG submission 108781) | Organic Plus compost microbial communities from Emeryville, California, USA - Original compost - Organic plus compost (OP) | ecosystem: Engineered > Solid waste > Mixed feedstock >...
AGCCCGGCGGTGCACCCGGTGGAGATGAGCGCGACCGGGCCCTCGGCCTCGGCGGCCCAGGCGACCTCGACGGCGAGCGTGCTCGGCGCCATGTAGCCGTACAGGTGGGGCACGCCGTACGCGGGGTCGACGAGCCAGTTCCGGCCGCCGTCGCTCACCACGACGTACTCCTCCTCCAGGCCGGTGGTGCAGCCGACCGCGCTGCCCAGGCTGACGCCGCGCCGCTCCGGCGGCACGTCCTCCGGGGTCAGGCCGCTGTCGGCGAGCGCCTCGCGGGCGCTCACCACGGCGATCTGCGCCGCCCGGTCCATGCGCCGGATCTCCTGCGGCGACAGGCCGGCCCGCGCCGGGTCGAAGTCGATCTCCGCGGCGATCCGGGACCGGAACCCCTCCGGGTCGAAGAGGCTGATCCGGCGGGTCGCGGTGCGGCCCGAGCTGATCAGGTCCCAGAACGCGGCGGCGCCGACGCCGCCCGGCGCGGTGACCCCGATTCCGGTGATCACCACGCGGCGGCTCATCGGGACTCCCCACCCCCGACGCGCGGGACCCCGGCGGCGGGGTCGGCGACGGCCTCGGTGTCCACGTGGCCGAGCTCCGGGCGCGGGGCGAGCGGGCTGGCGTGGAAGACGAAGAACGCCTCCTGTTCGCCGACGTTGTTCAGGCAGTGCCGGATCGACTTCGGCACCATGAGCGCCTCGCCGGGGCCGAGCTCGATCTCCCGCTCGCCGTCGACGCGGGCGATCAGGTGGCCGCGTACCAGGTAGAGGAACTCCTCCGAGTACGGGTGGTAGTGCTCGGTGATGCGCTGGCCGGGCTGCAGCCAGCCCGCGCCCATGAAGCCGGAGGTCGAGCCCACGGTTCTGGGGCTGAGCAGCACGCGCAGGTCGCCGCCGCGGCGGGTGTTCGCCACGACGTCGTCGAGGGAGACCTTCTCGATGGTGCGGCGGCCCGTGCGGGCGCCGGGGTTCGCGGTCTCGGTCATCGGCTCGCCTCCCAGGTGTAGAACGGCTCGGCCATGGCGTCCTTGGGCTCGCGCCAGTTCGGGTCGTACGGCCGGATGTGCTCGGCGAGCTTGCGGTTGATGTCGCCGTAGAGCGGGTGGGAGCGCGCCTTGTAGAGATTGGGCGTGATGTCCTCGTCCGCCTCCGCGAGGTGGAAGTAGAGGTCGTGGAAGCGGAACAGCGTGCGCCGCGTCACGCCGATCATGGCGGGCAGGTCGCTCGCGTCGGATTCGGCGAATATCTTGGCCACGGCCTCGGTCTCGGAGGGCTCCATTCGTGCCACGATCAGCGTCTGATGCACAGCACTTTTCCTTTCATCCGAATATGCCCAGCATGTCCGGAATGTCTGGAGAATTGCTGGTTCAGCGCTGGAGCCCCTCCACGGGGACGGGCGGCATCGGGCGCGGTTCCGCGGGGCGGGGCTCGGGCGTCGGCTCGGGGGTGCGCCCGTCCAGTTCCTCGTCGAGGCATTCGCGGGCGTACAGGCGCACGAGCTCGTGCAGGGAGTAGCAGACCTCGCCGTCCGCGCCGGGGCGTACCCGCAGCAGGGAGACGTCGGCGAGGCGGGCGAGCAGGCGGGCGGCGCGGGCCGGCTCGCAGCCGAGCAGCACGGCCGCGTGCGACGGCGCGACGTCCGGCGTGCGCAGCAGGCCGAGCAGGCGGAACAGGCTGCGCTCCGCGCCGTCGAGGCGCGCGTACGAGGCGGCGAGGGCGGCGCGCACGTCCAGGTTGGACACGCACAGCTCGTCCAGGCGGGTGCTCTGGTCGGCGAGGCGGTCGGCGTACTTGCGCAGCGCGAGGCCGGGGCTCGCGGCGAGGCGGGAGCCGGCGCAGCGCAGCGCGAGCGGCAGGTTGCCGCAGAGCCGCACCACCCGCTCGGCCTCCTTGCGCTCGTCGTCGACCCGGGCCTGGCCGATGATGAGCGCGAGCAGCTCCAGGCCCTCGGCCTCGTCCGGCGGGTCGAGTTCGAGCACCTGGGCCCCGGCGAAGCCGTGCAGGCCGTACCGGCTGGTGATGATCACCACGCAGTCGGCCGAGCCGGGCAGCAGCGGCTGCACCTGCTCGGCCCCGCAGGCGTCGTCGAGCACGACGAGCACGCCGCGTTCGGCGCTCCAGGTGCGGAACAGCTTGGCGCGCTCGTCGCGGTCCGCCGGTACGCGGCCGGCCGGGACGCCCGCCGCGCGCAGGAAGCCGGCGAGCACCTCCCCCGGGTCGACCGGGGCGCCGTCCGGGGCGGTGAGCCGGGCGAAGAGCTGGCCGGACGGGTAGTTCTGCCGGGCGCGGTGCGCCGCGTGCACGGCGAGCGCGGTCTTGCCGACGCCCGGCATGCCGGTGATGCAGACCACGCGCACCGCCGTGGCCGAGCGGGCGGGGCGGCCGAGCACGTTCGCCAGCCACTCGCGGGCGTGCTCGCGGCCGACGAAGTCGGCGATGTCCGGCGGGAGCTGGGCGGGCGGCACGGCCTGGTCGGCGGCCTGGTCGCCACTTCGGTCGCCGGTACGGTCGCCGGTCTGCTCGCCGTCGCCGGGCTCGGGGGCGAGGCGGATCGCGGGCTCGGCGGGCCGGTCCGGGTCCCGGTCGGCGTCGGCGGCGAGCAGCCGCTGCTGCAGGCGGCTCAGCTCCGGGGACGGCTCCAGGCCAAGCTGGTCGACGAGCATGCGGCGCAGGTGCTGGAAGACCTCCAGGGCCTCGACCCGGCGGCCGGAGGCGTGCAGGGCCGTCATCAGCTTGGCGTAGAACTCCTCGTTGAGCGGGTGGGTGACGATGAGCTCCTTCAGCTCGCTGATCAGCTCGCGGTGCCTGCCCAGCCGCAGGTCCGCCTCAAGCCGCAGGTCGAGGGCGCGCAACCGGCCCTCCTCCAGGCGGGTGATGTGCGCGGAGAGCAGCTCGCCCGGGGAGAGGTTGGCGAGCGCGGGCCCCCGCCACCGGGCGAGCGCCCGGGTGAGCACGGCCGAGGCGGACGCCGCGTCGCCCCGCTCCAGCGCCTCGCGGCCCTCGGCGACCTCGCGCTCGAAGGCGTGCAGGTCCACCGTGGCCGGGTCCACCTGGAGCAGGTAGCCGTACGGCTTGGTGAGCAGCGGCTCGCGCCCGTCGGCGCCCAGCGTCTTGCGGAGTTTGTAGATATAGGTCTGCAGGGTGGAATGGGCGCTCGGCGGCGGCCGTTCGCCCCACAGCTCGTCGATGAACTCCCGGGTGGAGACGATTTGGTTGTGCCGTAGCACCAGCATGGCCAGAACACCGCGCACCTTGGCGGCGCTTGGCGTGATTTCGCGGGTGCCGTGCACGACCTCAAGGGAACCCAGAACCCGGAATTCCATACGATCTGTCTCCGATTGGTCGACGACCTCGTCCTCGCAGGCCAGCGGCCTGGGCGGGTCGGTGAGCCCCACCAAGATAGAGCGATGCCCGCGACCGGAAGCCGGGAAAATCCCCGGGTCGTGGTAAATCTCCGGAGTATCCCTCGACGCGCGCTGGATTCTTGACCTCGCGCCATTCCCGGCGGTGTCGCCTTTACCGCGTCCACGTCACACCATGACGACCTGGGAAATTTGGACGTGTCGGACATTTCGCCCGCCACCAGCGGCGCTCCAGCGGGCGTTCAGCGCCCTGCCCCAGCGTGGATCGAAGGAGTGCCGACTGGAGGACACATGCGACTGGAAACCCGGCCTACCGGGCGATGGCTGTGCTGCCGAGGATGCCGCGATCTGGTGTACGCCGAGCACTTCGCACGCGACCTGCGCGTCTGCCCGCACTGCGGCCACCACGAGCGGCTCGGCGCGCGCGAGCGCCTCGCCACGATCCTCGACGCGCACCCGGTGATCCCCCTCGACGCCGCGCCCGCCCTCGACGACCCGCTCGGCTTCGCCGACACCCGGCCGTACCGGGACCGGCTGGCGGACGCCCGCGCCAGGACCGGGCTCGACGAGGCGGTGCTGTGCGCGTCCGGCACGATCCTCGGGCGGCCGGTCGTGGCCGCGGCGATGGACTTCGCGTTCCTCGGCGGCAGCCTCGGCTGCGCGGTCGGCGAGCGCATCACCGCCGCCGCCGAGCACGCGCTCGCCACCTCGACCCCGCTGCTCATCCTCAGCGCGTCGGGCGGGGCGCGCATGCAGGAGGGCGTGCTCTCGCTCATGCAGATGGCCAAGACCGCGCAGGCGCTGGGCGAGCTCGACGCCGCCGGGGTGCCGGTGATCTCGCTGGTCACCGATCCGACGTACGGGGGCGTGGCGGCCTCCTACGCCACGCTCGCCGACGTCATCCTCGCCGAGCCGGGGGCGCACCTCGGCTTCGCCGGCCCGCGGGTGATCGCGCAGACGATCCGGGAGCCGCTGCCGGAGGGCTTCCAGACCGCCGAGACGCTGCTCGGCCAGGGGCTGATCGACGGGGTGCGGCCGCGCGCCGCGCTGCGCCCGGCCCTCGCGCAGATCCTCGACTCCGCCGCCTGGGCCCGGGGCACGCGGGCCATGCCCGGCGCGTGGCGCGACGCCGCCCCGCGGCTCGTCCGCGACCCGCGCGAGCTGCCGGTGCGCGACCCCTGGCAGACCGTACGGCTCGCCCGCCACGCCGACCGGCCGACCACGCTCGACTACACCGGCTGGCTGCTCGACGACTTCCTCGAACTGCGCGGCGACCGGGTGTCCGGCGACTGCCCGGCGATCGTCGGCGGCATCGGCCGGATCGACGGCGTGCCGGTGATGCTGATCGGCCACCAGAAAGGCCACGACACGCGCGAGCTGGTCGCGCGCAACTTCGGCATGGCGTCCCCGGCCGGGTACCGCAAGGCGGCCCGGCTGATGCGGCTCGCCGAGAAGCTGCGCATGCCGGTCGTCACGCTGGTGGACACGCCGGGGGCGTACCCGGGGGTGGACGCCGAGGCGGGCGGGCAGGCGCACGCGATCGCGGAGAACCTGCGGCTGCTGTCCCGGCTCACCGTGCCCGTCGTCGCCGTGATCACCGGCGAGGGCGGCAGCGGCGGCGCGCTCGCGCTCGCCGTGGCCGACCGGGTGCTCGCGCTCGCCAACGCGGTCTACTCGGTGATCAGCCCGGAGGGGTGCGCGGCGATCCTGTGGCGGGACGCGGGCGCGGCCCCGGCCGCGGCGGCGGCGCTCGGGCTCGGCGTGCGCGACCTGCTCGGGCACGGCGTGATCGACGCGGTCGTGCCGGAGCCGGACGGCGGCGCGCACGAGAATCCGCTGGCGGCCGCCCAGGCGCTGCGCCGGGCCGTCACCGCGACCCTGCACGAGCTCGGCGGGCTCGACCCGGAGCGGCTCGTCGCCGAGCGGGCGCGGCGGTTCCGGGCGTTCGGCGTGGCCGCGGAGGTGATGGCATGAACGTGGAAGAGGTGCCGGAACCCGGCGCGGCCCGGCGGTCGCGCCCGGAGGACCTGCTCGCCTGGGTCGCCGGATACGCGGTCGAGCTGGGCCGCGTGGGCAGCGGGCCGCTGCGGCGCGTATCGGTCAGCTGCGGGGGCACCACGGTGGAGGTGGAGTGGTCGCCGCGGGCGGCGGCCGCGTTCCCTGCCGTCGAGTTCGCCGCCAACGGGGACGGGAACCACGCGGCCGAGGCGCCGCGGCCCGAGCGGAACGGCGGCGAGCCGCCGGGGCGGGACGCCGCCGACGGGTCCCGGATCGTCGTGGCCTCGCCCATGGTGGGCACGTTCTACCGGGCGCCCGAGCCGGGGGCCGCGCCGTACGTGGAGGTGGGCGACGTGGTGGAGGCCGGGCAGCAGGTGGGCATCGTGGAGGCGATGAAGCTGATGAACCCGATCCTCGCCGAGTGCGCGGGCCGGGTCGCCGAGATCGTCGCCGACGACGGCGCGCCGGTCGAATACGAACAGCCCTTGATCGTTCTTGTGCCGGACGACGGCCGCTGACGGGAGTGCCATGTTCAACACGGTCCTGATCGCCAACCGCGGCGAGATCGCGCTGCGCGTCCTGCGGACCTGTCGCGAGATGGGCATCCGCGCGGTGGTCGCCCACTCGACCGCGGACCGGGACACCCCGGCCGTACGGCAGGCGGACGAGTCCATCCAGATCGGCCCGCCGCAGCCGAAGCGCAGCTACCTCAACGCCGCCGCGATCGTCTCGGCCGCGCTGCAGACCGGCGCGGACGCGATCCACCCGGGCTACGGCTTCCTGTCGGAGAACCCGGAGTTCGCGGAGATCTGCCAGGCGCACGGTCTGACGCTGATCGGCCCGCCGCCCGAGGTGATCGCCCGGCTCGGCGACAAGGCGTCGGCCCGCGCGTTCGCCATCGAGGCGCGGCTGCCGGTGCTGCCCGGCGGGCCGGACGACCCGGACGCCACCGACCCGGCGGAGGCGAAGCGCGCCGCCGACGAGGCCGGCTACCCGGTGGTGATCAAGGCGGCGGCGGGCGGCGGCGGCCGGGCGATGACGGTGGTGCGCGACCCGGGCGAGTTCCTGCCCGCGTTCGCCGCGACCCGGCGCGAGGCGACGGCGCTCTTCGGCGACCCGCGCGTGTACGTCGAGAAGTACGTGGACGCGGCCCGGCACATCGAGGTGCAGGTGCTCGCCGACGGGCACGGCAACGTCGTCCACCTCGGCGTACGGGACTGCTCGATCCAGCGCCGCAGGCAGAAGCTGATCGAGGAGACGCCGCCGCCGAACCTGCCGGTGAAGGCGATCGAGCGCATCGGCGCGCTCGCGGTGCGGGCGGCGCGGGCGTCCGGGTACGTGGGCGCGGGCACGTTCGAGTTCGTGCTGGACGAGGACGGCGGGGTGTTCTTCATCGAGGCGAACTGCCGGCTGCAGGTGGAGCACCCGATCAGCGAGATGGTGACCGGCATCGACCTCGTCCGCGAGCAGCTGCTGATCGCGGCCGGGCGGCCGCTGGGACGGCGGCAGGAGGACGTGGTCCCGTACGGCGTCGCGCTGGAGTGCCGGGTGAACGCCGAGGACCCGTTCCGCGGCTTCCTGCCCGCGCCCGGCCTGATCGAGCGCTTCGTGCCGCCGGGCGGGCCGTTCACCCGGGTGGACACGCACGCGGTGCCGGGCCTGCGGGTCACCGCGGACTACGACCCGCTGATCGCGAAGGTGGCGGTGTGGGCGCCGACCCGGGAGGAGGTGCTGGCGCGGATGGACCGGGCGCTCGGCGAGTTCACCGTCAGCGGGCCGGGTCTGTGCACGAACCTGTCGTTCCTGCGCGACGTGCTGGCGCATCCGCTGTTCCGGCACGCCAAGCACACGACGTCGCTGGTGGACGAGATGATGTCCACGCCGGTGAGCTGACGGCGGCAGAATTCGCACATGCGGAAATATGTCGTGATGGGCGTCCAGGGCAGCGGCAAGGGCACGCAGGCGCGGCCGCTCTGCGGCGATCTGGACCTCGTGCACATCAGCGTCGGCGACATCTTCCGCTGGCACGTGCAGAACCACACCAAGCTGGGCGCGCAGGTGCGCCGCGTGATGGCCGCGGGGAGACTGGTCGGGGACGACCTGGTGGAGAAGGTCGTGCGGGACCGGCTGGAGCAGCACGACTGGAACTACGGCTTCGTCATCGACGGCTTCCCGCGCAACCGGGCGCAGGCGGAGTTCTTCCTGGAGAGCTACGACATCGACGGCGTCATCCACCTCGACCTGCCGGACGAGGAGGTGTGGCGGCGGGTGCTCGCCCGGCGGCTGTGCTCGCGGTGCGGCATGGACTACAACCTGATCGCGCACCGGCCGCGGGTGCCGGACCGCTGCGACGTGTGCGGCGGGGAGCTGGTCAGCCGCCCGGACGACACCCCGGACGCGCTGCGGGCGCGGCTGGCCGAGTACCACAGCCGCACCGATCCGGTGCTGGAGCTGTTCCGCCGCAAGGAGTGCGTGCTCGTGGTGGACGCGCGGCCGGACAAGGAGACCGTGCAGCGACAGATCCGCCGCGGGCTGGGGCTGCCGCCGTACGGACCGGGGAACTGACCCTGGTCAGGGCTGGGGCGCGGGGGTGAACTGCGGGGTGTTGAGCTCGTCCAGCGCGGCCTGGGCGGTGGCGAGGTCGATCGCGGAGAAGCAGGCCCGGTTGTTGATCACCTGGTACAGCGAGGTGCGGGCCTTGAGCCGGTGCTGCGCGGTGTCCGGCTGGAGCCGCCGCGCCTCCTCCATGAGCCGGGTGCTGTCCTGGCGGATCAGCAGGCACTCGTCGTCCATGTCGCCGCCCCGGCCGACGCCGCCGACCAGGATGCCGCCGATGAAGGAGATCAGGGCGATCGCCGCGATGATGAGACCCAGCATGACCCGCATCTGCCGGGTGAGCCCGAGCCGCAGCAGCCGGATCATCGCGACCTGAATGCTCTCCTGTCCGTGGCGCATACCAGTGTGACGCGAGTGGTGATCTCCAGGTTGACCTCAAGATTACTTCAGGTTGCCGGATCGCAACCTGGGACGGGAGGCCGGGCCGCGCCCGCCCCACACCCGGCCCGCGTCCGGCCCCGAGCCCGCCCGCGCCCGCCGGGGAAGGCGGTTCTCCCCGCTTTTCCGAAAGGAACACCGATTCGTCAAATCCAGACTTACAGCAAGATTGCGGGTGAATCGCCATCGGATCGTCGTCCTGACCGGGGAAAAGTCCGGCTCGGTGCCACCGCTACTACCGTACGTCCACGAATGACTTTCCCCCTTGATTCTTCGGACAACGGAGGTAAAGAACTCGCGGATGCCCTAAGCTTCCCGGCAGAGGATTCTTACGGGGCACCCCTTTTTTAAGGAAGGCAACACGATGGCACAGAAGACCGTCGTTACCCTCACCGATGACCTCGACGGCGAACTCGCCGACGAGACGGTCAAATTCGGTCTTGACGGCGTCTACTACGAGATCGACCTGCGTGAGAGCAACGCCAACAAGCTGCGCGAGCTTTTGCGGCCCTACCAGTCCGCGGCCCGCCGGGCGGCTCCGCCCGCGGCGGCGCGCGGCAAGGGCGGCCGAGGTCGTGGCGGCGGCGCGGGCGACCGGGAGCGTTCGGCCGAGATCCGCGCCTGGGCGAAGAAGCACGGCCTTCCGGTGAGCGAAAGGGGCCGAATCTCGTCGGCCCTCGCCGCCGCCTTCGAGGCCAACGACCCGAGCCGGATCAAGGCCGACTCGGGTGCGCAGGCATAGTTTGAAATAGAACCACTCAGCTCCAGGCCGGTTCGCGGTGCGGGCGTCGCAGCCCACCTGGAGCGCCCATTAAAGGCCGCGCGCCGGTTGTGCCCGGGCGTCCGGTTACCAGGCCACCGGCAGCGATTCCAGGCCGTACACAATTGACAGTTTGCGGAACGCGACTTCCTCCCACGGAACGTCGAGGCGCAACGTGGGGAACCGGCGCACCAGCGCGGGGAAGGCGATCCGCAATTCCATCCGGGCGAGGGGCGCGCCCACGCAGTGGTGAATGCCGTGCCCGAACGTCATGTGCGGGGGCATGTCGCGGGCCATGGCCACGCAGTCCATCTCCGGGTCGCCCTCGCCGCGCAGCGCCGGGTCGCGGTTCGCGCCGATCAGCGAGCAGAGCACCATCTCGCCCTTCTTGATCGGCTGACCGGCGAGCTCCAGGTCCTCGCGGGCGAACCGGGGGAAGGCGACCTGCACCGGCGTCATGTAGCGGAGCAGCTCCTCGACCAGGCCGGGCACGGCCTCGTCCTCGTCGCGCACCTTGGCGAAGTACTCGGGGTTGCGCAGCAGCCACAGCGTGCCGAGGCCGAGCATGCTCGTGCTGGTGTCGTGGCCGCCGGTGAGCAGGCCGTCGGCGAGGCTCGCCAGCTCGCGGTCGCCCAGCTCGTCGCCGTGCTCGCGGAGCAGCTGGCCGAGCAGCCCGTCGCCGGGGTCGCGGCGCTCGCGGGCCACCAGGTCGGTGAGGTACGCCATCGACTCGTTCACCGCGGCGAGCGACGCCTCCGGCCCGGCGGAGAAGTCGAACCGGTCCTTGGCGAGCCGCTCGAAGTTCGCCTGCTCCTCGTACGGCACGCCGAGCAGCTCGCACACGACCAGGGACGGGATCGGCAGCGCGAACTCCTTGACGAAGTCGACCGGCGGCCCCGCCTTCTCCATCGCGTCGAGGCGGCTCTGCACGATCGCCTCGATCCTCGGCTCCAGCCGGCGCAGCCGCCGTACGGTGAACTCCGGGGTGAGCAGCTTGCGCAGCCGGGTGTGCTCCGGCGGGTCGCGGAAACCGAGCCCGCCCGGGTCCTCCTGCTGCGTGCCCATGCCGATGACGTTGCCGAAGTCGTTGCTGAACCGCTCCGCGTCGCCGAGCACGGCGCGCACGTCCTGGTAGCGGGTGACCAGCCAGACCGTGGACCCTCCCGGAATGGTCAGCGGATAGACGGCTTTCTCCGCGCGGATGCGCGCCAGTTCGGACACGGGGTCGAACGCCTCGCGCATGAACTGGATGAGCGGGAACTCGGTTTCAGACATCGATCTTCCTCATCGTCCTGCGGCCGAATAGGAGCATATGGTGCATAAACACCGATCCACCACGCGCCCCACCCTTCAAAAATCCATTGCGGACGCGACGTGACCTGACTCACCATGGTCGGCATGTTCCGGCACGCCCCCATCGTCACGCCCGCGGTCGCGGGCGCGATCGCGCGTGCCACGGCACTGACCGGTGCACCGGCGGCATGGCCGTTCGACGGCGTGGAGCGCCGACCCTTTCCCGGACGTCCCGAGTGACCCGACGGGGGAGGGTTGTCCAACGCTTCGGGTCACCGCCTTTCGGTAACGTCACATCGAGGAACCGGTCATGGCCAAGCAGGCCTACGTACGCGACAAGCCACATCTCAACATAGGCACCATGGGTCACGTCGACCATGGGAAGACGACCCTCACCGCCGCGATTACCAAGGTGCTCAGTGAGCACGGCGGCGCCCGGTACGTGCCGTTCGAGCGGATCGACCGCGCGCCGGAGGAGGCGAGCCGGGGCATCACGATCAACATCTCGCACGTGGAGTACACGACCGCGACCCGGCACTACGCCCACGTGGACATGCCCGGCCACGCCGACTACGTGAAGAACATGATCACGGGCGCGGCGCAGCTCGACGGGGCGATCCTGGTGGTCTCCGCGCAGGACGGCATCATGCCGCAGACCCGCGAGCACGTGCTGCTCGCCCGCCGGGTCGGCGTCGGGCACGTCGTCGTCGCGCTGAACAAGGCCGACGGGGCCGACCCGGAGCTGCTCGACCTGGTCGAGCTGGAGCTGCGCGAGCTGCTCGCCGAGCACGGCTACCCGGACGCGCCGATCGTGCGGGTCTCCGGGCTGCGCGCGCTGGAGGGCGACCCGCAGTGGGTGGCCGCGATCGGCGACCTGCTCCAGGCGGTCGACGACCACATCCCGCTCCCGGTCCGGTACACCGACGCGCCGTTCCTGCTGCCGGTGGAGAACGTGCTCTCGATCACCGGCCGGGGCACCGTGGTCACCGGGGCGATCGAGCGCGGCCGGGTCCGGGTCGGCGAGACGGTCGCGGCGGTCGGGCTCACCGACGGCTTCACCGCCGTCGTCACCGGCGTGGAGACGTTCGGCAAGACGATGGAGTACGGCGAGGCCGGCGACAACGCCGCGCTGCTGCTGCGCGGCGTCCGCCGGGAGCAGGTGCGGCGCGGGCAGGTGCTGGCGGCCCCCGGCAGCGTCACCGCGCACCGGCGGTTCACCGCCGAGCTCTACCTGCTCACCGCGGCCGAGGGCGGGCGCAGCAACGCGATCGCGTCCGGCTACCGGCCGCAGTTCTACCTGCGCACCGCCGACGTGCCCGGGGTGCTCGACCTCGGCGCGGACGGGCTCGCGCTGCCCGGCGAGAGCGTCACGGTCACCGTCGACCTCGACAAGCCGGTCGCGCTGGAGCCGGGCCTCGGCTTCGCCGTCCGCGAGGGCCGCCGCACGGTCGGCGGCGGCACCGTCACGGCGCTGCTCGGCTAGCGCGGGCGCGCGCCGTACCGGTCAATCGGCCGGTACGGCGCCGCCCCGCTCGGCCCGCCCGCCCGTCACGGGCCAGCGGCGCAGCACCACGGCGGCGAGCACGGCGAGCAGCGCCCAGCCGACCAGGCCGGTGATGCCGGCGAAGAACAGGTTCGGCGGGTCGGCGGCGTCGCCGACGATGACGGTGAGACCGGCCCAGGCGTTGAGCGCGGCGTGGCCGATCACCGCGGGCCAGACGCTGCCGGAGTACAGGCGGGTCCAGCCGAGCAGTACGCCGAAGACGACGCAGAACCCGGTGAACGCGGGGGCGGCCCAGGGGCCGAGCTCCGCGTAGTTGTAGCCGAGCAGGGTGAGCGGGGCGTGCCAGAGGCCCCAGATGACGCCCGACAGCAGCAGCGCGCGGAGGGTGCCGAGCCGGGTGAGGCGCGGCAGCAGCCAGCCGCGCCAGCCCCACTCCTCGCCGAGCGCGGGGATCGCGTTGACCAGCGGGGTGACCAGCAGGGCCGCGCCCATCTGCGCGGCGGCGAGCACGGCGGGGTCCACGGGCGGCGCGCCGCCGGAGGAGCGTTCGAGCACCTGGCGGAAGAGGCTGAGCCCGAAATCGGGCGTGAACGCCCCCACCGCCGCGCTCACCGCGACGGCGAGCGCGGTCAGCGCCGGGACGCCGAGCCAGGCGACGGCCACCAGGGCGAGGGTGCGCCCGCGGGACGCCCCCAGGGTGAGGCCGGTCCGCGCGGCCCACCGGCGGGCCGGCACGTCGCGGTGGCCGGTGAGCCAGACCGCGAGCACGCCGAGCGTGGGGGTGGCCATCATCGCGACGCCGAGGAGCTGCGCGAGCGGCGTGGTGAACGGGGCGCCCAGCCAGAACGGCAGGGCGATCAGCCAGGAGAGGCCGAACGCGACG
>Ga0164243_10011243_pt1 | contig 12788 bp, 11 predicted proteins | sample OricompcompostOP_FD_108781 | JGI IMG/M metagenome (GOLD analysis project Ga0164243, IMG submission 108781) | Organic Plus compost microbial communities from Emeryville, California, USA - Original compost - Organic plus compost (OP) | ecosystem: Engineered > Solid waste > Mixed feedstock >...
GTCGTCAACGCCGTCGGCTCCGACCACGTCACGCCGTGGGGCGCCGCCGGCTACGACGACTGCTACGACGCCGACGTCTGGCGGCTGAAGACCGGCTTCACCTCGCGCGTGGAGATGCTGCTGCCGGTCCTGCTGGAGGGCGTCCACGCCGGCAAGCTGACGCTCGAGCGGCTGGTCGAGGTCGCCTGCGAGAACCCGGCGAAGATCTTCGGCCTGTTCCCGAAGAAGGGGGCGCTCGAGGTCGGCGCCGACGCCGACCTCGTGCTGCTCGACCTCGACAGAGTCGTCGAGGTCGACAACGCGCAGCTGCTGACCCGCACCGGCTGGTCGGTGCTCGAGGGCAGAACGATCCACGGCTGGAACGTCGCCACCTACCTGCGCGGCAAGCAGATGTCGAGGTGGGAGGAGGGGGCGCCGAAGCCCGAGTTCGTCGGCGGCCCCGACGGCGAGTACCTGCGCCGCACCGCCGGCGTCCCGCGCGTCGCGCTCGAGCGCCCGGTGGGGGCGGCGTGAGCGACGGCGCCGTGGAGACCGTCGTCCTGCGCGGCTGCGACGCGCTCGTGCGGCCCGGCGACGAGCGCCGGCGGGTCGACCTCGTGCTCGCCGACGGCGCGATCGCGTCGCTGGAGCCGAGCGGCAGCGCGCCGCCGCCGCCGGGCGCGCGCACGATCGAGGCGGCCGGGCTGCTGGCGCTGCCGGGCCTCGTCAACGCCCACACCCACTCGCCCGAGAACTGCCTGCGCGGCGCCGGCGAGCGGCTCGCGCTGGAGCCGTGGCTGTGCCTCATGTTCGGCGTCGGCGGCCGCTACGACGAGCACGCCCACCGCGTCTGCGCGCTCGCCGGCGCGGTCGAGATGCTGCGCTCGGGCACGACCGCGGTGCTCGACCACCTGTGGATGACGCCGCCGAACACGGCCGCCGTCGACGCCGCGATGGGCGCCTACCGCGACGCCGGCATCCGCGCCGGCGTCGCGCCGCTGATGGGCGACAGCGACGCGACCGAGGCGCTCGCCGCCGCCCACGGCGTCGACCTGTCGGCGGCGTCGATCCCGGCCCAGGTCGGCGTGCTGCCGACCGCCGAGCTGATCGCCCAGCTGGAGGCGTCGCTCGCCGCCTGGCACGGCGCCGAGGCCGGCCGCCTGCGGGTCCTCGCCGGCCCCAGCGGCGTCCAGTGGGCCTCCGAGGAGCTGCTGACCGGCCTCGCCGAGCTGGCCGAGCGCCACGACACCGGCCTCCACGTCCATCTGCTGGAGACGACCGTCCAGGCGGCGACCGCGCGCAACCGCTTCGGCTGCAGCGGCCTGCGCGCGCTCGACGAGCTGGGCGTGCTGAACGCGCGCACCTCGCTGCCGCACAGCGTCTGGATCGCCGGCGACGACGTCGAGCGGATCGCGCGGCGCGGCGCCGTCGTCGTCCACAACCCCGCCGCCAACCTGCGGCTCGGCAGCGGCCGCGCGCCGGTCGCCGAGCTGCTGGCGGCCGGGGCGACCGTCGCGCTCGGCACCGACGGCTCGGCCTCCTCCGACAACCAGCTCGTCTTCGACCAGGTCAAGCTGGCGGCGCTGATCCACAACGACGCCGGCGCCGGCAGCTGGGTCGGCGGGGCGGAGGCGCTGGCGATGGCGACGACCGGCGGGGCGGCCGCGCTCGGCCACCGCGACAGCGGGCTGGGGACGCTGGCGCCGGGCGCGCCGGCCGACGTGACGGTGCTCGACCGGCGCGACCACGGCCTCGCGGGCGCGGTCGCGCTGGAGGGGGCGCTGGCGCTGTCGGAGAGCGGCAGGGCGGTCCGGCACGTCTTCGTCGCCGGACGGCAGGTGGTCGCGGAGGGCCGCTGCACGACGGTCGACGAGGCCGCCGTGCTGGCGGAGCTGGAGGAGCTGGCCCGCGCGCGGGCCGGGCGCCATCGCGAGCCGCCCGCGGGGGCGGCGCTGGCGATGGCGCAGATGCATGCGCTGCGCCGCGCCCTGCACGGCGCGGCGCGCCGATCGGCAGATCCGAGCATGGAGGGAAGAGAGAGATGAGGTCTCGCATTCTCGCCGCCGGCCTCGCGGCCGCCGCGGCGGCGGTCGTCGCGGGCGGCTGCGGCTCCAGCGGCGACGACGGCGCCGCGACCGGCGCCAACGGCGCCACCGGCGGCGACGGCGGCGGCACGAAGGTCGCGATGGTGTTCCCCGGCCCGATCAACGACAAGGGCTACAACCAGACCGGCTACACCGGCCTGCAGACCTGCGCGAGAGAGGGCCTGCAGACCTCCTACACCGAGAAGGTCGCCGTCCCCGACTTCGTCAAGACGTTCGAGACGAGCGCGCGCGGCAACGACGTCGTGATCGGCCACGGCTTCGAGTTCGGCGAGATCGCCGCGCAGGTCGCGCCGAGATTCCCCGACGTCAAGTTCCTCGTCACCGCCAACCCGCTCAGACCGGCCGACGACAACGTCCTGCACATGACGCTCAACTCGACGCAGGGCGCCTTCCTCGCCGGCGCGCTCGCCGGGCTGGCGACCGAGAGCGGCAAGGTCGGCGGCATCGCCGGCTACGACTTCCCGGTGCTGAAGGCGCAGATGGCGGCGTTCCAGGCCGGCCTCAGAGAGACCGCCCCGCAGGCGACGTTCAAGGTCGTCTACCTCGGCACGATGGACGACGTCGCGAAGGGCAAGGAGGCGGCGCGCGGCATGGCGGCCTCCGGCATCGACGTCGTCTACCACATCGCCGACGCGGCCGGGGTCGGCGTCATCACCGGCGCCGAGGCGGCCGGGATCAAGGCGATCGGCTGGGGCGTCGACCAGAACGCGATCGCCCCCAGAACGGTGATCGCCAGCCAGATCGCGAACATGTCCGAGCAGATCGGGCGCGTCTGCAGAGCGATCGACGAGGGCGGCTTCACGGGCGGCGAGGTCGAGGTCGACGGCCTCCAGAGCGGCCTCACCGGGCTGACGCGGCTCTACAACGTCCCCGACTCCTTCCAGCAGAGACTGGACGACATCAGAGCGAAGATCGTCGCCGGCGAGCTGGAGGTCCCGTCGATCGGCGGCGACGTGCCCGGATCGGGCCCCGACGCCGGCTGAGGGAGCGCGCCCGTGTCCACCCTGGTCCGCATGCACGAGGTCGTCAAGCGGTTCGACGACGTCATCGCCTGCGACGGCGTGACGCTCGAGCTCGGCAGCGGCGAGATCCACGCGCTGCTGGGCGAGAACGGCGCCGGCAAGACGACGCTGATGAACGTCCTCTACGGGCTGACGCGGGCCGACGGCGGGACGATCGAGATCGACGGCCGGGCGGTCGAGCTGTCGGGCCCGGCCGACGCGATCGCGCTGGGCGTGGGGATGGTCCACCAGCACCCGCTGCTGGTGGGCCCGCTCACGCTCGCGGAGAACATGCGGCTCGGGGGCGTCGGCGACGGCACCCCGGCCGGCATGGCCGCCGCGATCGCCCCGGCGACGAAGCTGATCCCGTTCGACGTCGACGGCGCGACCCGCGTCGACGAGCTGCCGCTGTCGGTCCGCCAGCGGCTGGAGATCGTCCGCTGCCTCGCGCGCGGGGTGCGGATCCTCGTGCTCGACGAGCCGACCGCGGTGCTGACCCCCGACGAGGTCGCCCAGCTGTTCGGCCAGCTGCGCGAGCTGGCCGGCGCCGGCTGCGGCGTCGTGCTGATCACGCACAAGCTGAGCGAGGTCGGCGCGCTGGCGCAGCGCGTCACCGTGCTGCGCGGCGGCCGCAAGGTCGGCACCTACGACCCGGCGGCGACGCCGGCGCGCGAGCTGGCCAGCCTGATGGTCGGCCGCGAGCTGGGCGAGGAGCGGCGCGAGCGCCCGGCCGCGACCCCCGGCGCCCCGCGGCTGACGCTGCGCGGCGCCTGCTGCGACGACCCCCACGGCGCGCGCGAGCTGCACCCGGTCGACCTCGACGTGCGCGGCGGCGAGATCGTCTGCCTCGCCGGCGTCGAGGGCAACGGCCAGCGGCCGCTCGCCGAGCTCTGCTTCGGGCTGCGCGCGCCGGCGGCCGGGGAGGCGCTGCTGGAGGGCGAGCCGATCCCGCCCCACCGCGAGTGGGAGCGGCGCGGCGTGCGGATCGGCCGCGTCGCCGAGGAGCGCCGCCAGCACGGCCTCGTCGCCGACGCGCCGCTGTGGCGCAACCTGCTGCTCGGGCCGATGGCGGCCCGCACCGGCCGCCTCGTGCGCAAGCGCCGGACGGTGGCGTGGGCGCGCGGCGTGCTGGAGGAGTACGGCGTCAACCCGCCCGACCCGCACGCGCTCGCGTCGTCGCTGTCGGGCGGCAACCAACAGAAGGTGGTGCTCGCCCGTGAGCTCGACAACGACCCGCGCGCGATCGTCGCCGTCAACCCCACCCGCGGCCTCGACGTCGGCGCCCAGCGCGAGGTCTACGCGCGGCTGGACCGGATGCGGGCCGAGGGGGTCGCGGTGCTGGTGATCTCGACCGACCTCGACGAGGTGATGCGGCTCGCCGACCGCGTCGGGGTCCTCTACGGCGGCCGGCTGTCGGGCCCGTTCGCGCGCGAGCAGGTCGACCGCGAGCGGCTGGCGCTGCTGATGGCCGGGATGCGCGACGAGCGCGACGACGCGGACCGCGACGCCTCGGCGGTGATCTCGTGAGCGTGCTGCGCGACGGCGACGTGCGCGCGCTGGCGCTGCGGACGGCGGTCGCGCTGCTCGGCGCGCTGGTCGTCGGCGGGATCGCGCTCGCGCTCGCCGGCCTCGACCCGATCGCCTCCTACCAGGCGATCCTCGACAACGCCGTCGGCGACGGCTTCGCCGTCCAGCACAGCCTGCTGCAGGCGCTGCCGCTGACGCTGACCGCGCTCGGCGTCGCCGTCGCCTACCGCGCCGGCCTCTTCAACCTCGGCGGCGAGGGCCAGATCTACATGGGCGCGCTCGGCGCCGTCGGCGTCGCGCTGCTGTTCCCCGACGCGCCCGGCGCGCTGCTGCTGCCGGCCGCGCTGGTCTGCGGCATGGTCGCCGGCGCCTGCTGGGGCGGGATCGCCGGCGCGCTGCGGGCGCGGCTGGGCCTGTCGGAGCTGATCGTCACGATCATGCTCAACTTCGTCGCCTTCTGGATCGTCTCCTACCTCGTCCGCCACCCGCTGCAGGACCCCGGCGGTGCCGGCTACCCGCAGACGGCGGCGATCTCGGAGGCGTTCCGGCTCGGCACGATCGGCGGCGCGGTGCCGGCCGGCGCGATCGTGCTGGCGCTCGCGGTCGCGGCCGTCTGGCTGCTGCTGGAGCGCAGCCGCGCCGGGCTGGAGCTGAAGGACATCGGCGACGGCGAGAGCGCCGCCCGCTTCGCCGGCATCCGCGTCGAGCGGCGGCTGCTGCTGGCGATGGCGCTCGCCGGCCTCTTCGGCGGCCTCGGCGGCGCCGTCGAGCTGACCGGCAACCAGTACCGCCTCAGCGACTTCTTCACGCCCGGCTGGGGCTACGCGGCGATCGCCGTCGCGCTGATCGGCCGCGGCACCGCGCTCGGCACGCTCGGCGCCGGGCTGCTGATCGGCGCGCTGCGCAGCGGCATCGACGGCGCCCAGGGGGTCGCCGGGATCCCCGAGTCGGTCGCCGAGATCGTGCAGGGGACGGCGGTGCTGTTCCTGATCGTCGCCAACGCCGACGTCGTCGTCGCGGCGGTGAAGAGAGCCGCGCGCCGGCGGGCGCGCCCGACCGGACGGAGGACGCTCGATGAGCAGCCTGCTTGACATCCTCGGATCGAGCGCGCTCTACGCCGCCGCGATCCGGCTGGCGCTGCCGGTCTTCCTCGCCGCCCTCGGCGAGGTCTACGCCGAGCGCGCCGGGCTCGTCAACGTCGGCCTGGAGGGGATGATGCTGGCCGGCGCCTTCGGCGGCGTCTACGGCGCCCACCTGACCGGCAACCCGATCGGCGGGGCGGTGATGGGCGTCCTCTTCGCGCTCGTCGTCGCGGCGATCCAGTCGACGATCGCGGTCAACCTCGGCGGCGACCAGATCGTCGCCGGGATCGCGCTCAACATCGCCGCGCTCGGCGTCACCGCCTTCCTCGCGCGCACGATCTGGGCGGGCGGCGACGTGCCGCAGGTCGCCCACTTCGACACGCTCGCGGTGCCGGGGCTGAGCGACCTGCCCGTGCTCGGGCCGATCGTCTTCGAGCAGAACGCGCTCGTCTACCTCGCCGGGCTGCTCGCGCTCGCGAGCTGGTGGGCGCTGACGCGCACGACCTGGGGGCTGCGGCTGCGCGCCTGCGGCGAGGCGCCGCGCGCCTCCGACAGCCTCGGCATCCCCGTCTTCGCGATCCGCTGGCAGGCGATGCTGATCTGCGGCGCGCTGACCGGGCTGGGCGGCGTCTTCCTGTCGCTCGGCGAGCTGTTCACGTTCACCGACGGGATGTCGGGCGGCCGCGGCTACATCGCGCTCGCGGTCGTGATCATCGCCCGCTGGAAGCCGGCGCGCGTGGTCTGGGCGGCGCTGCTGTTCGGCGGCTTCGAGGCGCTCGCCTTCCGCGTCCAGGCGACCGGCGCCGACATCCCCTACGAGCTGATGCTGGCGCTGCCGTACGTGATGACGCTGCTCGTCTACGCCGGCGTCGTCGGCCGCGTCACCCCGCCCGCGGCGCTCGGCCGCGTCTACACCCGCACCTGAGGAGGAGCGACACGCGATGACCGCATCGACCGTCGGCCGCGAGGGGATCCGCCTCGCGGTCGTCCAACCCCACGCGCGACCCGCGCCGGAGGCCGAGCTGGCCGTGATCGACGCCGTCGGCCACGTCGGCGACGCCGCCGCCGCGGGCGCCGAGATCGTGCTGTTCCCCGAGGGCTATCCGGGCCCGCTGCGGGTCGAGTCGTCGTTCGACGCGGCCGGCGCGCTGGCGGCGGCGGCGCGCGAGCACCGCTGCGCCGTCTGCTGGAGCCGGATCGAGCGCGGCGGCGACGGGCTCCACCGCAAGGTCGCGTACGTCCACGGCCCCGACGGCGAGCAGGCGCTGCGCTACGTGCGCGCCCACCCGGCGACCGGCGACGTCCACCCGGTGCTGTCGGGGACGGCGCTGGCGCCCGGCGACGGCTTCGGGCTGTGCGAGGTCGCCGGCGTGCGCGTCGGCGTGATGATCTGCTCGGAGCTGTGGATCCCGGAGGTCGCGCGGGTGCTGGCGCTGCGCGGCGCCGAGCTGCTGCTCGGCCCGGCCGGCGGCGGCTTCGGCGAGGTCGCCGACAACTGGCGGCTGGTCGCGCGCGTGCGGGCGATCGAGAACAACTGCTACGTCGGGATGACGCAGAACCTGTTCGGCGACGAGGACGGCTCGGCGCTGATCGCCGGGCCGGAGGGGATCGTCGCCGACGGGCCGCGCGACGCGCTGGTCGTCGGCGACGTCGACCTCGCGCGCGTGCACTGGATGCGGGCGACCGACGACTCGATGGCGAAGCCGAAGCCGTTCCGCGCACTGCCCGGCCAGCTGCGGGCGCGGCGGCCGGAGCTGTACGGCGAGCTGGCGGCGCCGCGCGAGGGGCTGTACGACTACGCGGCCGCCGGGCGGCTGGGGACGGCGGCGCCGGTGCCGGCGGCGGCGAGCGGGCGCGTGGGGGAGACGGCGTGAGCGCGCCGTCGCGGGCGCCGGCGAGCCGCGCCGAGCTGGTCGAGCGGGCGAAGGGCAAGCCGCTGGCGCCGTACGCGCTCGACGAGCGGATGACCTTCTTCTGCCCGCAGGAGAACCTCGACGCGCTCGACTGGGAGCTCGTCACGCGCTTCCACGCCTGGGGGCTGCGGCGGGCGGCCGCGGTCGCGGCGCGGGCCGCCGGCGCGGGCGAGCAGGCCGTGCTGCTGCTGATGCCGTGCGAGAAGGTCAAGCCGTACGCGCTCTCGCCCGAGCACCGCGCGATCAACGCCGCGCTGCACGCCGCCGGCTTCCTGCCCAGCGGCCGCGGCGACTGGCCCGAGCAGCTCGCCGGCGCCGCCGACGCGGCGCTGCTGTCGAACGCGCCGCTGGCCGGGCGCGGGCTGCGGATCGACCGCGCGGTCGTCTCCGAGCCGTTCGGCGTCGTCCCCTACGAGGCGATCTACCGCTGGGAGGGCGAGCTGTCGCCGTGCGCCCGCTACGACGACCCGGGGCTGTTCGAGAGCCGCGGGCTGCACTGCCTCTGGCGCGAGGACTCGACCAGCATCGCGATGGGCAACGGCAGGTACCGCTGGGGCGAGAACGAGCGGGCGGCGTACGTCGCCTGCCACAACCGCCTCGTCGGCCGGATCGTCGAGACGCTGACGGCGCTGGCGCCGGCCTACGAGCGGATCGTCGCCTACACGACCCCGACGCTGACCCACCGCAGCTTCCTGACCGACCGCGCCGGCCGCCTGGCCGCCGGGCTGCCGACCGGCCGCAGGGTCGGCGGCAGGGTGCGGGAGCTGGTCGGCGTCGGCGACCTCGCGCCGGGCCTGGTCGAGGTGCTGCCGACCGCCGCCGGGCTCGACGAGCTGCGCGCCGCCCGCCGCGGCCGCCTCCCCGCCGACGTCCTCCAGCAGCCCGACGCGCTCGCCCAGCTGATCGCGCGGATCGAGCCCCGCGCCCCCGCACCGTCGGGATGAGGTGCGGGTTCTGGTCCGCATGCGACCAGAACCCGCACCTGCTCGGGGGTGGGGGGCCGGGGCGGGGCGGCTAGGCCGGCGTCGTGTTGCGCAGCAGCGCCTCGCGGGCGGCGCGCATGTGGTCGCGGATCAGCTCGCCGACGCGGGCGGCCGCGGCGGGGTCGCCGGAGGCGGCCGCGGCGGCGGTCGCCTCGACGATCTCGACGTGCTCGTCGTGGACGCGGCGGAGGTCGTCGGGGGAGTAGGAGGTGTAGAGGCGCAGCGCCGAGTAGGCGTCGCGGGCGACCTGGATCGACTCGACGATCCGCTGGTAGGGGCAGTGGGAGTTGAGCAGGTTGTGGAACTCGACGTTGAGCTGCGCGCCCTGGCGCGGGCTCGGCGCCGGCTCGTCGAGGCCGGCCTCCATCTCGCGCAGCACGCCGCGCAGCCGCTCGACGTCGTCGGCGCCCATCCGCTGGACGCTCTCGGTCGCGGCGAACGGCTCCAGCAGCTCGCGCATGATCAGCGTCTCGACCGCGACCGACTGGTCGAACGGCGCGACCAGCAGCTTCGTCCCCTGGCGCACGACGAGGCCGTCGGCCTCCAGCCGCTGCAGCGCCTCGCGCACCGGCGTGCGGCTGACGCCGAGGTCGCGCGCGATCTCGTTCTCGACCAGCCACGACTCGGGCGCCAGCTCGCCCCAGACGATCCGCTCGCGCAGGATCTGCGCCGTCTGCTCGGCGAGCGTGACGCGCACCGGCCGCAGCGCGGCGCCCCCGCGGCCGGCGCCGCCCCGGCCGCCGCCCGATCCCCCGCTCATCGCCGCTCCGTCCCCGTCTCGTTCGTCGTCGTGCCGATCATCGCGCCGCCGAATCCTCGCGCGGTCCGCGGACGGAGGCGAAGCGCGGCGGGCGCTTGGCGAGGAAGGCGTCGATCCCCTCCGCGCAGTCGTCGGTCGCGCGCGCCTGCTCGAACAGCCGCCGCTCGTGGTCGAGGCCGGCGTCGAGCCCCATCCGCTCGGCCGCCCGCACCGCCCGCTTCGCCAGCCGCGCCGCCTGCCGTGGCCGCGCCGCGATCTCGGCCGCCAGCGCCAGCGCCTCCTCGCGCAGCTGCGCGACCGGCACGACGCGGTTGACGAGCCCGAGCGCCAGCGCCTCCTCGGCGTCGATCCGGCGGCCGGTCAGGATCAGCTCGGTCGCCCGCTGGCGGCCGAGCAGGTGGCAGAGCCGCTGCGTCCCGCCGGCGCCGGGGATCAGCCCGAGCAGGATCTCCGGCTGGCCGAAGCTGGCGGTCTCGGAGGCGACGACCATGTCGCAGGAGAGCGCCAGCTCGCAGCCGCCGCCGAGCGCGAGCCCGGAGACCGCCGCGATCGTCGGCACGCCGATCGCGCGGATCCGCGGCCAGTCGCCGGCGCCGAAGCGCAGCAGGCCCTCGCGCCCCTGGTCGCGCAGCCACCTGAGGTCGGCGCCGGCGGCGAAGACCTGCTCGCCGCCCTCGATCACGACGCAGCCGACGGAGGGGTCGCGGTCGGCCGCCTCCAGCGCCTCGGCCAGCGCGCGCATCAGCTCGGGGGAGAGCGCGTTGCGCGCCTGCGGCCGCGCGAGCGTGACGATCGCGACGTCGCCGCGGCGGGCGCTGCGAACCGGCGTCTCGGACGGCTCCTGCTCGGTTACCATGCACGCAGTATACTGCATACTAAGACAGGAGCAGCATGGTTGTCAGCAGCGATCTCGCCGACGGCGTCGCCACGATCACGCTCGACGGGCCCGAACGACGCAACGCCCTCGACGGCGCCTCCGCGCGCGCCTGCGCCGAGGCGATCGAGCGCGCCGGCGCCGACCCGGCGGTCGGCGCGATCGTCCTGACCGGCGCCCGCCCGGCCTTCTGCGCCGGCGCCGTCCGCGACGTGCTGGCGCGCGCCGGCGACCCCGGCGACGCGGAGGCGCGGCGCGAGCTCGACGCGATCTACGACCTCTTTCTCGTGCTCGGCGCGGCGCCCGTCCCGACGATCGCGGCGGTCGACGGCGCCGCCGTCGGCGCCGGCCTCAACCTCGCGCTCGCCGCCGACGCGACCGTCGTCGCCGAGGACGCGCGGCTGATCTCGGGCTTCGCGCGGATCGGCATCCATCCCGGCGGCGGTCACCTCCACCTGCTGCGCCGCCGCGCCGGCGGCGGCGCGGCGGCCGCGATCGGCCTGCTCGACCAGGAGATCGACGGCCGCCGCGCGGTCGAGCTGGGGCTCGCGTGGGCGCACGCCCCGGCCGGCGAGGTGCTCGCCCGCGCCCGCGAGCTGGCGGCCGCGCCGGCCGCCGACCCGGCGCTCGCCCGGCTCGCGACCCGCACGCTGCGCCGCGGCGCCGCCGACGGCTGGGCGGCGCAGGTCGAGGCCGAGCGCGGCGCGCAGCTGACCACCCTCCTCACGCGGCGCTGACGTCCTGCAGCAGCTCGGCGAGCACCTCGTCCTGGTGCTCGCCGATCCGCGGCACCGCCTGCGGCGCGCCGTCGTGCGCGACGCCGTCGAGCCGCGGCGACAGCACGCCGGGATGGCCCTCGACCTCGACGAACAGGCCCATCTGGCGCGTCGCCGGATCCTCGACCGCCTCGCCGACGGTGCGGATCGGCGCCGCCAGCAGGCCGGCCCCCTGCAGCCGCCCGACCCAGTGGGCGACCGGCCGCGTGCGCGTCTGCGCCGCGATCGCCGCCTCCAGCTCGGCGCGGTTGGCGACCCGCAGCGCGTTGGTCGCGAGGTCGTCGCGGTCGGCCAGCGCCGGCAGCTCGATCGCCTCGCAGAAGGCGCGCCAGCGGGCGTCGTTGATGACGCCGGTGATGAGGTGGCCGTCGGCGCAGGGGAAGCCGCCGTAGGGGCAGATCGTCGGGTGGTGGGAGCCCCAGCGGCGCGGCTGGTCGCCGGTCGCCGAGTAGTTGGCGACCAGCGTCCCGAGCGCGCCGACCGCGGTCGCGTAGAGCGAGACGTCGACGGCGGCGCCGACGCCCGACTCGCGCGCGTGCAGCAGCGCCGCGACGATCCGCGTCGCCGCCGTCAGCCCGGTCGCGATGTCGACCATCGCGATCCCCATCCGCACCGGCTCGCCGTCGGCCGGGCCGGTCACGTCCATCAGCCCCGACATCGCCTCGACGACGATCTCGGTCCCGGCCAGCCCGGCGTACGGCCCGGTGCGGCCGTAGCCGGAGACCGAGCAGGTGACGATCGCCGGGTTGATCCCGGCCAGCCGCTCGTGCGCGAGGCCGAGCTGCTCGGCGACCTCGGGGCGGAAGTTCTCGATCACGACGTCGACGCGCGCGACCAGCCGGTCGAGCAGCTCGCGCCCCTCCTCGCCGGCGAGGTCGAGCGCGATCGAGCGCTTGCCGCGGTTGAGCGCCGCGAAGTAGGTCGAGACGGCCGCCTCCTCGTCGAGGTAGGGGGGACCCCAGTGGCGCGTGTCGTCGCCGACCCGCGGCCGCTCGACCTTGATCACGTCGGCGCCGAGGTCGCTCAGCAGCAGCGAGCAGTACGGGCCGGAGAGGATGCGCGTGAAGTCGAGCACGCGCACCCCCTCCAGCGGGCGCGAGGGGAGGCCGCTCATGCCGCCTCCTCCCAGCCGGCCGCCATCCGCGCGCCGACGACCGCGCGGTAGGTCCGCGTCGTCTCGGCCAGCAGCTCGCCGCTGCCCCAGTCGAGGATCACGGCGTGGCGGCGGACGACGTCGAGCACGTCGAGCTCGCCGGCGCGGTAGCGGGCGGCGACCGCCTCCGGATCCTCCTCCAGCCAGCCGCGGCGGGCGGCCGCGATCGCGGCGCGGGCGGCGGCGGTCGCCTCGGCGTCGACCTCGTAGCGGGCGAGGTCGCGGTCGACCTCGCGCACGACGACGCCGTAGTCGCGCTCGGCGCGCGCGATCGTCACGTAGCCGTCGGCGACGTCCTCGGCGACCGCGGCCGGGTCGCGCAGGAGCGGGTCGCCGAAACCGCCGCCGCCGGCCGACGGGCGCGTGAAGCGGTCGCCCTCGCCGACCGGCAGGTTGGAGAACTGCGCGCCGAGGAACCGCGCCTCGCCGCCGTCGCGGCTCAGCCAGACGCCGTGCGGCATCGACGGCAGGCCGCCCTCGATCCCCCACGGGACCGAGCGGGCGCGGTCGCAGCAGTACGACATCACGGCGCCGTCGACCTGCGTCAGCGCGCCGCCCTTGCGCACGCCGCAGCCGCCGCGCCAGCGCCCGGGGCCGCCGGAGTCGGGGATGATCGCGTGGTCCTCGGTCAGCAC
>Ga0164243_10011244_pt1 | contig 12788 bp, 8 predicted proteins | sample OricompcompostOP_FD_108781 | JGI IMG/M metagenome (GOLD analysis project Ga0164243, IMG submission 108781) | Organic Plus compost microbial communities from Emeryville, California, USA - Original compost - Organic plus compost (OP) | ecosystem: Engineered > Solid waste > Mixed feedstock >...
GAGCAGGTCCGTGAACCCGCCGTCCGGCCCGAGGACGCCCAGGGCCCCGTAGCGGGCGCCGACCAGGCGCCGCGCGGTGTCGATGATCTTGTGCAGGACGAGGTTGAGGTCCAGCTCGCGACTGATCAGAAGGACCGCGTTCAGCAGATCCTGCACCCGCCCGTGCGCTTGGGTGACCTGCTGAAGGTCCTGTGCCAGCTGGTCCATATTCTTCTCGTTCAGGCCGTTCGTCGGCGGGACGAAGTCGTCATGGCTCTTGTCCTGCGGGCTCATGCGCTGCTCCTTCCTTCGCATACGGGTGAAGCCCTGCCTGCTGCCTTCGCGAGAGCCCGGCCCGCACACGCCACCGCCCGGAACCGTGCCAAGGAGGGGGCGGCTGCGGATCAGATCTCGCTGCACGGCGATGGGCGACCACGGCAAGATCAATCGCAGCGGTCATGGTCGGCGGCCCGCAGACCACGATGAGCATCGCCAGACAATCGATGTTGGGTCCCTCCGCCTTCTCGTGCCGGCGGCGGTCCGTACCACCACTGATCTCCCGCGCTGCGGTGTCGACGGCGGGCCAGTCGCGGCAGTCGCCGTAGCGCAGCCACGCCCGGACCCTCACACGTCCGCCCCGCGTCAGGTGATCAGGTTCTCCGACACCCGGGAACAGGCCGTGACCACGGGGAGGCAGCCGGTCGACCCAGTCGTCGATCACGCATGTCTTTCCTCCTTGGCGACCAATGCCTTCCATGCACCACGCGGAGCAGCCGGCCCCTTCCACGCTGAAGGGTCATACGTCCCGTCGCGGCGAGCAGAGGGGTGTTCGGGTGGACGAAGGCCTGAACCTGGGGCAGCCACGCCATGTCGTGGGCCGCACCGACTGTGACGAGCGCGCCGCCCGCTCGGATCGTCCACAGCCTCGGCGGGAAGCGTTTCGATTGTGATGCCCCGATCCGCCGGCCAGGCCGCGATACTCCTGGACGGCCCAGGGAAACCGGCTCATCCGACCACCGCAGTCGGTGTGCCGACTCCCTGGGAACGCGGAGGAGCCACGCTCATGTGCACCAGTTTCCCCCACCATCCCTCGTGCAGCGACTCACTGCCCCGTGCGGATCTGGGCCGAGGCGAAGCTCGGGCGCCCGCTGTTTCAGACAGCCGGTGAGGCCCCGCACAGCGCAGAGGGCCCCGGACACCGAAGTGCCCAGGGCCCTCAGTCGCGTGGACGCGCAGCTGCTCGGACCGCCGACCACGACCGCAGCCTCATCCGCGCCGCATCCCGACGTCGTACACCGCGAGCAGTTCGACCGCTGCCTGAGATGCCTCCAGCCGCCTCACAGGCGTCACGGGCGGCGGGACAGCTGTCCCGCCGCCCAGCGGCTCGACGCCCGGATGGATACGACGGTTGGGTACGCACCCGCGGTGCCGGGGGCGGGTGGTCGGTCCACTGCGCGTCCCCCCATCGCCGAGCACGTGGCGGCCGGTTCCGTCGTCGCCGGACCCCGCACGTACGATCCACTCCGCTCGGTCCGCACGTCCGGGCCCTGACGGCTGTCGCACACGAGCTCGCCCCAGGGCGTCGCCTGAGCCCGGCCGCCGACTCGAGCCGGCGGCCGGGCGGACGGCGTCAGGCCGTCACGGTCTCCGGCTCTGCCGCGTTACGGCGGGCCGGCTTGCCAAGCTCCTCCGTGGAGACCTTGTGGGTTTCGCGGGCCGAGAGCGCGGCGATCACCGGCGGGACGCACAGCGCCGCCGTGAACAGCGCCACCGCGAGCCAGTTGTCGCCGTCCGGACCCGCGATCTGCGCGGCGAAGGTGACCGCGAACCCGGCCACCGCGAAGCCGATCTGAGTGCCGATCGCCACGCCGGACAGCCTGACCCGGGTGGAGAACATCTCCCCGTAGAAGGCGGGCCACACACCGTTCGCGGCGCTGTAGACGACACCGAAGGCGACGATGCCGGTCAGGAACGTCAGCGGGTAGGAGCCGGTGGAGATCGCCCACAGGTACAGGAACATCGTCACCGCGCTGCCGACCGCGCCGATCAGGTACACCGGACGCCGGCCGATCCGGTCGGACAGCATCGCCCACAGCGGGATCGCGGCGAGCGCGGCGACGTTGGCGAGGGCGCCCACCCACAGCATCGCCGTACGGGACATGCCGACCGTGTCACTCGTGGCGTACGCCAGTGCCCACACCGTGAAGATCGTGCTGACCGAGGCGATGAGCGCGCCCGCGACCACCCGCAGGACGTCCGCCCAGTGATCGCGCGCCAGCACGGCCAGCGGCATCTTCGCGACACCCTCCGTGACGGCCTGCTGGGCGAAGGCCGGCGTCTCGTCGAGCTTGCGGCGGATGACGTAGCCGACGATCGCGACCAGGACGCTCAGCCAGAACGGCACGCGCCAGCCCCAGGCCAGCAGGTGCTCCTCCGGGAGAGCGGCGACGGGCAGGAAGACCAGGGTGGCGAGCAGTTGGCCGCCCTGCGTGCCGCTGAGGGTGAAGCTGGTGAAGAAGCCGCGTTTGTGCGCCGGAGCGTGTTCCAGGGTCATGGAGTTGGCGCTGGCCTGCTCGCCGGCCGCTGATATGCCCTGCAGGACACGGCACAGCACCAGCAGGACCGGGGCCAGGGTGCCGACCTGGTCGCGGGTGGGCAGACAGCCGATGACGAAGGTCGACACGCCCATCAGGATCAGCGTGAACACCATGATCTTCTTGCGGCCCATGCGGTCGCCGATGTGGCCGAGGAAGAACGCGCCGACCGGGCGGGCGGCGTACGCGACTCCGAAGGTGGCCAGTGACAGCAGGGTCGCGGTGGCCGGGTCGGACTCGTCGAAGAAGACGTCGGGAAAGATCAGCGCGGCCGCGCTGCCGTAGATGAAGAAGTCGTAGTACTCGAGCGCGCTGCCGATCCAGGCGGCGAGTGCCGCCTTCTTCGGCTGACCGGGCGGTGCGGCGTCGTGGGGCGCGGAGGCGGGGACTGACACGCCGTGCTCCTTCGGGGGACTCCACCGTAGGCGGAGAGAGCGGAGGGGTTGAGGCACGCTAATTAACCCACTGGGTAGTTAGTCGCGGCTGGGAAGGGATGTTGCGCGTAGGTTTCCCGCCTGTCAAGAGGTGCCGCCGCCCCCGCTGCCGGGCTGCTCAGACCGCCGTACGCTCCGCCGTCAGGTAGGCGATCACCATGTCGCCCAGCATCGCCCGGTAGTGTTCCCGCTGCTCCGGGGCGACCAGATCGCGGCCGAACAGGGCGCCGAAGGTGTGCCGGTTGGCGACGCGGAAGAAGCAGAAGGAGCTGATCATGGCGTGGAGGTCGACGGCGTCGACGTCGGCCCTGAAGAGGCCGGTGCGCTGCCCCTCCTCCAGGATGCGGCGGATCACGTCGAGTGCCGGGGAGCCGATGCTGGCCAGCATCTCCGAGGATGCGATGTGCGCGGCGTCGTGGATGTTCTCGATGCTGACCAGGCGGATGAAGTCGGGGTGCCGCTCGTGGTGGTCGAAGGTCAGTTCGGCCAGGCGCCGGATGGCGGCCACCGGGTCCAGGTGGTCGACGTCGAGTTCCTGCTCGGCCTCCCGGATCACGCCGTACGCCCGCTCCAGCACGGCCGTGAACAGTTGTTCCTTGCCGCCGAAGTAGTAGTAGATCATCCGTTTCGTGGTGCGGGTCTGTGCGGCGATCTCGTCGACACGGGCCCCGTCGTAGCCGGCCCGGGCGAACTCCCGCGTCGCGACGTCGAGGATCTCGGCCTGGGTGCGGGCGGCGTCGCGGGTGCGCGCGCCGGTTCGTGCCGGTTCGTCGACGCTGGTCATCAGGTTCCTTCGGCTGCGGGCGGGGCCTGCCGGTGATTGTAGAAGGCTCCTACTTCTTGCCTGCCTTCTTCCCGTCGGACGCAACCTCCTGCTATGACTAACGTACTGGTTCGTACATTAGCCGCTCGGATGCCAGCCGAGCCGTTCAGGAGGTCGTTCCCCGGTGGCCAAGGACTCGTATCTCGTCGGACTGATCGGTTCCGGCATCGGCCCGTCGCTCAGCCCCGCACTGCACGAGCGGGAGGCCGACCGGCAGGGTCTGCGCTACGTGTACCGGCTGATCGACATCGACGCCCTCGGCGTCCCGCCCACAGCCGTGGGCGACCTGCTGCGCGCCGCCCGGGACCTGGGCTTCGACGGCCTGAACATCACCCACCCGTGCAAGCAGCACGTCATCGGGCACCTGGACGCCCTCGCCCCGCAGGCGGAGGCGCTCGGAGCCGTCAACACCGTCGTCTTCGACGACGACGGCCGCACCACCGGCCACAACACCGATGTCACCGGCTTCGCCGCGTCCTTCGCCCGCGGACTGCCCGACGCACCCCTGGAGCGGATCGTGCAACTCGGTGCGGGCGGCGCGGGCGCGGCCGTCGCCCACGCCACGCTCAACCTCGGCGCCGGCCACGTCACCGTCGTCGATGCCGTGCCCGACCGGGCCGCCGACCTCGCCGCCTCGCTGAACCGGCACTTCGGACACGGCCGCGCCGCCCACGCCGCCGCCGACCGGCTGCCCGGGCTGCTGACCACCGCCGACGGCATCGTCCACGCCACCCCCACCGGCATGGCCGCACACCCCGGGCTGCCGCTGCCCGCCGAACTGCTCCATCCCGGGCTGTGGGTCGCCGAGGTCGTCTACCGCCCACTGGAGACCGAACTGCTGCGCACCGCACGCGCCCGGGGCTGCAGGACGCTCGACGGCGGCGGCATGGCCGTCTTCCAGGCCGCGGACGCGTTCCAGCTGTTCACCGGGAGGGAAGCGGACGCCGCTCGGATGCTCGCCGACATCACCGACCTGACCGGCGCCGTGGGCGCGAAGTAGGAAGAGGCACCGACATGCGCACGTCCATCGCGACCGTCTCCCTCAGCGGCTCCCTCACCGAAAAGCTCACGGCCGCCTCCCGGGCCGGCTTCGACGGCGTCGAGATCTTCGAGAACGATCTGCTGGCCTCCTCCCTCACGCCTGAGGAGATCCGCGCCCGCTGCGCCGACCTCGGACTCACCATCGACCTCTACCAGCCCATGCGGGACGTCGAGGCACTGCCCGAGGAGGACTTCGCCCGCGCCCTGCGCCGCGCCCGGCACAAGTTCGAGCTGATGGGCAGGCTCGGCGCGGACACCGTCCTGGTGTGCTCCAGCGTCTCCCCGCAAGCCCTGGACGACGACGCCCTCGCCGCCGAGCAACTCGGCAGGCTGGCCGACCTGGCCCAGGACCACGGCATTCGCGTCGCCTACGAGGCGCTCGCATGGGGCCGGCACATCAACACCTACGACCACGCCTGGCGCGTCGTCGAGGCCGCCGGGCACCCTTCGCTCGGCACCTGCCTGGACAGCTTCCACATCCTGTCCCGGTACGGCGACCCGAAGGACATCGAGGGGATCGAGGACATCCCCGGCGACAAGATCTTCTTCCTCCAGCTGGCCGACGCCCCGCTGCTGGGAATGGACCTCCTGCAGTGGAGCCGCCACTACCGCTGCTTCCCCGGCCAGGGCGGCTTCGACCTGGCCGGACTGCTGCGGCACGTCCTGCGCGCCGGGTACACCGGGCCCCTCTCCCTGGAAGTCTTCAACGACGTCTTCCGGCAGTCCGACGCCGGGCCCACCGCCGTGGACGCCCGGCGCTCCCTGCTGGTCCTCCAGGAACAGGTCGGCATCGCCGCACCGCCGGCACCCACCACGCCCACCGGGGTCGCCTTCGCCGAACTGGTCACGCCCGACGCCGCCCCCGTCTCGGCCGTGCTCGGCGCGCTGGGCTTCGCCCGGACCGCACGGCACCGGGGCAAGCCCGTCGACCTGTGGCAGCGGGGCGACGCCCGCATCCTGGTCAACACCGGACCGGCCGAGCGCCGCGAGGGCACCCGGCTGGCCGCCGTCGGCCTGGAGACACCCGAACCCGGTGCCACGGCCCACCGCGCCGAGGCCCTGCTGGCACCGGTGCTGCCACGCCGCCGGAGCCCCGAGGACGCCCCACTGGAAGCGGTCGCCGCACCCGACGGCACGGAACTGTTCTTCTGCGCCACCGGACACCCCCGACTGCCCGACTGGCGAGCGGACTTCAGATATGTCGAGGGTGCGGGGCCGGCTCCCGACGATGACGCCCGGTGGCGCGTCGACCATCTCTCCCTCACCCAGCCCTGGCACCAGTTCGACGAAGCGGTGCTCTTCCACCGCGCCGTCCTCGGGCTGCGACCGCAGGAGAGCGTGGACGTCGCCGACCCCTACGGCCTGCTGCGCAGCCGCGCCGTCACCACCGACGACGGTGCCGTCCGCATCGTGCTGACCGTCGGCGCGGCACCCGTCGACGACACCGCGCACGCTCAGCACATCGCACTGGCCACCGACGACGTGGTCGGCGCCGCCCGCGCCTACCGTGCGGCCGGGGGCACACTGCTGCCGATCCCCGACAACTACTACGCCGACCTCGCGGCCCGCTTCGAGTTCGCCGACGGCGAGCTGGAGACGTACCAGGAGCTGGGCATCCTCTACGACCGCGACGCGCAGGGCACCTTCCGTCACTGCTACACGCACACCGTAGGCCGGGTCTTCTTCGAACTCGTCCAGCGGGATGGCGCCTACCGGGGCTACGGCGCCCCGAACGCACCGGTGCGGCTGGCCGCGCAACACGCGGCACGCGGATTCACCGGCGGCTGAAGACGCCGCCCACCGGGCGGTGGTCGCATCCACCGGGCGCTCCGTATGCCCAGTCAGGCAGCCACGGTTGCGGGCCGGCCGGGCATCCATCGATGACCCCGGCCGGGGTCCGCGGGCGCACACCCCCGGGGGCGGGCCGCCGGCACCCTGGAGCACGGCCCGATCTGGTCGGACGAGCAGCACAGGTGGACGCGTCCGGCTCGGTCGCGGGCAGTACGGGGGTGCTCTCGCGGGTTCCTGTTTCCTCAGCCGGCCCAGCGACATCCGCTGGACCCAGCTGTATCGCCTGGAGCCTGCGTTCGACGCCGGTCCGGCCGGTCTCGCTTGTGCCGGCCGCACCGGCGCCTGGATGGCTCGAGTCTTCGGGGTGTCCGCCAGCCGCAGCACGTGTTGCGACTGCTGTCCGCGGCCTTGCCGAAGTCGGAGGCGCCGTCCCTGCGACTGGTCGACGTCGATGACTACGCGACGTGCCAGGGCTGCGTCCACGGCACGGCGGTGGTCGATTGCCGCACCCGTCGGCTGGTGGACCTGCTGCCGGGCCGGGAGGTATCCAGCCTGGCCGAGTGGCCGGCGAAGCGCCCGGGACCGAGGTGAGCAGCCGGGACCGGGCTCCGTTCTTCGCGAAAGGCGCCACGGCCGGAGCATCCCGGGCGGTCCAGGTCGCTGACCGGTGGCGAGAAGCCGTGGCTGATTCGATGCCGGGCCGACGTGGGGACGGGAGTGCTGCACGCCAGCAGCGACCGCTCGGTCCGGCGGGCCAGGCCGGGGCGTCCACGTCGGCGTGCGTCGGCCGGCCGCGAATCCGTGAAGGCACGCGCGCCGAATGCGCGGAAGCAGCAGGTTGCCAGGAGCCCTGTCCGCCTTCGACAGGCACGGCGCGTTCACCCGCTCCACGGCGACGCCACCCGGCATCATGGTGACGCCGATCGGGGCACTGGCTGCCCGGGGACGCGCCGAGTGCCCCGTCCGCCGCGTTCCCCGCACGGTGGCGGGCAGTCACCGACGTAATGTCAGGGCAACGGTCCGCGACGGGCAGGCGGCTTCTCCGCACGGTCGGAGACGGCACGGACGCGAGGAAGCCGGGACGAAGGTGATGCCATGATCGCGGTGTCCGGTGGGCGGCCCGGTCGTTGGCGGCGCACGGTGGCCGGTGCGGCGCAGGACCTCAACCCGGGCGCATTCGCTTTCGTCATGGCCACGGGCATCGTGTCCACCGCGCTGGCCGAACACGGCGCGACGGCCCCCTCGGCAGTCCTCCTGTGGATCGCGGCCGCGGGGTACGCGGTGCTGTGGGCGGGTTATCTGTGGCGCCTGGTATTCCGGTGGCAGGACGTGCGCACCGACCTCGCCGGGCCGCGCGGCTTCGCCTTCCTCACCATCGTCGCCAGCTCCGACGTGCTGGCCGGCCGGCTCGCTGTCGACCGGCACTACGTCGCCGCGGCCGCGCTGACCGTGGTGGGCGCGACCGGCTGGCTGGTGCTCGGCTACGGCGTGCCGATGCTGCTGATTTCCTCGGGACGCGGTGTGTCGCTGCGTCAGGTGAACGGAACCTGGTTCATCTGGGTGGTGGGAACGCAGTCCGTCGTCGTGGCCACCGCCGCCCTCGCCCCGCATACCTGGGGCCGGGCCCTGGCCGTTCTGGCCTCGGTATGCTGGGCCGTCGGACTGGTGCAGTACCTCCTGGTGGCTGCCCTGGCACTGGCCCGGCTCCTGCTGGAACCTGTCGAGCCGACGGAACTCGTCCCGCCCTACTGGGTGTTCATGGGTGCCGCCGCGATCAGCGTGCTGGCCGGTGCGAGACTCCTCCGAATCCCGGCCGCGGACACCCTGCTGCCCGGGACGTTCGTGCTGGGTGTTTCGGCCGTGGCGTGGTCGTTCTGCACCTGGCTGATCCCACTCCTGCTCGCCCTGGGCGTGTGGCGCCACGTGCTGCACCGCGTACCGCTGCACTACGAGACGAGCCTGTGGAGCATGGTCTTCCCGGTCGGCATGTACGGGGTGGCCAGCCGGGAACTGGGAGAGGCCGCAGGATGGGACTGGATGGCCGCGACCGGCGCCGGCGAGGCGTGGGTGGCGCTGGCCGTATGGTCGGCCGTCTTCGCCGGGATGCTCGCCTCACCGCTCACCGCGCTTCAACACTCCCGGAACCGGGGACAACAGAAGTGACCCGGGATCGACGAGCTGCTCGTGTCATGGGCTGGTTGCGGGGCCGGGCGGGCAACGCCGAGACATTCCGTTGCCGGTTCCGGACGCCCGCGCGAACGCTGTACTGAAACGCCCGCAGCGCGTGCGGCAGACCAGCGGGTAAGCGGCAGACGGGGAGTGCATGACAGGACGGCCGCGACAGCGGTGGTCCGGTCACACCACCCGAGGCCAACACGTCACACACCCGGCCCCTGGCCCACCCTCCGGCCATCCTCGAGCCACGACGCCCCCAGCCCTCCTGCACAGCACGGCCCGCCGAGCCTCGGGCAACGGCACCGGCACCGGCAACGGCAATGGCAACGGCGACGGCGGAACCTTCGGCCCCGGGCGACTCATGCCGAACCAACAGCCAATCCCCGACTCAGGTCACCAGGCCGCCGGGACACCGTGACGCCGTATCACCCGACCGGCTCGCCGACACCGACGCCGTACAGGCGGAGGTGTGTCATATCCGCTCAATCCGGCTACCGGTGGGGCATGGTGACCCTTGCGCCTCAAGTCCGGGCACCGTGGGAGGCACGCGGGCAGGACCTCGCGGGCCAAGGCAACGTCGGCGTTCCAGGAGGCGAATGGCGTGAGCACCGACCTCTCCGGTGAAGCGGTTGAGCGTTTGATGCGTTCGGCGCAGTACTTCTTCCCCGGCACGCAGTCCCCCGACCGGCGGATGCTGTACCGCGAAGGCGGCCGGGCGGCGGAGGAGTTCTACCGCGAGCGGTGGCGCCACGACCGGGAGGTGCGCTCCACGCACGGGGTGAACTGCACCGGGTCGTGCTCGTGGCGGGTGTTCGTGAAGGACGGCCTGATCACCTGGGAGACGCAGGCGACCGACTACCCTTCGGTCGGTCCGGATTCTCCGGAGTACGAGCCGCGCGGCTGCCCGCGTGGCGCCTCCTTCTCCTGGTACACGTACTCGCCCACCCGTATCCGCTACCCGTACGTGCGGGGCCCGCTGCTGCAACTGTGGCGGCAGGCGAAGGAGCGGCACGCGGATCCGGTCGAGGCGTGGGAGTGGCTGACCTCGGACCCTGAGCGCTGCGCTGCCTACAAGCGGGCGCGCGGCAAGGGCGGGTTCGTGCGCTGCGACTGGCGCGAGGTGAGCGAACTGGTGGCGGCGGCTCAGGTGCACACGGTGAAGCGGTACGGCCCGGACCGGATCGTGGGGTTTTCGCCGATCCCGGCGATGTCGCTGACCTCGTACGCGGCCGGGACGCGGTACCTGTCGATGATCGGCGGGACCATCTCCTCGTTCTACGACTGGTACGCCGATCTGCCGATGGCGTCGCCGCAGGTGTTCGGTGACCAGACGGACGTACCGGAGTCCGCCGACTGGTGGAACGCCGGGTACCTGATCGTGTGGGGCACCAACCTGCCCATCACCCGCACCCCGGACGCCCACTTCATGACCGAGGCACGCTATCGCGGGCAGAAGGTCGTGGTGGTCTCGCCGGACTACGGGGATCACACCAAGTTCGCCGACGATTGGCTTGCGGCGGCGCCCGGAACCGACGGTGCGCTGGCGATGGCCATGGGTCATGTGATCCTCAGCGAGTTCTACCGTGACCGTCAGGTGCCGCGGTTCATCGAGTATGCCAAGGCCTACACCGACCTGCCGTTCCTGGTACGGCTGCGCGAGCGTGACGGCGGCGGGTACGTGCCGGAGAAGTTCCTCACCGCCGCGGACCTGCCCGGTGAGGACGGGGAGGCGGCGGAGTTCAAGACGGTGCTGCTGGACGGGCGCTCCGGTGAGCCCGTGGTGCCGAACGGATCACTGGGTTTCCGCTGGACCGAGTCGGACCGGGGCCGATGGAACCTGCGGCTGGACGGGTGCGACCCGCTCCTGACCCTGCACGGGCGAGCGGACGCCGAGGCGGTGGCCGTCGACCTGCCGCGCTTCGACACCGGCCCGCGGGAGTCCGGCGCCGTGCTGCGGCGCGGGGTGCCGGCCGCGCGCGTCGGCGGGCACCTGGTGACCACCGTCTTCGACCTGGTGCTCGCCCAGTACGGGGTGGCCCGCGAGGGCCTGCCGGGCGAGTGGCCGGCCGGTTACGACGATTCGGACAGCCCGTACACACCGGCCTGGCAGGAGTTGATCACTTCGGTGCCGGCGAAGGCCGCGGCCCGGGTGGCGCGGGAGTTCGCGCGCAACGCCGAGCGTACCGGCGGCCGTTCGATGATCGCGATGGGGGCGGGGACCAACCACTGGTTCCACTCCGACCAGATCTACCGCGCGTTCCTGTCCCTGGTGATGCTCACCGGCAGCCAGGGCGTCAACGGCGGCGGCTGGGCGCACTACGTCGGCCAGGAGAAGGTGCGGCCGCTGACCGGCTGGTTCCATCTCGCCTTCGGCCTGGACTGGCAGCGCCCGACCCGGCACATGGTGGGCACGCCACTGTTCTGGCTCGCCACCGGCCAGTGGCGCTACGAGGCATTCTCCGCCGACACGCTGACCAGCCCTCTGGGAGAAGGGCGGCTGGCAGGCCGCACTCTGCCGGACTGCAACGCGCTGGCCGCCCGGCTGGGCTGGATGCCCTCCCACCCCACGTTCAGCCGTAACCCGCTGGACGTGTGCGACGAGGCCGAGCGGGCGGGCAAGGACGTACCGCAGTACGTCGTCGAGGAGTTGAAGGCCGGCCGGCTGCGGTTCGCCGCCGAGGACCCCGACGACCCGGCCAACTTCCCCCGCGTCCTGCTCATCTGGCGGGCGAACCTGTTCGCCTCGTCGATGAAGGGCCACGAGTTCATGCTGCGGCACCTGCTCGGCACCGATGACGCGGTCACCGCGGCGGAGACCCCGCCCGAACTGCGCCCGACGGAGGTCACCTGGCGTGAAGAGGCTCCGGTGGGCAAACTGGATCTGTCCGTGGCGGTCGACTTCCGGATGACCAGCACCTGCCTGTTCTCCGACGTGGTGCTGCCCGCCGCGACCTGGTACGAGAAGTTCGATCTGTCCTCCACCGACATGCATCCCTTCGTGCATGCCTTCAGCCCGGCCATCGCGCCCCCGTGGCAGACCCGTACCGACTTCGACATCTTCCACACCGTCGCAGCCGAGTTCTCCAAGCTCGCCGCCACCCATCTCGGAGTGCGCCGAGACGTGATCGCCGCCCCGCTCGCCCACGACACACGGGACGAGATGGCGCAGCCCCACGGGCGGGTGAGGGACTGGAAGGCCGGCGAGTGCGAGCCGGTTCCGGGCGAGACGATGCCGAAACTGATCGTGGTGGAGCGCGACTACACCGCGGTGGCGGACAAGATGCGCGCGGTCGGACCGCTGCTGGACACCCTTGGCACCTCCACCAAGGGCCTGACCTGGACGCCGGAAGCAGAGATCGACGACCTGCGGCGCCGTAACGGCACCGTACGCGGCGGCATCGCCGACGGGCGGCCCTCGATCGCCCGGGACGACCAGTTCTGCGAGGCGATCCTCGCCCTGTCCGGTACCACCAACGGCCGTCTCGCCGTCGCGTCGCTGCGCGCGCTGGAGGAACGCACCGGCGTGGACCTGGCCGACCTGGCCGAGGAACGCTCCGGGGACCGCATCACCTTCGAGGACACCCGCACCCAGCCCCGCGCGGTGATCACCTCGGCGGAGTGGTCAGGCACCGAGTCCGGCGGACGGCGCTACTCCCCGTTCACCATCAACATCGAACGGCTCAAACCCTGGCACACCCTCACCGGCCGCCAGCACTTCTTCCTCGACCATGACTGGATGGCCGAGTTCGGTGAACAACTCCCCGTCTACCGGCCGCCTTTGAACATGATGGCTCACTTCGGCGACCCGAGCCGCTCACCGGACGGCCGCCCGGAGCTCGTGGTGCGCTATCTGACCCCGCACTCGAAGTGGTCCATTCGGAGTACCAGGAGAACCTGCACATGCTCACCCTGTTCCGGGGCGGGCCGGTGATCTGGATGAGGCCGCTGGAC
>Ga0164243_10011246_pt1 | contig 12787 bp, 11 predicted proteins | sample OricompcompostOP_FD_108781 | JGI IMG/M metagenome (GOLD analysis project Ga0164243, IMG submission 108781) | Organic Plus compost microbial communities from Emeryville, California, USA - Original compost - Organic plus compost (OP) | ecosystem: Engineered > Solid waste > Mixed feedstock >...
CTGACCGAGTCCGGTCACGACGTCCGCGTGGTGCCCACCGAGGCCGCGCTGAACTTCGTCGGCGCGGCCACGTTCGAGGCGCTGTCCGGGCATCCGGTGCACACGGGGGTGTTCACCGAGGTACCCGAGGTCCAGCACGTCCGCGTCGGCAAGGAAGCGGATCTGGTGCTGGTCGTGCCCGCGACCGCCGATCTGCTCGCGCGCGCCGCGCACGGCATCGCCGACGACCTGCTGACCGGCACGCTGCTGACCGCGCGCTGCCCGGTCGCGTTCTTCCCGGCGATGCACACCGAGATGTGGGAGCACCCGGCCACCCGCGACAACGTGGCGCTGCTGCGCTCGCGTGGCGTGGTCGTCACCGAACCCGCCGCCGGCCGGCTGACCGGCGCCGACACCGGCAAGGGGCGGCTGGCCGATCCGGCGGAGATCGTCGACCTGGCCCGCCTGCTGCTCGCCTCCGCCGGCGCGCTGCCGCGTGATCTTGAGGGGCTGCGCGTCGTGGTGTCCGCCGGCGGCACCCGTGAACCGCTGGATCCGGTCCGTTTCCTCGGCAACCGCTCGTCCGGCAAGCAGGGCTACGCGCTCGCCCGGGTCGCCGCCCAGCGTGGCGCCGAGGTCACCCTGGTCGCCGGGCACGGCAACGAGCTGCCGCCGCCCGCGGGCGTCGAGCTGCGGCACGTGTCGACCGCGCTGGAGATGCGCGACGCCGTGCACGAGGCCGCCGCGGGTGCCGACGTCGTGGTGATGGCCGCCGCCGTGGCCGATTTCCGCCCCGCGACGCGCGTCGAATACAAGATCAAGAAGTCGGACGACCAGCCGGACCCGACGATCGTCCTGGAGCGCAATCCCGACATCCTCGCCGAACTGGTCGCGGACCGGAAAACCGGCCAGACCATCGTCGGATTCGCCGCGGAGACCGGCGACGAGCACGGCAGCGTGCTCGACCACGCGCGCGCCAAGCTCAAGCGCAAGGGCTGCGATCTGCTCGTGGTCAACGCCGTGGGCGACGGGCGCGCGTTCGAGGTCGAGGAGAACCAGGGCTGGCTGCTCGGCGCCGACGGGTCCGAACGTCCCATTCCCCTGGGCTCGAAATCGCATCTGGCGGCCACGATGTGGGATGCGGTAGCAGAATTCATCAAGCGGTGACCGGTCGCCTCAGTAGGCTGGACGCGGTTGCCACCGAGATTGATGGGAAGTGACGAGCGTCGTGACCGATTCGACCCGCAGGCTGTTCACATCGGAGTCCGTGACCGAGGGGCATCCGGACAAGATCTGCGACGCGATCAGTGACTCGGTCCTCGACGCTTTGCTGGCGAAGGACCCGCGTAGCCGGGTCGCGGTGGAAACGCTGATCACGACCGGTCAGGTGCACGTTGCCGGTGAGGTGACCACGGAGGCGTACGCGGACATCCCGACGATCGTGCGGGAGCGCATTCTCGACATCGGTTACGACTCCTCGGCCAAGGGTTTCGATGGGAACTCGTGCGGGGTGAACATCGCGATCGGGTCGCAGTCGCCGGATATCGCGCAGGGTGTGGATACCGCGTATGAGTCACGGTTGGAGAACGCGCTGGATGAGATCGACAAGCAGGGCGCGGGTGACCAGGGCCTGATGTTCGGCTACGCGTGCTCGGACACGCCGGAGCTGATGCCGTTGCCGATCGCGCTGGCGCATCGGTTGTCGCAGCGGCTGACGCGGGTGCGTAAGGAGGGTGTGCTGCCGTATCTGCGTCCGGACGGCAAGACGCAGGTGACGATCGAGTACGCCGGTGAGCAGGCGGTGCGGCTGGACACCGTGGTGGTGTCGACGCAGCATGCGGAGGGCATCGATCTGGACACCATGCTCGGGGTGGATGTGCGGGAGCAGGTCGTGGCGCCCGAGCTGGCGGGGCTGGAGCTGGACTCCTCCGACACCCGGCTGCTGGTGAACCCGACGGGCCGGTTCGTGATCGGTGGTCCGATGGGTGACGCGGGCCTGACCGGGCGGAAGATCATCGTGGACACCTATGGCGGGATGGCGCGGCACGGTGGTGGCGCGTTCTCCGGTAAGGACCCGTCGAAGGTGGACCGGTCGGCGGCGTACGCGATGCGGTGGGTCGCCAAGAACGTGGTCGCCGCCGGGCTGGCGTCGCGGATCGAGGTGCAGGTCGCGTACGCGATCGGCAAGGCGTCGCCGGTCGGGTTGTTCGTGGAGACCTTCGGCACGGAGACGGTGGATCCGGTGAAGATCCAGTCGGCGATCACGCAGGTGTTCGATCTGCGGCCGGCGGCGATCATCCGGGATCTGGACCTGCTGCGGCCGATCTACGCGCCGACCGCCGCGTATGGGCACTTCGGCCGTCCCGAGCTGAATCTGCCGTGGGAGAGCACCGACCGCGCCGACGCGCTACGCTCCGCCGCTGGTGCATAACGGATCCGAGACCGCCCCGCTCTGGGAGCTGCCCAAGAAGGGCAAACCCAAGGCGCGCAAGGGACAGCAGACGCCGGCCGCCGAGCAGCCGATCGCGCGCGTCGTCGTGGACGTGCCGCTGGCGCATCTCGACCGCACCTTCGACTACCAGGTGCCGGACAAGCTCGACGCGGACGCCGTGCCCGGCTGCCGGGTGCGGGTCCGCTTCGCCGGTCAGCTCGTCGACGGGTTCCTCCTGGAGCGCGCCGACACCACGGAACACCAGGGACGGCTGGCCTTCCTGGAGCGGGTGACCTCGCCCGAGCCGGTGCTCGATCCGCGGCTCGCGTCGCTCGCGCGCACGGTCGCCGAACGCTACGGCGGCACCATGATCGACGTGCTGCGGCTGGCGATTCCGCCGCGGCACGCCAAAGCCGAGGGCGAGGCCGCGCGCGCGCCGGTGCCGGTGTCCGCCGCGCCCGCCGGGGACGGCTGGGCCCGGTACCAGCGCGGTGCGGCGTTCCTGGACGCGTTGCGCGGGAACCGGCAGGCGCACGCCGTGTGGCAGGCGCTGCCGGGGGAGGACTGGCCCGCGCGGCTCGCCGAGGCCGCGACGGTGGTCGCCGCGAACGGGCGCGGCGCGGTGATCGTGGTGCCCGACCAGCGGGACCTCGCGCGGGTGCACGCGGCGTGTGCGGCGCTGGCGGGTGAGGACGCCGTGGTGGCGTTGTCGGCGGAACTGGGACCCGCCGAACGGTACCGGCGGTGGCTGGCGGTTTCCCGTGGTGCGGCGCCGATCGTGGTCGGCACACGCGCGTCGATGTTCGCGCCCGTCGCGGATCCCGGCCTGTTCGTGGTGTGGGACGACGGCGACGATCTGCATGTCGACCCGCACATGCCCTACCCGCAGGTGCGCGACGTGCTGACGCTGCGGGCGCACGCCGAGCGCGCGTCGCTGGTGGTCGCCGGTTTCGCGCGCACGGCCGAGGCGCAGCTGCTGGTCGAGTCCGGGTTGGCGCATCCGGTGCTCGCGTCGCGGGAGGAACTGCGGAAGGCGGCGCCGCGCGTCACGCCGGTCGGCGAGGATTTCGACGTCGCACGGGACGAGGCCGCCCGCGCCGCGCGGTTGCCGTCGGTGGCCTTCGAGGCGGCGCGGCAGGCCTTGGGTGCGGGGGCGCCGGTGCTGGTGCAGGTGCCCCGGCGTGGATACGTGCCCGCGCTGGCGTGCGCGCAGTGCCGCACTCCGGCGCATTGCCGTCGCTGCGCCGGTCCGCTGGCGTTGACGGGCGGGCCTTCGCATCCGCCGAGCTGCCGGTGGTGTGGCGCGCCGGACGGCGCTTTCCGTTGCCAGGCTTGTGGTTCCACGCGGTTGCGGGCGATGGTGGTCGGTTCGAAGCGGACCGCGGAGGAACTCGGCCGCGCATTCCCCGGTTTCCCGGTGCGGACGTCCGGTGCGCGGGAAGTGCTCGCCTCGGTGCCCGGCAAACCCGCGCTCGTGGTGTGCACGCCGGGCGCGGAACCGGTCGCCGAGGGCGGTTATGGTGCCGCGCTTTTGCTCGACGGCTGGGCTTTGCTGGGGCGGCAGGACTTGCGGGCCGCGGAGGAGACCTTGCGGCGCTGGATGGCGGCCGCGGCCCTGGTGCGTCCTTCGGCGGCGGGCGGCCGGATCGTCGTCGGCGCGGAGGCGGGGCTGACTCCGGTGCAGGCGCTGGTGCGCTGGGACCCGGCCTGGCATGCGGAACGGGAACTGGGCGAGCGGCGGGAACTGGGCTTCCCACCGGCCGTGCGGATGGCGAGTGTCGAGGGCATCCCGGACGCGGTCGCGGCGCTGCTGGCGGAACTGGACCTGCCTGGCTCGGGCGAGATCCTCGGCCCGGTCCCGCTCGGCGAAGTGGACGACGAGGGCCGCTCGGAGCGGGAACGCGCCCTGATCCGCGTCCCCCGGTCCGACGGGCGTGCCCTGGCATCGGCACTGGCGGCCGCGCAGGCCCAGCGAGTGGCCCGCAAGGAAGCCGACCCGGTGCGGATTCAGCTGGACCCGCTGGAGTTGATTTAGGGGCCGGAATCAGGGCTTCACCTGATTCGCCGGGCGCAAGGCGGCGCCAGGATGATCACCATGAAGTCCTTCGCCGCGCTGATCGTCGCCTTTGTGGTGCTCCTGGCCACCGCCGCGCCGGCCTCGGCCGCCACCCGGCTCGTGTTGCCCGAGCCGAGCGGGCCGTTCCCGGTGGGGGAGACCGAGCTGCACCTGGTCGACCCGGCCCGCGACGACCCCTGGGTGGGCGGGCCACGCGAGCTGATGGTCGGCGTGCACTACCCGGCGGTGCCCACCCCCGGCGGCCGGGCGCCGTACATGCTTCCCGGTGCCGCGCAGCACTTCGACGCCGTCACCGCGAACGGGCTACTGGGGCTGGGCACCCCACCAGGAACGGACTGGGCCTCCGTGCGCACCAACGCGCGACAGAACGCACCCGCCTTGCCGGGCAAGGTGATCGTGTACTCGTCGGGGCTCGGGGAGCCGCGCACGTGGGGCACCTCGACGGCGGAGGAGCTGGCCTCCCGCGGCTACGTCGTGGTGAGCATCGACAACACCTACGAATCCCCGGAGGTGCAGTTCCCCGACGGCTCCGTGCGCACCATGATCGAGCCCGGTGATCCGGACGCGTTCGTGCGCAAGGCACTCGACGTGCGGGTGCGCGACACGAGTTTCGTGCTCGACGCGCTGGGGCGGCGGGGGCTCGACGTGTCGCGCGTCGGCATGGTGGGGCAATCGGCAGGCGGCGCCGCGGCCGCCGCGACGATGGCCGTCGATCCGCGCGTGGTCGCGGGCGTCAACCTCGACGGCAACCTGACCTGGCTCGACGGCAGCCTCATGCCGGCCGCCGCGAACGGCCTGGCCAGGCCGTTCCTGCTGATCGGCAAGGACGGCGAGACCGACACCGGCCCCGGCTGGGACGCGTTCCTCGCCAACACCGAGGGGTGGGCGAGACAACTGAGACTGCTCGGCTCGGTACACGCGACCTTCACCGACGCCGAGGCGCTGCTGCCGCAACTGGGCATCACCGTCGGCACGCTCGACCCGGCGACCGCGATCCGCACCCAGCGCGCGTACGTGGCGTCCTTCTTCGACCGCTGGCTGCGCGGCCAGGACAACCACCTGCTCGACGGCCCCTCACCCCGCTACCCGGAGATGGCGTTCGTCGGGTGAAGACGGCCGGGCCATAGACTGGTCGGCGATGTTCGCCCCGTCTGACGCCGGTGAGGTGGCCTGAGAAATGCGCCTGGTCTTCGCCGGTACCCCGGAACCCGCGGTGCCCGCCCTGCGCGCGCTGCTCGACTCACCACGGCACGAGGTCGTCGCCGTGGTGACGCGGCCCGACGCACCCGCCGGCCGTGGCCGCCGCCTGGTGCGCTCACCCGTCGGCGCGCTGGCCGACGAGCACGGCATCGAGGTGCTCACCCCCGCCAAGGCCGGCGACCCCGCGTTCCTGGACCGCCTGCGCGAAATCCAGCCCGACGCCTGCCCCGTCGTCGCGTACGGCGCCCTGCTGCCCCAGCGCGCACTGGACATCCCGCGCCACGGCTGGGTCAACCTGCACTTCTCGCTGCTGCCGGCCTGGCGCGGCGCGGCGCCGGTGCAGGCCGCGATCCGCGCGGGGGACGAGCTGACCGGGGCCTCGACCTTCCGGATCGTGCGCGAACTCGACGCGGGCCCGGTCTTCGGCGTGGTCACGGAGAAGATCGCCCCGGCCGACACCGCGGGCGGCCTGCTCACCAAACTGGCCGACGCCGGCGCCCGGCTCCTTGTGTCCACAATGGATGGTATTGAGGACGGGGAACTGGTCGCCGTGGAGCAGCCGGCCGAGGGCATCAGCTACGCGCCCAAGGTCACCGTCGAGGACGCGCGGATCTCCTTCCGCGATCCGGCGATCGCCGTCGACCGGCACATCCGCTCGGTCACCCCGGAACCCGGCGCCTGGGCCGAGTTCCGCGGCGAGCGGTTCAAACTCGGCCCGGTCCAGATCGTCGACGAGCCCCCGCTGCCGCCGGGCGAGCTGAAGGTGGAACGCAAACGCGTCCTCGCCGGCACGGCCACCCAGCCGGTCCGGCTCGGCGAGGTGCAGGCGCAGGGCAAGAAACGGATGGCGGCCACCGACTGGGCGCGCGGCACGAGAATCGAGCAAGGGGAAACGCTTACATGAGCCCGCAACCGAACCGCCGCACCGGACGGCCGAGCCGGGGCCGCCCCGCGCCGCGCAAGGAGGGCCCCCGCCGCCCGCCGTATGAGGACCCCGCCCGCCGGGTCGCGGTCGACGTGCTGCGCGCGGTCCGCGAGCGCGACGCCTACGCCAACCTCGTGCTGCCCGAACTCCTGCGCGAGCGGCGGCTCACCGGCCGCGACGCCGGACTGGCGACCGAACTGACCTACGGCACCTGCCGCGCGGTGGGCATGCTCGACGAGATTCTCGCGACCTGTCTCGACCGCCCGCTGATCGAAACGGACGGCGCGGTGCTGGACTGCCTGCGGCTGGGCGCGTACCAGTTGCTGCGCACCCGCATCCCGGAGCACGCCGCGGTGGACTCGATGGTGAACATGGCCCGTGCGGACGCCGGTTCGCACGTGGCGGGTTTCGTCAACGCGGTGCTCCGCAAAGTGTCCGAAAAGGACGAAGCCGCGTGGCTGGAGGAGCTCGCGCCGGACCGGGAGTCCGATCCGATCGGGCATCTCGCGCTGCACACCGCGCATCCGCGCTGGATCGCGCGCTCGTTCGCGGAAGCATTGGGGGACAAGGGAACCGAGCTGGAAGCGGCGCTGAAGGCGGACGACGCACGCCCCGCCGTGCACCTCGTCGCGCGGCCCGGCGAGATCAGTGCCGACGAGCTCGCCGCGATCACCGGTGGCGACCTCGCGCCATACTCGCCCTACGGCGTGCACCTGCCGCCCGGTTCCGGCGATCCCGCCGACTCCGAGCCGATCAAGGAGAAGCTCGCCGCCGTCCAGGACGAGGGCAGCCAGCTGTGCGCGGTCGCGCTCACCCGCGTGCCGCTCGAAGGTAGTGATGAACGCTGGCTCGACCTGTGCGCGGGCCCCGGCGGCAAGGCCGCGTTGCTCGGCGCGCTCGCCGGGCTGTCCGGCGCGCACGTGGACGCCGTCGAGCAGGCGCCGCATCGCGCGCGCCTCGTCGAGCGCGCCACCGAGGGCCTGCCCGTGACGGTGCACGTCGCCGATGGGCGCGAGCCCGGGCTCGAACCCGGCTACGACCGGGTGCTGGTCGACGCGCCGTGCAGCGGGCTGGGCGCGCTGCGGCGGCGGCCCGAGGCGCGCTGGCGGCGCAAGCCCTCCGACGTCGCGGACCTGACGAAACTGCAGGGTGAGCTGCTCGCCTCGGCGCTGGAGCTGGTGCGCCCGGGCGGTGTGGTGGCCTACGTCGTGTGCTCGCCGCACCTCGGCGAGACCGAGGGCGCGGTCGCCAACGCCACCCGCCGCGGCAAGGCCGAGGTCGTCGACGCGCGCGAGTTCTTCCCCGGCGTGCCCCAGCTCGGCGACGGCCCGTACGTGCAGCTCTGGCCGCACCGCCACGGCACCGACGCGATGTTCTGCGCGATCCTGCGCAAACCGTGAGAGACCTCGGCCTGGTCGCCAGTTCGTGCGGCGGCCTCGACACGCGGTTCCGCACCGAGCTCGCCGAACCGGCCGCCGCCCGGGGCTGGCGGCTCGCGATCACGCTGACCCCGGCAGCGGCCCGCTGGCTGGAGGTGACGGGCGAGATCGGCAAGCTCAGCGCGCTGACCGATCTGGCGGTGCGCAGCGAGTCCCGGCTGCCCGGCGAACCGCGCCCGCACCCCGATCCCGGCGTGTTCCTGTTCGCCCCGGCGAGCGCGAACTCGGTCGCCAAACTGGCGCTCGGCATCGCCGACAACCAGGCGCTGACGGTGCTCGGCGACGTACTCGGCGATCCGGCCGTGACCCTCGTCGTCGGTTACCAGGTGCGTGACGAACGCGCCGGGCATCCGGCGTGGCAGCGGCACCTCGACGCGCTCGCCTCGGCGGGTGTGCGGCTGTTTCGCCTGCGAGAGCCCTGGACCACGGCACTGGAAGAGCTGCCCGGCTGACCTTCTACACTGCGTAACCGTGGCACATCGACCCCTCATCGCGCCCAGCATCCTGTCCGCCGACTTCGCCCGGCTCGGCGAGGAGATCCAAGCCGTGGCCGGCACCGGGGACTCGCGCGCCGACTGGGTGCACGTCGATGTCATGGACAACCACTTCGTGCCGAACCTGACGCTGGGCCTGCCCGTCGTGCAGTCGCTGCGCAAGGCGACCGACCTGCCGCTGGACTGCCACCTGATGATCTCCGATCCCGATCACTGGGCGATCGGGTACGCCGAGGCCGGTGCCTACAACGTCACCGTGCACGTCGAGGCCGCGAAGGACCCGGTGAAACTCGCGAAGGACCTGCGCGCAGCGGGCGCCAAGGCGGGCCTGTCGGTCAAGCCCGGCACCCCGCTCGAGCCCTACGTCGACGTGCTCAAGCACTACGACACGCTGCTCGTGATGTCGGTCGAGCCCGGCTTCGGCGGCCAGTCGTTCATCGCGGACGTGCTGGACAAGGCCCGCACCGCGCGCCGCCTGGTCGACACCGGGCACCTCAAGCTCGTCGTGGAGATCGACGGCGGGATCAACGCCGACACCATCGAACAGGCCGCGGAGGCGGGTGTCGACTGCTTCGTCGCGGGCTCCGCGGTCTACGGTGCGGACGACCCCGCCAAGGCCGTCGCCGCGCTCCGCGACCGCGCGGCACGCGCCGCGCGGTGACCAGCACAAGCACACAGGAGGCGCCCGTGTTCACCGGCATCGTGGAGGAGCTCGGCGAGATCACCGGCGTCGAGCAGCTGCCGAACGCCGCCCGGCTCACCGTGCGCGGGCCCGTGGTCAGCTCGGACGCCAGGCACGGCGATTCCATCGCGGTCAGCGGCGTCTGCCTCACCGTGGTCGAGGTCCGGGGCGAGGAGTTCACCGTGGACGTCGTCAACGAGACGCTCGAACGTTCGCGGCTGGCGAAGATCGCGCCCGGTGACCGGGTGAACCTGGAGCGGGCCACCGCGGTCGGTGACCGGCTCGGCGGGCACATCATGCAGGGCCACGTCGACGGGACGGGCGTGTTCCTCGCCCGCGACGACAAGGGCCTGACCAGGTTCGCGCTACCGTCCGGATTGTCCCGTTACGTGGTGGAGAAGGGCTCGATCGCCGTCGACGGGATCTCCCTGACCGTGACGAGTGTGACGAACGACGAGTTCACGGTGGCGCTCATACCGACCACACTGGAGCTGACGACGCTGGGCCGTGCCGAGCCGGGCGATCTGGTCAACCTCGAGGTGGACGTGCTCGCCAAGTACGTCGAGAAGCTGGCCACACCGCATCTCGACCGGCTGGTGCCGGAGCACAATGGGGTCAGGCCGGAGGAGGACGCGTGAACTCAGGGACGCCTTGTGGGGCCGGTGCGCCGGTGGACACCGCGGGCATAGAACAGGCGATCGCCGACATCGCGGCAGGCCGCCCTGTCGTCGTGGTGGACGACGAGGACCGGGAGAACGAGGGTGACCTGATCTTCGCGGCGGAGAAGGCCACGCCGGAGCTGCTCGCCTTCATGGTCCGCTACACCTCGGGATACGTGTGTGTCGCGCTCACCGAGGAGGACTGCGAGCGGCTCGACCTGCCGCCGATGTACCACACCAACCAGGACGCGCGGGGCACCGCGTACACGGTCACCGTGGACGCCGCCGAGGGCATCAGCACCGGCATCTCCGCCTCCGACCGTGCGCATACCACCCGGCTGCTGGCCGACCCGAAGTCGCAGGCCGGTGACTTCCGCCGGCCGGGGCACGTCGTCCCGCTACGCGCCAAGGAAGGCGGCGTGCTGCGCAGGCCGGGGCACACCGAGGCGTCGGTCGACCTGGCCAGGCTGGCCGGGCTGCACCCCGCCGGTGTGCTGTGCGAGATCGTCTCCCAGAAGGACGAGGGGGACATGGCGCGGCGCGACGAGCTGGAGGTGTTCGCCTCCGACCACGATCTGCAGATCATCACGATCGCGGACCTGATCGCCTACCGCCGCCGGCACGAGAAGCAGGTCGAGCGGGTCGCCGAGGCGCGGATCCCGCTGGCCGCGGGCACGTTCCGCGCGGTCGGCTACGACAGCCTGCTGGACGGTATCGAGCACATCGCGTTCGTCTACGGCGACATCGGCGACGGTGCGGACATCCTGGTGCGCGTGCACTCGGAATGCCTCACCGGCGACGTGTTCGGCTCGCTGCGCTGCGACTGCGGTCCGCAGCTGGAGGCCGCGCTGCAGACCGTCGCCGACGAGGGGCGCGGTGTCGTGCTCTACATCCGCGGGCATGAGGGCCGGGGTATCGGGCTGCTGCACAAACTGCAGGCCTACCAGCTGCAAGACATGGGCGCCGACACCGTCGACGCGAACCTCGCGCTGGGCGTGCCCGCGGACGCGCGGGACTACGGCACGGGTGCGCAGATCCTGTGCGATCTCGGCGTGCGGTCCATGCGGCTGCTGACCAACAACCCGGCCAAGCGGGTCGGGCTGGAGGGCTACGGGCTCAAGGTGACCGGCCGGGTGCCGCTGCCGATCTCGCCCAATCCGGAGAACGTGCGTTACCTGCGGACCAAACGGGACCGGATGGGCCACGAACTGGCCAACCTGGAGGAGTTCGACCAGGTCGGCGCCGATCTGGACGGGACACGGAACGGGAACGGTGCTGGCAAGTGAGCGGTGAGGGTCGTCCGGAGACCGAACTCGACCTGAGCGAGTGCGCGAACCTGCGGCTGGCGATCGTGGCGACGCGGTGGCATCCGAAGATCACCGACAGCCTGCTGGAGCGGGCGATCGCGACGGCGGAGGAGGCCAAGCTCAAGGAGAGCCCGACGATCGTGCGGGTCGCGGGCGCCGTCGAGCTGCCCGTGCTGGCGCAGGCACTGGCCCGCCAGCACGACGCCGTCGTGGCGCTGGGCGTGGTCATCCGTGGCGGCACGCCGCATTTCGAGTACGTGTGCGACGCGGTGACCGCCGGGCTGACCAGGGTCGCGCTGGACGAGGGCACGCCGATCGGTAACGGCGTGCTCACCTGCGACACCGAGCAGCAGGCACTGGACCGGGCCGGCCTGCCGGGTTCGGCCGAGGACAAGGGCCGCGAGGCGACGCAGGCCGCGCTGGACGCCGCGTACCAGCTGCGCGCGCTCAAGCAGCCGTGGACCGAGCGGGGATTCGCGTGAGCACCATGACCGGTGAGACCGTGGTGATCCGCCCGCACCGGTCGACCTGGATGTCGATCGCGCTGGCGGTCGTGCTGCTGGTGGCGTTCGCGGTGGTCGCGGCGCTGCTGCGCAGTTCCCACACCGGCGCGATCTTCGAGGTCTCCGACCAGATCGCCATGGTCGGCATCGGGATCCTGCTCGCGGCGGGCGCGCTGCTGTTCGCCACGCCCAGGGTGCGGGCGGACGCCGAGGGCATCCAGGTCCGCAACATCATCCTGTTCACCAGGCGGTTCACATGGCGGGAGGTGCTGTCGGTGAGCTTCCCCGACGGCGCGTCCTTCGCCCGCCTCGAACTGCCGGACGACGAGTACCTCGGCGTGCTGGCCATCCAGGCCGTGGACCGCGACCGCGCCGTCGAGGCCGTGCGCACATTGCGCCGCCTGCACAAGCAGGCCTGGGCGGACTAACTCCGGAACGGCGGAAGAACTCGCGCGGTTCCGCGGCGTGCAGCTCGGGTTCCTCGAACGGCGCGAAATGCCCGGCGGCGCGGGCGTGCACGAAGTGGATCCCGAGCCCGCCGAGCCGCAGGTGAACAGCTCGCGCAGGTAGCCGACGTCGGGGTGAACGGTTCCGGCACGTCAGATCGTCAGGTCCACGACCACCGGCGCGTGGTCGGAGGCGCCCTTGCCCTTGCGTTCCTCGCGGTCGACGTAGGCGTCGGTGACGGCGCTGCTGAACTTCGCGTCGGCGTACACGAGGTCGATGCGCATGCCGTTGTTCTTGGGGAACGCGAGCTGGCGGTAATCCCAGTACGTGTAAGGCTTGTCGTACTTCAGCGGCCGGGGCACGACGTCGGTCAGGCCCGCGTCCCGCAGCACCGCCAGCGCCGCGCGCTCGGCCTCGGTCACGTGCGTCGAGTGCTCGAACAGGCTGATGTCCCACACGTCGTCGTCGGTGGGGGCGATGTTGAAATCGCCGAGCACCGCGAACGGACGGTCCTTTCCGGACTCCGCGATCACGGTGGCGTGTAAGGCTTCCAGCCAGCGGAGCTTGTACTCGTAATGCGGATGTCCCGGCTCGCGGCCGTTGGGCACGTACACCGACCACACCCGCACCCCGTCGCAGGTGGC
>Ga0164243_10011247_pt1 | contig 12787 bp, 8 predicted proteins | sample OricompcompostOP_FD_108781 | JGI IMG/M metagenome (GOLD analysis project Ga0164243, IMG submission 108781) | Organic Plus compost microbial communities from Emeryville, California, USA - Original compost - Organic plus compost (OP) | ecosystem: Engineered > Solid waste > Mixed feedstock >...
GCGTGTACTTGTCGGGGTCGCCCGCGGTTCCTTCGCGGACGGGGATCTTGCCTTCGGGTGCCATGCCGAACCAGTCCTGGTAGCCGGTGCTCATCATGTAGGTGATCAGTTCGCGGGACGCCCTGGCCTCGGCGGTTCTGGTGACCGCCCAGGAGGTGATCTCCCCGAAACGGCCGGGCCGCGCCGCGTCCGGTCCTTTGAGCGCGGTGGTGATCCCGCTGTTCCTGGCGAGGAAGCCGGGGTCCTTCTTGCACTGCGGGCAGCTGGGCCTGGTGTCCGCCCGTTCCCCCGCGAGTTCGTCCAGCAGGAAGGAGGACCACAGCAGCATCGGGGCGCGGCCGGCGAAGTAGGCGGCGCGGGTCGTGTCCAGCGTCTGTGTGCCGGCGGGCCCGTGGTCGCGGGCGAGTGCCCGGTAGGCGGCGAAGGTGCGGCGGCAGGCGGGCGAGTCGAGCGTCACCGCCGTCCGGCCGCCGCTGCGCGTGACGAGGCGGCAGTCGTCGGCCAGGGCCATGGTCTCGAAGCTCTGCTGGGTGAAGACGTCGCCCGGGTCGGTGGCGAGTGCGATGCCGTCGCGCCGGCCCCGGTCGAGTGCGTCGGCCGCCGCTTCCATGGCGCGGTAGCCGGTGGGCCGGGCCAGTCCGGCCCTGGCGAACAGGTCCTTGCGGTGGACCAGGAGCTGGAGCCAGGCGTCCGAGGGCACCGCCAGCCGCCTGCCGCCGTCCTGGGTCAGCCGCAGCGCGGTGGGGGTGAAGGTGCGGGCGCCGAGTCTCCGCACCACCTGGGCGGGGAGCCGGGTGTTCAGCAGTTCGTTGCCGTGCATCTGCCAGAGCTGGCCGAGGGGGAGGGCCGCGATCACGTCGGGGAGGTCACCTGCCGCCGCCGCGGACATGATCATCTGGGGCAGCTGGGTCTCGTCCACCCCGACGAGGGTGACCCGGACGCCGCTGCGCCGCTCCCAGCGGGCGATGATCTCGCGGGTCGCGGCGGTCCGTGCGGGCAGGTTCTCCAGCGTCCACACGGTGAGCTTCCGGTCGGGTGCCCCGGCCCCGTCGCCGCCGGAGCACCCGGTGACAAGGGTCACGCCGAGCAGCCCGGCGAGCCCTGCCGCGGTCGCCCGCGAACGCCGTCTCCGCCTCCGCATACGGCCTCACTTCGCGTCGGTCCCCACCGGCTGTCCGCCGCGCCGTCCCGCTTCACGGCGAGGGTCGCGTCTGCCGGGCGGACGTCGTTGCGAGGTACCTTCGACTGGTCTGCCGATGTCGACCCGCTCGGAGCACGCCGTGGAGCACATGACCCGGCCCACCGCCCTTCCCCATTCGGGCATATCGGCACGCAAGGAACATACCGCCCGACAGGGCTGCTGTGACGGCCCGCACGAGGTGCCACGGTGACAACCACCCCGCCGGTCCCCGGCACCCACGCCGCCGCACTCCCCCGCCCCCGCACCGCTCCCCCGCGCCGCCCCGACACCCACCGCGCCCTGCGCCGCGCCGCCGCCCGGGTGCTCGACGGCAACTGGACCGGCACCTCGACCGTCCCGTCCCGTAGCCTGTACCCGCACCAGTGGAGCTGGGATTCCGCGTTCATCGCCATCGGGCTGCGCCATCTCTCCCCCGTACGGGCACAGCGGGAACTGGAGACACTGCTGTCCGCGCAGTGGGCCGACGGGCGGGTGCCGCACATCGTCTTCAACGCGGAGGTGCCGCCGGACGCCTACTTCCCCTCCCCCTCCTTCTGGCGCTCCTCCACGGCCGGTGCGCCCTGTGGGGCGCCGGGGGCGGTGGAGACCTCCGGCATCGTGCAGCCGCCCGTCCACGCACTGGCCGCGTGGCTCGTCCACGGCGCCGACCCGGACGCCTCCGCACGGCGCGGCTTCCTGGCCCGCGTCCATCCGCGGCTGGTGGCCTGGCACCGGTATCTGGCCCGCCACCGTGACCTGGACGGCGGCGGCCTCGCCGCGGTCGTGCACCCGTGGGAACCCGGGATGGACAACAGCCCGTGCTGGGACGGGCCGCTGTCCCGGATCGCCCCCGCCGACCCCGCGACGTACCGCCGCGCGGACCTGACGCACGGGGACGCCGCCGACCGGCCCACCGACCTGGACTACGGGCGGTACGTACGGCTCGCCGCCGCGTACCGCGACCACGGCTACCGGGACGCCGCCGCGGAACACGCCTTCGCCGTCGAGGACCCCGGCTTCAACGCGCTGTACGCCGCCGCCGAGCACGCCCTCGCCCGGATCGCCGAGGCGCTGGGCCACGATCCCGGCCCCCACCGGGCGCGGGCCGCCGAACTGACCGACGCGCTGGTGCGGCGGCTGTGGTCCGAGCAGGCCGGTCAGTTCCTCGCCCGCGATCTGCGGGCCGGACCCCGGCAGTCCGGTGCGGGGCCCGCCGGCCGGCTGGTGGCCGAACGCAGCGCCGCGGGACTGCTGCCGCTCGTCGTGCCCGGTCTGCCCCGGCCGGTCGCCGACGCCCTGCTGCGCACTGTCGCCGGTGAGCATTTCGGGCTGGGCTCGGCCGTACGGCTGCTGCCCAGTTACGACCTGCGGGGCGCCGCCTTCGACCGGCGCCGCTACTGGCGCGGCCCCGCCTGGTTCAACGTCAACTGGCTGCTGATGCGGGGCCTGTCGCGGTACGGGGAGCGGGCCCGTGCGGACGCGCTGGCCGGCGAGGTGCTGCGGGCGGCGGGCGCGACGCGGTTCGCGGAGTACCTTGACCCGTACACCGGCGAGGGGCGCGGTGCCCGTGAGTTCGGCTGGACCGCCGCCCTGACGCTCGACCTGCTCGCCGACCCGGTCGTCGGCGCGGACCCGCAGCGCGCGTCCCGCACCGGCGCGCCCGTCCCCTGACCCGCCCTCGGAGAACAGCGGAACAGCCGTCGGCGCTGGGCGCTCAGCGCGGTGGTCCACTCCGCCGCCGGGGTTCGGCGCACTTCGTGTGAGCGGTGTGGCGTGGGGCCACCGTCCGCCTGGTGCCGGTGGATTCTCCGGCTGATGAGCAGGCTGCGGCGTACGGGCGGTTCGTGGAGTAGCCGACGCGCTTCTTCCATCTCGACGGCGTGGGCCGGAACTTGCCGCGGCCTCGGGGTCGTCGGTCACATTCGGACAGGCCCGGCCCGGCAGGGCCGGGTGCCGGTGCTCAACGCGGGCTGTGTCGGCTGCGGTAGGCCGCGACGCTGGCCCGGTGTGCGCAGGTCCGGGTGCAGTACTGCTTCGAGCCGTTGCGCGAGAGGTCCACGAAAGTGGCCCGGCAGGTCGGCCCGGCACATACGCCGAGACGCGCGGGACCGAGCGTGGCGATCACGGAGGCCAATGCGCTGAGCGTGATCGCGGCGAGGTGCGCCGCGCAGCGGTCGGTGTCGGCGGTCACCTCGGTCCACCAGCGGTCGTCCTCGTGGCGCAGTACCGGGGTGGCGCGGCTGCGGCGCAGGCCCTCGTTGATCAGAGCCGCAGCCGCGTCCGCGTCCGTGTTCGCCCGTTCGAGCACCTCACGCACCGTCTCGCGCAATGCGCGGACTTCCACCAGGTCGGCGCGGGTGAGACGCCGCGGACCGGTCCTTTGGTCCGCCGCCGGACCCGGAGGCCCGGCCGCGGGATGGTCGTCGAGGAAGTCCCGGAGCTGCTCCACGGTCTCCAGCGCGTCCTCTCCCTTGACCGGCTTCAGGGTGTTGGCCAGATCGACGGCCGTCTGGACCACCGATGGACTGTAATACGCGTCCCGCATTTGACGTGTCTCCTCACTGCTCCGTAGCGTTACACCCAAAGGAGCTTTCACATGTCACAACATACCTCGCAGGGGACGACCCTGCCCGGAGGTGTTCCGGCGCCGGAGCAAACGGAAGCCCCGGGCGGGGGCCGGCTGGGGCTGACCCTGGGAATGCTGGTGCTGCCGATGTACGTGGCACTGGGAGCGCCGTCTGTGGCCCTGCCGGCCATCGGCCGCGCACTCGCGGTGCCGTTCGGGGCCACCGCATGGATTCTCGCCGCATGGTCGCTGACCTCCGCGCTGGCGATGCCGGTCGCGGGCCGGCTGCTGGTCCGCTGGAGCCCCTTCCAGGTCCTGGTCGCCGGGGTCGTGACGCTCGCCGCGGGCTCCGCGCTCGCCGGAGCCGGGCCGGTGCTGTCCGTCGTGATCGTCGGCCGGCTGATCGGCGGCGCCGGGGCGGGCGCGACGGTGATCGCCGTCTTCGCCGCGGCCACCGCCCTTCCCGGGCGGCAACGGATCCGCGTCCTGGGACTCATCGCGGCGGCCAGCGCGACGGCGTCGGGGTGCGGGACGCTGATAGGCGGAGCGGTGACCGCATGGCTCGGGTGGCGTGCCGTGCTCGCGATCCCGGTCCTCGCGCTGCCCCTGCTGCTGGCCGCATTGCCGAGCAGGCGCGCGCCGGGGCGGAGCGGAGCCGGCGAGCGAAACGGCCCGGCCGGGCGACTCGATGTCGTCGGCGCGGCCGTGCTGTCGGTACTCGCCGGCTCCTTGATCACGTTGCTGCAGGCACACTCGGTCGGCCTGCCCGCTCCGGTCACGCTCGTCGTGGCCGCCGCCGGTGCGCTCGCCGCCGCAGGGCTGTGGTGGCGGGTGCGCAGCACACCCGACGGGTTCGTGCCCCGGCGGGTGATCGCATCCCGCGGCTTCCCGGCGGCCGGGCTCATCGGCGGGACCGTCTTCGCCGGCTACTACGGGGTGCTGTTCCGCGCCCCGTCCCTGATCGAGCAGGCCACCGGCGGTGGCCCCCTGGAAGCCGGCGTGCTCCTGCTCCCGGCCGCCGCCTGCTCGGTGCTGGCCGGGCGGCTGGTCGGCACCTTGACCGACCGGTTCACCGGCTGGCAGATGTCGGCCGGGCTTGCGGCACTCACCGTCATCGGCGTGCTCGTGGTCGCGGTCTCCACCGGGCCGGTCCCGGTCGTCCTCGGCACGGCCTTGACCGTATGCGGGTTCGCCGGTGCCCAAGCCGTACTGGTGAACCTCGCACCGGACCTGGTCGCCGCGGACGACCGCAACACCGCGCAAGGCCTGCTCAACTTCATGAACGTCCTGGGCGGCGGGATCGGTCCGGCCGCTGTCGCGGGTCTGTCCGGCATCGTGCCGGCGCCGGTGGCCCTCGCCGTGCTCGCGGCACTCCCCCTGGCCGGACTCGTCATCAGCCTGACCCGGCGCCCTGCCGCCGGCCGCCGCCCCGCACCCGGTGCCACGCGTGGGAGCCCGCACTGACGGCCCGCCCGCACCTGATCCGACAACGCCTCCACAGTAAGGAGCCCTGCCATGTCCGCCGAGCCATTCGAGGTCAGCATCACCGAAGCCGAGATCGCGGACCTGCGTGAACGACTGCGCCGGACACGGTGGCCCGAACGCGAGCCGGTGGACGACTGGTCACAGGGGCTGCCGCTGGCGTACGCGCGGGAGCTGTGCCGCAGCTGGGCCGAGGACTACGACTTCGGGTTCGCCGAGCGGCTGAACGTGTTCCCGCAGTACCGCGACACCATCGACGGGCTGGGCATCCACTTCCTGCACGTCCGCTCGCCGGAGCCGGACGCGTTCCCGCTCGTGCTCACACACGGGTGGCCGGGCTCGGTACTCGAATTCCTGGAGGTCCTCGGCCCGCTGACCGACCCCCGCGCGCACGGCGGTGACCCGGCGGACGCGTTCCACGTGGTCGCGCCGTCGTTGCCCGGGTACGGCTGGAGCGACAAGCCGTCGACGACCGGGTGGGGCGTCACTCGCATCGCGCGCGCCTGGGACACCTTGATGGTCTCGCTGGGTTACGAACGGTACGGCGCGCAGGGCGGTGACTGGGGTTCGGCGGTGTCCGGGGCGCTGGGCGAAGTGGCGCCCGAGCGGGTCGCCGGCGTCCACCTGAACCTGGGATCCGTGGCGGCGGGCACGTTCGACGACCCGACACCCGCCGAGCTGGCGAATCTCGAGGCCGAGAAGGAGATGCGGCGCACCGGCCGGGGATACTCGGCGATCCAGGCGACCCGGCCGCAGACACTCGGCTACGCCCTCACCGACTCCCCGGCCGGGCAGGCCGCCTGGATCGCCGAGAAGTTCTGGGCGTGGACGGACAACGACGGCCACCCCGAGGACGCGTTGTCGCGGCAGACGATCCTCGACGAGATCTCGGTCTACTGGTTCACCGCGTCGGCCACGTCGTCGGCACGCCTGTACTGGGAGAGCTTCGCCGACTTCCGGGACACGGTGACCGCGCCGTCCGGGCTGTCGGTCTACCCGCGCGACATAACCCGCCCGTCGAGGCGGGAGGCCGAGCTGCGGTTCACCGACCTGCGCTGGTTCGAGGAGCTGCCGCGCGGCGGCCACTTCGCCGCGCTGGAGCAGCCGGAGTCGCTGGTCGAGCAGGTGCGTGGATTCTTCCGCCTCTTCCGCTGACTGTCCATGCCGACCCTGGGAGGCGCGCGCCCGGTTCCTGCGGCTATGTCGTTCCGACGGACTTGTTGACTGGTCGGTTGCCCGAAGCCGCACCCCGACCCTTCGTCCGGCCCCGCCGTCCGGCCGGAGGGCGGGAGCCGGCGGTGGACGGCGGCGGCCCCTGGGGGGCGGCGCGTCCGGCCGGTGGGAACGTAGTGTCGGCACATGGGTGATACACGGGACGACGAAGCCGTCGTCATAGGAGGCGGGGTCATCGGGCTGACGACCGCGGTGGTGCTGGCCGAACGGGGCACACGGGTGCGGCTGTGGAGTCCGCAGGCCCCTCACGAGACGACGTCGGCCGTCGCGGGCGGCCTCGTGTGGCCGTACCGCATCGAACCGCAGGAGCAGGCGCTCGACTGGTCGGTGCGCTCCTTCCGGCACTTCTCCTGGCTCGCGGAACAGCCGGGGACGACGGGTGTGCGGCTGGTGCGCGGCAGCATGCCGGGCGGCTCGCCGCCGCCGGAGTGGACGGCGCTCACCGGTACCCCGCCGCGCACCCCGCTTGTCGACATGCAGACGTATCTCCCCTACCTGGTGGCCCGCTTCGAAGCCGCCGGGGGACGCTGGGAGCAGCGCGCGGCCCGTTCCCTGGCGGAGGCCGCCGCCGAGGCGCCCGTCGTCGTCAACTGCGCGGGGCTCGGCGCCCGCGAACTGGTGCCGGACCCGAGCGTGCGCCCGGTGCGGGGCCAGGTCCTGGTGGTGGAGGACCCGGGCGTCGAGGAGTGGTACGTCGTCGCGACGGGCGGGGCCAGCGAGACGACGTACATCCTGCCGCAGCCCTACGGCGTGGTGCTGGGCGGCACCGCACACGACGGCGCCGAGGACCGGAGGCCGGACCCGGCGACGGCGGAGGCGATCGTGCGGCGGTGTGCCGCCGTCGATCCCCGGCTGGCGGACGCGAAGGTGCTCGAACACCGGGTCGGCCTGCGCCCGTTCCGGCCCCGCGTGCGGCTGGAGGCGGGGCGGCTGCCCGACGGCCGGGGCGGCACCGCCCTGTGCGTGCACAACTACGGCCACGGCGGTGCCGGGGTCACGGTCTCCTGGGGCTGCGCGGTGGACGCCGTCCGGCTGGTGGGCCCGGCCACCGGGGAGTGAGCCGGGCCCCCGCGGCGTCGGCCGGCGGTCAGCCGCACCGCTGAACGGGTGTGCCCGCGGTCAGGGGGAAGCGGGCACGCTCGTCGAGCAGCAGCGGCACCAGGGCGCGCTGCGACTGGCGCAGCGGCACGAAGGCGCCGTCGCCGCGCCGCTGGGCGCGGATTCCGTGCAGGTCCAGTTCGTCCCGGACGTCCGCGTACTGGGCGCCGGTCAGCCGGTAGCCGCAGGGCGGGTCCGTCAGTACCCGGTCGTCGGCGGGCGGCTCGTTGTCGGCGCCGTCCAGGTAGACGGGCCCGCGGTCGGCCAGTCCGGCCGTCCGGGCCGCGTCGGTGGCCTTCTCTATCCGGGCGCGGCGCGTGCCGGCGAAGTCGAACGCGCCCTTGAGGGCGGTGAGGTGGGAGTGGACGCGGCGCCGGTTGTTGAGCGCCTCGTCGGCCTTCTCCTCGTCGGTGAGGGGGTCGACGCGGGTCTCGGCGAGCAGGCCCACGGCGCCCTTGATACCGACGGTGTTGCGGAGTATTCGTTCCTGCCCGTCGCCGGCGACCTGCCGGACGGGCTCGCCCGTCCGCGGATCGGTCCATATGCCGTAGATGCCGGTGCTGTGGCCGCCGGACTCGGCAGCGGGCCGCGCGTACTTCTCCGACAGCGCCGTGGACTCGCGGTGCAGCCCCTCGGCCGCGTTGAGGTTGCGGGGCCACAGGGTGAGCAGGTCCTTGACGTAGTACGGCTCGTGGGCACCGTACTCGTGGAGGTCGTAGACGGTGTCGGGCCGCCAGTCGCGGGTGACGGCGGCCATCGTGCGGGCCTCCGCGGTGGTGAGGGCGAGGTGGTCGCGGTTGATGTCGACGCCGTCGGAGTTGCCCCGGGTGCCGGCCGCGCGGCCGTCGGGGTTGGCGGTGGGGACGACGAGCACGGTGGTGCGGGCGAGGAACCGCGTCGTGGCCCGGTCCCGGGCGAAGGCCAGGTCGCGGATGGTGCTCAGGCACGCTTCGCGTCCGGCGGGCTCGTCACCGTGCTGGGAGCAGATCAGCAGTACGGAGTTGCCGTGCCGTACCGCGCCGGGGCCGGCGGGGGCCGGGGCGCCGATCCTCACGAGCTGGAGGGGGCGCCCCTGTTTCGTCCGGCCGACGGTGTCGAGTGCCACACGGTGGCTGGAGCGGTCCACGGTCCGCAGGAAGTCCTGTTCCTCGGGCTGGGACGTCCAGCGTGCCCCGTGACTGCGTTCGAATCCGGTGCGCGGTTCCTGTGCCGGTGCGGGGGCCGGGGACTCGGAGCGGATGGGTGCCGGGGAGGAGGCCTGGGCGACGGGTGGGGTGGCGAGGAGGGGGACGAGGAGTGCCGCCGGGGCCAGGGCGGCGGTCTTCCACGGGAAGCGGCCGTGCCGCGCGCTTGTCACCATGTGGGGGACGGTAACGACGGGGACGGGCGGGGAGAAGGGGGCGTATGTCGTCCGTATGGCAATCGGATGACGTTAGTTGCTGTGGACATGCGGTGTGCCGCATGAGTACATACCTTCGGACGGAACGACATCCCACGCGGCACCCGAACCCGCCGGTGCCGCAGCAGGGTTGACGAAGAGTTGGAGGACTCGTGCGTCACAGACTGATCGTCCCGGGTGCGATGGTGGCGGCCTCGCTGCTGCTCGCGGTGCCGGCCTCGGCCGCCGAACCGTCCCCGGGCGCACCGGGCGTGGGCGACCCCTACTACCCGGACTACGGGAACGGCGGATACGACGTCTCCCACTACGACCTTCGGCTCACCTACCAGCCGAAGACGGACGAACTGAGCGGAACGGCGACCCTGCTGGCCACCGCGACCCAGGACCTGTCCCGCTTCAACCTCGACTTCGCACTGGACGTCAGCGAGGTGCGGGTCGACGGCAAGAAGGCCCGCTTCGCCACCTCGGGCGCACACGAGCTGAGCATCACCCCGGCCAAGCCGCTGGCCGAGGGCGAGAAGGCCACCGTCGTGGTCCGGTACAAGGGTGTGCCCTCGAAGGTGAAGGTGAACGGTTTCACCTCCTGGCTGCGCACCAAGGACGGCGGGGTCGCCGCCAACGAGCCCGAGGCCGCCTGGTGGTGGTTCCCCAGCAACGACCACCCCTCCGACAAGGCGAGCTACGACGTCAGCGTCGCCGTCCCCGACGGCACCCAGGCCATCAGCAACGGCACGCTCCAGTCGCAGCGTTCCAAGGCGGGCTGGACCCGCTACAACTGGCGGTCCCGGGCCCCGCAGGCCACCTATCTGGCCACCCTGGCCGTCGGCAGGTTCGACATCACCACCGCGAAGACCGACTCGGGACTGCCCGTCATCAACGCCTACAGCAAGGACCTGGGCGAGCACGCGGGCGCCGCGCGGGCCAGTGTGGAGCGTACGGCGGAGATCACCGAATGGCTGGAGGGCCACTTCGGCACGTACCCGTTCGACGCGGTGGGCGGCTACGTCCCCAACACGGACACCACCTACGCACTGGAGACGCAGACCCGGCCCTTCTACAGCCCGGACGACTTCGCCGACGGCTCCAACACCTCCGTCGTCGTCCACGAGATGGCCCACCAGTGGTACGGGGACAGCGTCTCGCTGAAGCGGTGGAAGGACATCTGGATCAACGAGGGCTTCGCCCGCTACAGCCAGTGGCTGTGGTCGGAGGACCAGGGCGAGGGCACCGCGCAGGAACTGGCCGACTACACCTACGCCTCGCGCCCGGCCGGCGATGCCTTCTGGAAGGTCGCACCCGGTGACCCCGGCCCGGACAACCAGTTCCACTCTGCCGTCTACGACCGCGGCGCTCTCGCTCTCCAGGCGCTGCGCAACGAGATCGGCGACAAGGACTTCTTCGCGATCCTCAAGGGCTGGCCCGCCCTGCACAAGGACGGCAACGCGACCGTGCGCGACTTCATCGGCTACGCGGAGAAGGTGTCGGGCAAGCCGCTGGCCGGCCTCTTCGACACCTGGCTGTACCAGCCCTCGAAGCCGGCGGCCGGTCCGGCGGGGAAGGGCTTCGCCGCCGAGGCCGCCCCGAAGAAGCCCGCGTCCTGGGACGAGATCCACACGGTGGACCACCCGCACCGGCACGGCTGAGCGGCCACCGCGGCGGCCCGCACGCAGGCGGAGCGGCCCCGAAGGTCCGTGGCAGGCGGCCCGCACCCTCCGGCCCGAGGGTGCGGGCCGCCGCGCTGCCGGACCGGCGCCCCGGACGGGGCTAGCTGCGGACGGGCTGGCGCACCGCCCGGGAGGGGGTTCAGTGCCGCGCCGGGGTGCGCTGTGCGCGGGCCCGGCGCGCATACGGCAGATAGCGCAGCCGTTCGGGCAGCAGCGGGACGATGTTGGCCACCACCCGCCCCACCAGCCGCAGCCGCCTCTCCTGACGGGGTGTCCACGGCAGCCGCAGCGCCCGGCGGGCCTCCGGCGGCATCAGTCCGATCGTCATGAACCGCCGGAACCGGGCGAGTCCGGGCACCAGCAGCGGCCACAGCACCCGCAGCACCAGCCGGACCGGCCGCGGCCCGTAGGGCGGCGGCGGGATGCCGGGGTTGTAGGCGGCCAGTTCCCGGGCGACGGCCGTCGGCTCTATCGTCTCGGCCAGCATCCGGTGCCAGTAGGGCCAGAACTCCTCCGGCGTCTGCGGCATGTCGCGGTCGTGGATGCCCAGCACCCGGCCCACCTGGAGCCACTCGGCGTACAGCCGGCGCTCCTGTGCGGGCGTGTAGGGGTGGCGGTCCAGATAGCGGCGGGCGTAGCGCAGGGAGGGGAAGCCGGTGGCGTGCACCCACGCGTAGTAGGCGGGGGTGAGCGCGTGGTAGCGCTGCCCGTAGGCGTCGACGCCCTGGATCGTCTTGTGCAGCCTGCGCAGCCTGCGCCCCTCCGCGACCGCGTCCGCGCCGCCGTACACCCACAGCAGCACGCTGCGCACGGACCGTTCGCCCCGCCCCCAGGGGTCGGTGCGGAAGACGGAGTGCTGGTCGACGCCGGCGCCGACGGCGGGGTGTGCGACCTGCATGGTCAGCGCGGAGGGCAGGCTGAGCAGTACGCGGACGTCCCCGGCGACGTCCCACAGGATGCCGCCCGGCGGCGGGGGCTCCGGGTCCTTGCGCACAGTCCTCTCACCTGCCTTCACCCCTTCATGATGCCCCCCTTCGCGGGGTGCCGCTCGCCCCGGGGGGAGCAGGTCGCGGGCCAAGTGGAGGGAAAGATTCCGGGCACTTCCGAAGCGGAACACCCCATGGTTATTCCGTGATCACTAACTGACTTATATTGGTGCGACGTTGATCAGAGGGCTGCGGCTCAGCTCTCGCCTCTGCCCGGTTCCGTCCCCCTAGGACCTGATTGATGACCTCCCCCGAGATACCACCGCAGCCTGCCGCGGGCGCGCCTCGGCCGGTTGCGGGAGGCGGGACCGCCACCGGTACCGCCCTCGCCCTGCTGGTCTGCGCCGCGGTCGTCGCCGTCGCGTGGCTGGGCGCCGTCCACGCCGCCGGCGCCTCGGCCCGTACCGCCGTCGCCTGGGGCAGTGGCGCGGCGGGTGTGGTGCTGTGCGCGGCGGTCACCGTGGCCGCCCGCGCCGTGCTGACCGGCCGCCGGCTGCGCGCCGCGCTGACGGACTGCCGGGCACGGCACGCGGAACGGGACACGGCCGACGCCTACTTCGCCGACGTGGTCGTACCCGACGTCGTCGACCGGCTGCGCAACGGCGGCTCCGCGGAGACCGCGCTGGCCGAGGCCCCCTCGGTGACGAACGAGATGCAGCGCCGGGTCCTGGTCACCCTGGCGCGCGAGGTGCACAAGGGCGAGAGCATGCGGGCCGCGGCACTCTCCGCCTGCGCCAACGCGGCCGGCCGCGTGCAGGCCCTGGCCACCAGCATGGCCGCCGACCTGCGGGAGATGGAGCACCGGCACGCCGACGAGGACGTGCTGGCCGACCTGCTGCACCTGGACCACAGGACGGCGCAGACAGGCCGCATCGCCGACTCCATCGCCGTGCTCACCGGTGCCCGTTCGGGCCGCCGCTGGGCCAAGCCGATCGTCATGGAGTCGATCCTGCGCGGCGCCATGGGCCGTATCAGCGGCTACCAGCGGGTCCGGCTGCACTCGACGAGCGAGGCCGCCATCGCCGGGCACGCCGCCGAGGGCGTCATGCACGCACTGGCCGAACTGATGGACAACGCGGCGAACTTCTCGCCGCCCACCTCCGAGGTGCACGTCTACGTCGAGGAGGTCGCGGCCGGCATCGTCATCACCGTCGAGGACGGCGGTCTGGTGATGGGCGA
>Ga0164243_10011248_pt1 | contig 12786 bp, 11 predicted proteins | sample OricompcompostOP_FD_108781 | JGI IMG/M metagenome (GOLD analysis project Ga0164243, IMG submission 108781) | Organic Plus compost microbial communities from Emeryville, California, USA - Original compost - Organic plus compost (OP) | ecosystem: Engineered > Solid waste > Mixed feedstock >...
CGAGCCGCTGGGTCGACGGAAGCCGCGCGCCGTTCCGCGGTCCGCCGATGAACTCCGCCTGCGAGCCGCTCCCGCGAGTTCCGAAGGCGTTCGTGCCGGGGTCGTAGACGCGCCGCACCACCTGGCCCACGATGTCGGTGTACGGCGTGCCCGTCGCGAACCCATACCGCGCGCCGAAGAGGTACTTCGACAACCGCCAGCTCGCCACGACGTTCAGGTTATGGCGGCGGTCGTGGCCGGGGTAGTAGCGCACCCCCTGGCTCGTGCGTGCCGCGACGGCGTAGGTGTACGAGATCCATCCGCTGAACCGGCCGGCCTCGAACTGTCGCAACAGCAGATCCACGCCGTACGAATTCCCCTCCGCCAGGAGGAACTCGTCGCCGCGACGATCCGGATCCTCCTGCGGATTTCCCTCGAGCAGATTCGAGTACTGCTTGTAGAACCCTTCGATCCGCCCATACCGCGTGCTCGAGAACCACCGCTCCGTGCCGAGCACGTAGTGCCAGGCCGTCGTGACGGGCAGCGTGGAATCACTCGCGAGCCAGAAGTCGAACAGACGCACGGGCACGTCTTCGCGCGCGAGCGAATGGGTCCACTGCGTGAAGCGGCCGACCGCACCCGTCACCGCCATGTCCTTCGTGAGGAAGTATTTCGCCGACACACGCGGCGAGAGTCCGGTCCAGCCGTGATCGGTGAGCGCTTCGGCGCGCAGGCCGGTCTGCAGCAGAAGCGACGGCGACGCCCGCCACATGTCGTCGATGTAGAGTCCCGCCGACATCGGGTGCTGCCGCAGATCGTAGAGCGACGTGCCCGTCTGCGCCGACTGCGCGTCGTACACGACGTCATAGCCGGCGACATCGTAGCCGATCGACCGATCGTGCCGCTCGCTGTGCGCACTGACGCTCCCCGCCGCCCTGAAATCGCGCACGCGATTGTACAACGTCAGCGCGCCGTCGCCGAGATCGAGACCGGTCGAGAAGGTCGAGTGCGACACGCGCTGCTCGAGCATCGTACTGTCGCCGAGCAGCCAGCGGCCCACGCCGCGGCGGTGGTCGTTGACGAGCAGCTTCGAGAGCGACGCGCCGACCACCTGGTTCCCCCAGTCGAAGGCGAAATCGCCCCCCGCGGCTGTCGCGCCGGACGTCGAGTCACCGAAGGTCGCGATGCTCGCGTCCAGGTCGTCGCGGCCGTCGTACGCGGTGAGCGAGAAGCGGAGCGTCGGCGTGAACGCGTAGCTCAGATGCGCCTGGCCATCACGAAAGTGGTATGGCAGTTCGTTGTTGCTGATCAACCCCACGAACTTGTCGGCGTAGGTCCGCCGCCCCGCGACCATCCACGATCCCTGTCCGCCGTGGAACGCGCCGCCGACCGCGCCGGTCGACGCCAGCAGCGACACCTGCGCGCTCCCATGCACGCCGGACCGCACCTCTTCGGCCGAGCGAATGTCGAGCACACTCGAGAGGCGTCCGCCGTAGCGCGACGGGAAGCCGCCGGTGATCAGCGTGACGTCGCGCACCGTGGGATCGATGAACGTGCTGAACAGACCGCCCAGGTGGAACGGATTGTAGATCGGATAGCCGTCGAGCAGAACGAGATTCTGATCGGACTCGCCGCCGCGCACGTTGAGTCCCGTCGAGAAGTCGTTGCGTGCTTCGACGCCCGGCAGGAGTTGTACGACGCGGATGATGTCCGATTCGCCGAGCTTCGGCACGCCCTCCGCCGCCCGCGCCGTGATCTGCACCGTCCCGACGCTGGGCTTCGACTCGAAGAGCTCGCGCTCCACCGGCCGCGCCTCGGTGCGAACGGTGCCGAGCACCGTCGCCTCCGCCTGGAGCACGAGATCGACCCGCGTCGTGTCGCCCGCGCGCACGACGACCGCACGCTCCGCCGGCCGGTAACCGAGGAGTCGCGCGCGGATGGTAATGGCGCCGGCGGGGATGGCGGGAATCACGTACTGGCCGCGATCGTCGGCAATGACGCCGCGCGACGTTCCGACGATCGACACCGCGGCGCCAGGCCGGGCCTCGTTCGTCGCGGCGTCCAATACCCGGCCGGCAAGCACGCCGGTCGTCGCTGGCTGCTGCGCTCCGCCCGGGCGCGCCAGAAACGTCGTGGCGATGCCGGCAAGCGCCGTCGCAAACAGGCGCCGCAAGGCCGTCCACTGCCGGCCGTTCACTCCCTGCCCCCTGCTCCCGTCGTGACTAGGCGCCGCAATGCCGTCCACTGCCGGCCGTTCACTCCCTGCCCCCTACTCCCCACTCCCTGCTACTCTCGTACTTCTTCATCACCACCTCATGCACGTCCCGCGCGTCGTTGAGCTGCGCGCGATCGAGCCCGAGCTCCGCCGGCCCGATGATGAACGGAAAGACCTGCTGACCGCCGGCCGACCCGTGTGCGCCGATCTGGTCGTCGAACGACACGATCTCGTAGCCGTCGTAGGCGCCGAAGATCACGACGTCGCCAGCGTTGGGTTGGCAGGTCAGGTGCTCCACCGCCCGGATCACGTTCGCGCTCGCGCCGTAGGGATCGAGCGGGTTGCTGCCGTTCAGGACCGTGAGCACGCCGCGAGTGATCGACGCCCGGCCAGTCCTGCTCTCGAGGTGGACCGACGATTCGTCGCGCGTCGCCAGCAGTCCAACGCCGGGGTGGTGCAGCAGCTCCTCGTAGAGCGTGTTCCGCCGCTGGTCGTTCGCGATCGCCGCGCGCGACAGCGGAGCCGCGTCGTCGGCGAAATAGAGCAGGGCGAGGCACGAGCTGTACGTCACGACCACCTCGTGCGACTCCTCGACGCGATACTTCTCGGGGAGGATCAGCTCGCGCAGCCCGTACTTCCGGCGGACCCAGTCACGGAACTTCCGGATCGCGCGCCGCGAGCGCGGGCGCGATTCCGGCGTCACCTGCGCCATCGCTTCGACGATCTGCGCGCCGACGTCCGCGTACTCCGATTGCTCGGTGAAGCTCGCGCTCGAGCGCAGCGGCCGCTCGCCGGTCTTGGCCGCGTCGCCCTCGAGAATACGCTCGATGGTGCGGCCCAGGCTCTCGCCGAAGCGCACGCGATAGCTCGACGACGGCGTCATACCGTGGTCGGACAGGATGACGAGGTCGTACCGCCGGCGGGCGTTCTGCGCGATCATCCGTCGAATCTCGCGGATGCGTGCGTCGGTCCGGCGGAGGTCGCGCAGCGCCTGGAAGCTGGATGGCCCGAAGTGGTGGCCCAGTTCGTCGTATTGCATGAACGTGCTGTAAATGACGGGCACGCCCAGATAGACGTCCAGCAGGATCGCCATCGTTTGCAATTCCCGAACGACGACGTTCGACAGAATCCGAATGAAGGGGAAGAGCCCTTCGCTGTGCGTCCGACGGCTCCGCAGCTCGCCCACGCCGCGCTCGTACTCCTCGCGCAGGAATTCCAACCCGGCCTGCACTCCCATGCGCAGCATCCGGATCGGGTGCAGCAGGATGAGCATCGCCATGCGCCAGCCGCCGAGCCGGCGAAACGCAGACATGCGCTCGCGGGTCGCGACCGTGAACGCGACCGTCTGGGCGTCGCCGTCGAGGAGATTGACGTAGCTCGAACCGCCGGCGAGCGCGCCGGGCGCGTGAATGCGGTCGCGGATGTACTGCACCCCCGATGGCGTGTTGCAGGTGATCACACGCCGCTCCACCTTGTCGTAGAAGCGGAAGGCGGGGATGCCTTCGTTGGTCCCGTAGAAGATGCCCGCCTGGCAATACGGCGTCGCGGATGGCAGCCCACAGAACCACCGGCGCAGCGTGTAGCCTTCCTCGCGCACCATCTGCGAGATCGTCGGGCAGTATCCGAGCTCGATGGCGCGACGCAGCTCGACGTAGGCGAGCGCGTCGATCTGCAGCATGACGAGTCCGCGTTTGCCGTCGTACGGTCGCTGCTCGCGTTGAAAGACGCGATATTTCAGGCGGTAGTACCAGCGCAACGCGCGATTGGCGCGCGGTGTCTTACGGCGGTCTTCGGGAGAAGAGGAGTACGCGTTGACGGGCGACGTCGGACTTGCGGTCGCGTTCGGGGCCGGTGTGGCGAGCTTTCTCTCGCCCTGTGTGCTGCCGCTCATTCCGAGCTACATCACCTTCATCACGGGGATGACGCTCGACGACGTGCCGCGCGCGCGACGGGTCGCGCTCGTCCACGCGCTGCTCTTCGTGCTCGGCTTCTCGCTCATCTTCCTTGCACTCGGCGTGTCGGCGACGCTCATCGGGCGGCTGCTGGTGACGTATCGGGTGTGGATCACCCGCATCGGCGGGCTGCTCGTGCTCGCGTTCGGGCTGTACCTGCTCGGTGTCTTCAACCTAGGCGCTTTCGCACGCGAGCGCCGGATCCACGTGACGGACAAGCCGCTGGGGTACCTCGGAACGGTGGTCGTGGGGATCGCGTTCGGGGCGGGGTGGACGCCGTGCATCGGCCCGATCCTCGGCAGTATTCTGACGTTCGCGGCGACCCAGGGCGAGGCCGCGAAGGGCGCGACGCTCCTCGGCGCCTACTCGCTCGGGCTGGCGGTGCCGTTCGTCCTCGCCGCGGTGGCGATGGAACGCTTTCTCGTGGCGTTCAATACGATGAAGCGGCACATGGTGTGGGTCTCGCGCGTTTCGGGCGCGCTGCTCGTGATCGTCGCGATCCTCATGATCACCGACTATATGACGGTGCTCACGGGCGTGCTGCGGGGCTGGACGCCGCAGGCCCTTCAGAACATTCTATAGCGCCGACGCTGGTGGGCGACGCCGCAAGAGGGCGGCGCCGATCCGTCAACGGGCCAGGAAGTTCTGCTTCAGGCTGAACGCCGCGATCAACGCCGCGTACTGCCAGAACGTCGAGATCTCGCTCCGCCACGCTTCGGCCCAATCGTGCGGCCCGGTCGCCGCCCCTCGGGGCAGACACGGCAGCCACCGCGGCGTCCGCGCCCTGTACTCCAGATACTCGGCGCCGAAGATCGTTTCGAGAACGGCCTCCTCATAAGCGACGATCAGCCAGTACTCGAGCGCGAAGAGCATCACGGCGAACGGCAGAAACACCACGGCGCCGGAAATCGCGACGAATCCCATCCAGATCAGGAAGTTGCCGACGTACAGCGGATTGCGGACCCACGCGAACACGCCGTACGTGACCAGCCGCTGGACGTTGCGCGAACGTCGGCGCGTGACGGTTCCGGCCGCCGCGACGCCAGCGAGCCGAATCGCCTCTCCGATCGCGACGACCAGTCCGCCGATGATCCATCCCGCCGCGCTGCCGCGGGTCGGCAACAGCAGCGTCAGGATGACGAACGGTACGGGAAGCCAGCTCCGCTTCCGGAACAGCAGTCCGCCGACCCGCGCCGCGAGACGCCGTTCCGGGGAGGGGAGCAGCGATACGGTATCGGAGGGAGAGGTCATGTGGGGAGAGTACTCGGTGGTACCTGACCGCCGGCTAAACCGCGCGCCCGTCGCCTCCCGCGTGTTAATCTCGCGTTCAGGTTCGGGCGGTAGACTCGTGCGTTCCCGATCCTCCACGATTCCGATGCCGACATCCCTGAGCCGCATCGCCGGCGCTGCGCTCCTTCTGGCGGTCGCCGCGGCGCAATCCCGCGCGCAGGAGAACTACGAGATCCAGGTCTATCCCTCGGCCACCGTCGGACGGGGCGTGACCATGTTCGAGCTCCACAGCAACTACACGCTCGACGGCGCGAAGGGGCGCTCGGCGTTCAACGAGTTTCCCACCCATCACGCCCTTCACGAGACCGTCGAGATCACTCACGGCTTCAACGACTTCACGGAGCTCGGCTTCTACTGGTTCATGTCGAAACCGGTGGGCGGGAGCTTTCAATGGGTGGGAACCCACATCAGGCCGCGCATCAGCGTTCCGGAGTCGTGGCACTGGCCCGTCGGTGTGAGCCTGTCACAGGAGATCGGCTGGGCGAGGCAGCAGTTCTCCGCCGATACCTGGACGTACGAGCTGCGCCCGATCATCGACAAGCAGATGGGGCCCTGGTATGTCTCGATCAACCCCGTACTCGGCAAATCGCTGCGCGGTCCGAACGCCGCCGAGCCGTTCGACGTGACACCGAATGTCGACGTCGGCTTCGACGTCACGCGAAAGGTGAATCTCGCCGTGGAGTACTACGGTCTCACCGGGACGGTCAAGCACCTCGAGCCGCTCGACCAGGAGGAGCATCTGCTCTTCGGAGCGCTGAACTACGATTTCGGTCCGGCCTGGGAGTTCAACCTCGGCTATGGCGTCGCCCTGACCGGAGCGGGTGATCAGCACATTGTGAAGATGATCCTTGGCCGTCGCGTGGGCAAATAGCGCCGTGTAAGCTTCGACCCATGCGCCTGCTGCTCGCGGAGGACGATCCGCAACTCGGCCCCACCCTCGCCCGTGGGCTGCGCGAGCAATCCTATGCGGTCGATCTCGCGGCGGATGGCAAGCAGGCGATCTACCTCGCCGCGGTCAACGCGTACGACGCGATCGTGCTCGACTACATGCTGCCGGTCGCGGACGGCATCGCCGTCGCGCGCGAGCTCCGGCGCCGCGGGCTGTCCGCGCCGATCCTCATGCTCACGGCGCGCGCCGCGGTTGGCGATCGGATCGCGGGACTCGACGCCGGAGCCGACGACTATCTCGTCAAGCCGTTCGCGTTCGGCGAGCTGTTGGCCCGGCTTCGCGCCCTGTCCCGGCGCGGAGCGTCGCTGTTGCCGACGACCCTCGCGGTCGGCGACCTCGTTCTCGACACGCGGAGCCACGTCCTGACCAAGCGCGGCGTCGAGATCCCGCTCACGAGCAAGGAGTACGCGCTCCTCGAATACCTGGCGCGCAACAGCGGCGCGCTTCTCTCTCGCGTCGAGATCACCGCGCATGTGTGGGACGACAACCACGATCCGATGAGCAACACGCTCGAGGTGTTCATCAATCGGCTGCGGCGCCGCATCGACGATCCGGGATCGGAGTCCTATATCAGGACGCGCCGCGGAGCCGGCTACATGCTCTGTCCCGTCGGCCGTCCCGCCGCGGACCCCGCGGACGACCGGTAGCGACGTATGACCGTGCGCGCCCGGCTCACGCTCTGGTACAGCGGGCTCCTCGTGCTGATCGTCGCCGCCTTCGCGCTCGGCAGCTACGTCTACCTGGACCGGCTCGAGCGCGATCGCATCGATCGCATGCTCCACGAGCAGTCGGAGATCGTCGTGCAGTCCATCGCGTCGATCACCGCAGACCGCTCGGCCGATGGACGAGGGAACGCGGCGCTTCTCGGCACGCTTCACGACCTGCGTGCTCGAGGCATTCGCGCGTGGATCTTCGAGGACGACGGTACACTCCGTGTGTCCACCGACGACGTCGACGAGGGCGAGGGGCCGGATGAGGAGCGCTCGGTCCTCGGCGATACGGTGCCGATCGCCGCGCTGCGGCGGCATGCGTTGCGACGCGCGGCCACCCTCTCGATCGTCGACGCCGGTGCCGACGGAGCGAGGCTGCTCACGACGCCCCTGCCGGCGGATGTGGGCGGTGGAATGCTGCTGGTGTCGTATCCCCTTCGAGAGGTCTCGACGCTTCTCGCGCGCGCGCGACGCGATGCAACCATCGCCATCGTCGTGGCGCTGATCGTCTCGCTCGGCGCGGGCTATCTCCTTGCGCGAAGCAGCATGGCGCCGGTTGCGGCGATGAGCAATCGTGCGGCGGTCATCGGCGCGGCAAATGTGCACGAACGGCTGCCCGTGTACGACGCGCGCGACGAGTTGGGCATGCTCGCGACCACGTTCAACGCGCTGCTCGATCGGGTCGCCGAGGCCCTCGAGCAACAGCGGCGCTTCATGGCCGACGCGTCGCACGAACTTCGAACACCCGTCGCGATTCTGCGCGGCGAGACAGACATCGCGCTTCGTCGAAACGATCGTACGGCCGAACAGTACCGCGAAGCGCTCGGGGTCGTTCAGGTGGCTTCGGAGCGGCTCGGTCACACCGTCGAGGACATCTTCCTGCTGGCGCTCGTCGACGCGAAGGCCGCACCCGTGACCCTGGCGCCGCTGTATCTGAACGATCTCATGGTCGACGGCTGCCGGGCGATGCGCTCGCTCGCCGAGGCGCGCGGCACGGCAATTGACTGGGACGCAGCCGTCGAGGCGCCCTACGTGGGCGACGAGCGGCTGCTCGCGCGACTGATCGCGAATCTGCTCGACAACGCGATCAAGTACTCGTCCTCGCGCGTCGCCGTCCTGCTGGAACGACGTGCCAACGAATTCGTGATCGACATCTCGAACGATGGCCCTGGAATTCCCGACGACGCGCGTGCGCATGTGTTCGATCGATTCTTTCGTGTCGACGCGGCACGAACGGCTGCTGTCGGCGAGAGCGGGCGCATCAGCGGAAGCGGCCTCGGGCTACCGATCGCTCGGTGGATCGCCGAGCAGCACGGCGGCACGCTCGTGCTGTCCGAGGCAACGGCTGAGTGGACGACCTTCACGGTCCGGCTTCCACGGACGCCGCCGTCGGGCGACCCCGGATTTCGGGGCGCTTCATCGCAGGTTCAGCTTGAAAAGGCGAACTTCGTGCAGGACGCCAGCGGCGTCGACGGTCGAATCACGTCGCACTAAACTTTCGTTTGCGAGATGTCACATGACAGGCGTACATCTGCATCTACTGGCCAATCACGTGCCGATCCTGGGGACGCTCTTCGCCCTGATCCTGCTGGCCGCGTCGTTCTTCGTTGCGCCGGATGTTCTCCGCCGAACGGCGCTGGTCGTGCTCATCGTCTCGGCGGTGGCCGGCGCGGTCGCCTACTTCACCGGGGAGCCGGCCGAGGATGCCATTCGCGGGTTTCCCGGCGTGCAGCGCGCTCTGATTCACGAGCACGAGGAGATGGCCGAGGTGGCCTGGATCGTCACCGGCATCGTCGGCCTTCTCGCGCTGATCGTGCTCGTGCGCTGGAGACGCACCGCGATCCCGCGCGGCGTGGCGGTCGGAGCATTCGTGGTCACGGCGGTCGCCAGCGGCTTGATGGGCTACACGGGTCTACTCGGCGGGCGCATTCGACACACGGAGATACGGCCAGGCGCAACGTTTGCCCTCGGCCGACGGCTTGCTGCCAGCTATCGGTCACGGCTGGCTCTCGGCTGCGGTCATCGGACGCAGCTGTCGGCTGGGCGCCGGCTTCGGCTATCGGCTTTGCCTTCTGCTTCAGCTGCCGGCTCGGCTACCAGGCTATCGGCTACCAGGCTATCGGCTACCAGGCTATCGGCTACCAGGCTATCGGCTACCAGGCTATCGGCTACCAGGCTATCGGCTTCCGGCAGCCGAGCGGTGGGCCGAAGCCGTCAGCATAGCCGGTCGCTGGAGCCGGCGCCCAGCCGATGACCGCGTCCGCGCGCCGCAGCTGCGACGCGGCGAGCCCGTCGAGCGTGAACCGACTAGCTTCTACCTCTTGGCGCCGTGCGCGACGGCTTCGACGACACGCCGTTCCACCCAGCGCGCCATGTGCGCGTCCGGCAGCAACGGCTCCGCCGCGTAGACGATCGGCAGCCCGACCAGATCCGCCGGCAGCTTCTTCGCGACGTCGCCGGACGAGATGAGAATCGGTACGACAACGACGTCGTGATGCGTCGCCTGACGTTGAAGTGTGATCAACTCACGCGCCCGCTTCACCGCCTCCGCGCGGACGTCCGCCGGTGCGTCGTCGCGCACGAGCTCCACGACGACGCTCTGAAAACCCGTCGCGTGCTTGACGGAATCCGCGACGGTGCGCAGTCGCTTCATCCATGCGGCGTAGTCCTCGGCACTGTTCGGCCCGTGTCCGAAGAGAAAGAGAGCGCGCCCTCTTGTCGACGGCACTGCAGCGCGCGCCCGTGCGGCAAGCGTACGCGCGAGTTCCGGCGCATCGTCGAGCGCGGCCGTCACCGTCAACTGTGTCCCGGTTGGCCGCTCGAGTCCGGACATGTGCAGATGATGCATCAAGGTCGCGTCGAGACTGTCCGACGCGCCGCCGAGATAGCGAATCTCTGAATAGTGTCCGCCGCTGCTCGATACCAATGCCGGGACGACGACCACGCGTTGCGCGCCGGCCTTCCGCAGCTTCGCGACTTCGTCCTGAAAGCGATGCGTGGGAACGCGATGGCCCATGAGGAAACTCACGCCGACCGGTCCGGTGACGACGTGTCCGTGGCGCACGGCGGCAGCAAGCGAGTCGACCCGCGAGTTCCAGGATTCGCGCCCACCGTGCGCGACGATCAGCACGCCGACAGAACGATCGATCGCTGCCGGCTTGGATTGTGCCGCCACGGGAAGGGCGGTCGTCGTCGCAATCGCGACGGCGACACTCAGGTATGAGAGATTTGAAATGCTCATCGTCCGGGCCATGACAATCCAACCGACAACTGCCGACCGGTGAAGCCCGGCCAGTCATAGCCGCGCTGGACGTCAAAGACATCGTCCACGCCGCCGAAGATCTCGCCCGTGCCGGCCCACGCCGGAATAGGGTGTGCCGCGCGCATGTTCACTTGCATCATCCCTTCGCGCACCATGCTGACGCGGCCAAGCGAATCGCGCGCCGCCGGAGAGTCGCCCGTGTACACGCCGGTGACGGCGAGCCGCAGTCGACGCCAGACCGGCGTATCGATCGTGCCGCGGCCGGAATGCGCCGCGCGGCCGAGAATCGGCCCGCCGAGGGTCACGTCGTGCGTGTGCAAGTACGAATAGCCGAGGCGTACCTCAGCGGCGCGCCAGCGACGTCCCGCTTCGAGCTCAGCGCCGCTCGTCGTCGCCAGACCGACGTTGTCGTACGTATAGTGTCCCTGTACGTCCGGTCCGATCGTCTCGATGAGATCGCGAATGCGATTGTGAAACACATTCGCCCGCAGATCCAGGCCGCCGCTCACCCATTCGGCTTCAGCCGTCGTGTTGATCGAGTGCTCCGGGCGAAGCGCCGCGTTGCCGTCGACCGCGTAGCCGGCGGACGCGTTCACGAAGCGGAGATAGAGTTCTTTGAAATCCGGCGCACGGAAGCCGCCGGAGACCGACGCGCGCAACGTGAGCGGTGCTGCAGGTCGGTCGTCGAATTCGATGTCTCTGGTGGAGCTTCAGGAACGCCTGCTGTTGAGGTCGCTGATGGTGACGCAGGTTAGGGCCGTAGTGACATTACGATGATTTGTCTAGTGACATGTAACTAAGATATGATAAAGTCTTCAGCGATTGTTTCATATGAGACTCATGCAAACCAGGAGGATCGAAGGGTATGTCAAAGTACTCAATTGCTGTTGCGGTCGGGCTTGGTTGCCTGACTCTTGCGTGCGGCGCGCCCGACGTTTCTGCGCCTGAGTCATCAAGGTTCCTTGAGTGGAGGAGGCTCGGCACCGGTACCCCTCCATGTGGTGAGACTCTGCGTGCCGAATCGATTGCGCGCGCAGCACATACCTTGGGTAACGACTGTTCGGAATGGGAGAATCGGGAACATGGTTCGCGATTTTTTCAAGGATGGGCCGGTCCGCTCATCTTTGGCGACACGGTCTGGCTCGATGATCACATCGCCAAGGTCAGCTATCAGGTTTCAGCGTCCGCTGTAGCGAGCGGAGCCGCACTTATTGGTGAGGCGATCTACTACTCTGACGCAGGCTGGACAAATAGCTCCTTTACCTCGACAACGTACGTCACGACCGGGAATGCGGCGGCCTCGGTCAATGCGCGTTTCAAGAACAACAATCCAACAGGGACTGCCGTAAACGGCACCATCTACTGGTGAGTTAGTGCCCGGAGACTCTCTCAAGAAAATGTAAGATACTGTTCTCTGGAGGATTTCTAATGATGCTAGACTCTGGTGGTCTTCCGATGCGCGTTGTCGTATTGGCTGTCGTAATCAGTGGGGTAGCTCTCGGCCAGAGCAATCCACGCAGGTCGGCTTCGCTGCCAATACTTGAACTTCGGCTTGCTAGCGGCACACGAACGTCGACCTTCACTGTGCGCCACGAGCAGTCGACCAGCGATCAGCCGAAAGTCCTCTTTCTCGCGTCGGGAAATATCGTATCCGACATGGATCTCGTGCGCGCGCGGACACGACCGGCACCCGACGGGATCGTCGTCGAGATTGTGCTGTCGGACGCCGCCGCGGCCCGGCTGCGGCAGGTGACGGCGAACAACATCGGCAAGTACCTGACGATCTTTTCGTACGGAAGATTTGCCGGGTCGGCGACCATCATGGGCGCGGTTCCAAGAGGGAATAAGGTCACGGTTGGTCTGACTCTGCCACCGACCACTGCCGACAGTGTACGGTCGGCCATTGCCACGCGCTGGCTAGCGCCGCCGCAATGAAAGACGGCTTTGCGCGCTCGCGATAGTTTGACGGGGTTGATCGCGCTGGTCGGCTCCGTAGCGTGCGCTCACGACCCACCATCGTCCGTGGGTACAGTGGAGTGGCGGCAATGGAACGGCGATCCTGAGGGAACTCGATACTCGTCCGTCGATCAGATCAATACGAGCAATGTCCAGCAACTCAAGCCTGCCTGGTCAGCGCCGTTAGGAGATTGTCGCCGCTGCGTCAAGAAAGGTTGGCGCGTGGAGGTTACCCCATTGATGGCGAACGGGACGATCTTTTTGTCCACGCCCGATGGTCGTGTCATTGCCCTTGCCGCTGAATCGGGGCGTCAGCTTTGGTCGTTCGATACGAAGCTTGATACTCATAGTGTAGCGCTTCAGAGCATTATGACCTTTTGAGCGTTCTCGGATAGTTACACTTTTCCGGTCACGCGGCCGTCTTCAACCGCTCGTCGTTGATCCGCTGCCGTTCCTGTTGCGCCTTCTTAAGC
>Ga0164243_10011250_pt1 | contig 12785 bp, 9 predicted proteins | sample OricompcompostOP_FD_108781 | JGI IMG/M metagenome (GOLD analysis project Ga0164243, IMG submission 108781) | Organic Plus compost microbial communities from Emeryville, California, USA - Original compost - Organic plus compost (OP) | ecosystem: Engineered > Solid waste > Mixed feedstock >...
GTCGTGATCGTCGTGGTCGTGGTCGTCGTGATCGTCGTGCTCCGCCGATAGGTCGGCGTCCCCGTCCCCGAGCGGATCGGCCTCCTCGCAGTACGCCGGCACCTCCGACAGCGCGCGCGCCTTGCCCGCGGGGAGCCCCGCTCGCATCGTCGCGTAGTCGACCGAGACCACCTGGCCGCTGGCGAACGCGAGCGCCAGGTGCTTCCCGTTCGGCGACACGCCCACCGCAGAGAGGTGCGGCAGGCGCGCCGTACGCACCGCGCGGGCCTCGGGAGACCACACGACGAGCCCGTCGACGAGGTGGACCAGCAGGTCATCGGTCCCCGGCACGAAGGTCGCCGCGACGACGTCGGCGTCGAGCGCCAGCGAGCCGAGCGCCGTCGCGCCCTTTCGCTCCCACAGGATCAGCGCGCGCCGGGACAGCGTCACCGCACGCGCCCCTCGACGCTCGAGGAGCGCGCGCCCGCTCTCGTCACATCCGGGGGCACGCAACCGGAGCTCGGTGAGGGCCCCCGCGCCGAGGTCGACGAGGTGCGTGGTCCCTTCGTGCGTGAGCGCGGCGAGCCCCGCCTCGAGATCGACGTCGTCGATCGAGGCGAGCATGTCGAACGCGAGCACCTCCACGAGCCGGTCTCCGTCCGAGCGCATCAGGGCCGCGCCGCGGTGCTCGTCCGCGTCCAGGACGACCGCGATCTCGCCGCCCGCGCCGAGCCAGCCGCCGGCGACCGACCGATCGACCTGCCATCGCTTGCGGTGCCCACCCGGCGCGAACCGCGTGATCGTCTCGCCGCCCTCCGGCGAGCTCTCGGCGATCTCCGCGATCGCGTGACGCGCGAGCTCGCCCGGCGGGTTGACGAAGGCTTGCCCGTCGAGCTCGATGCTGCGCGTGACCGCGCCGCCGGCGATCGTGATCGCCGCGTCTCCGAGCACGAGGATCCGCCCGTCATCCCCGACCACGAGCTGCGCCTCGACGAGTCCGGCCGGCAAGGCGCCTCGCGGCGTGGCGGTACCCGACACGAGATCGATCCTGCGCACGAGGACCCCGTCCGCGACGAGCAGGCGATCACCGTCGACCACGAGCTTGGCGCCGTAGCCGATCCTCGCGTCGAGCTCGATCTGGCGGACCAGCGAACCATCGACCAGCGAGCGCACGTTGACGTGGCGGCCGAAGGCGCTGATGACGCGGCGCCCGGCGAGATCGATCACCAGGCTCCGCTCGAAGGCTGGCAGCGGAACCGGCGTGGGGTTCCCGGCGACCTCGAGCACGGGCTGCGAGCCGCGCGACGCGTCCTCGCGGATCACGGAGCCGCCTGCAGCGGCGAGGATCCGGGGGCTCGCGACGCCCTCCCCGCGCGCCAGCGGGAACTTCACGTCACGGACGCCGCGGCGGGCGTGGATCGCGTCGCTCGTGACGAACGGCTCGCGCCAGTCGAGCTCGGCGGACAGGACCACGCGCGGCTTCCAGCTCGTCGGATCGTAGATCGCGAGCGGGAGCCCCGCCCCGGCGAGCAGGACGCCATGTCCCGGCACGGACCGGGCGCTCACCCCCTGGTACGCGTACGATCGCTTCTGCCCGGTGAGCTCGAGCTTCTCGGCGGTGAGCGTGCGCTCGTCGACGAGGTACGCGGCGGCGTGCTCGTCCTCCATCCCGACCGCGAGCAGCTTCCCGCTGGCGAGCCGCAGCAGATCGGTGATCCACACCGCGCCGATCGAGCGCTCGCGCACGAGCTCGCCGCTACCGAGATCGAGCTCCGACAGCCAGCCGTGCTTGCCGCCGAGCAGCACCTTGTCGCCGAGCACCACGATCGCGTGGACCCGCTCGCTCGCGCGCCACGGCGGGGCCGGCGTGGTCCACCGCGTGCCCGCGACGGGCCCCTTGTCGCCGCTCGCGCGCGGCGCCGGTCCCGCGGCGGGTGCGCTCCAGCATCCCGCGAGCGCCCCCGCGATCACCAGGACAGACATCCTCCCTGTCGCCATGGGGCGCGAACCTACACCGGCCAGGCCGCGGGACGCGCGACTCTCCGCCCGTGCAGGACTGCCTCGTGATCCGCGTCAACATCCCGATGACGGTCCGCGGTGCGGAGCTTCGCCCTCACGACGCGTGGCCGCGCTGCGCGCTCACAGGCCGAGCAACGCGAGCACGCCGAGCGCGCGCTCCGCGTACAGGAGCGCGAACGCGACGGCGAGGTTCACGAGCGTGATCACCGCGCCGTAGCGCAGGAAGCGCCAGAACCCGATCTCCCCGCGCGGCCCGGCGCCCTCCATGACGATGATGTTCGCGACGCTGCCGAACAGGGTCAGCGTGCCGGCGAGTGTGGACCCGACGGCGAGCAGGATGAACCCCCACGTCGGCTCGGGCATGTGCGGGACCCACGCGACCGCGACGAGCACGAGCGGCACGTTCGAGACCACGTTCGACGCGACCACGACGAGCGCGACGAACGCGAGATCGCCGACGAGATCGCCGCGCGCGACGACCGGCGCGACGTAAGAGAACAGCCGCTCGAGCACGCCCGCGTGCGCGATCCCGGCGACGACGACGAACAGCCCCGCGAAGAACACGAGGAGCTGCCAGTCGACGAGCGCGAACGCCTGCTTCGGCGGGGTCCGCGCGATGACCATCAGCACCGCCGCCGCGCACATCGCCGCGCCCGCGAGCTCGACCCCGGCGGCGGCGAGCACCACGAACAGGAGCAGCGCGCCGATGCCCTTCGCCGACAGCGCGCGATCGATCGCGGGCCGCGGCGGCGAACGGTCCGCGAGCGGTCCCGTGGGGAGCTCGTGGCGGAACAGCCACCAGATCACCAGCGCGGTCGCGGCGAGGCACGCCACGCCGGGCACGACCGTGAACGCGAAGTACTGCGCGAACCCGATCGTGCCGTGGGCGGCGGCGCCGACGATCATGTTCTGCGGGTTGCCGCTGAAGCTGACGACGCCGCCGACGTTCGCCGCGGACGCGAGCGCGAGCAGGTACGGCAGCGGAGGCAGCCGCGCCTCGACGACGACCGCGACCACGAGCGGCGTCAGCAGCACGCACACCGTGTCGTTGAGCAGCAGCGCCGACAGCCCGCCGACCACGAACACGAGCCCGAACAGCAGCGAGCGCGCCGAGCGCGCGCGCGTCAGCACGAGGTAGGTCGTCAGCCGGAAGAACCGCGCCTCGCCGAGGTACGCGGCGATGAGCAGCACGCCGAACAGCAGGATGACGACGTGGAGATCGATCGCGCGGATCGCCGCGTCCATCGGCAGCCCGCCGACCACGACCATCGCGACCGCACCGACGACGGCGCCGGCCGGTCGATCGAGGCCGACCCACTGGAGCTGTCGGCTCGCGATCACCAGGTACGTCACGCAGAAGACGACGAGCGCTCCGACCACTGCGACAGCTACGATACGCCGACACCTCGCTCGCCGCCGGTTCCGGCGCACGTGAGAGCGCCTGTGAGGCCGCCTCTCAGATCCCGGAGCGAGATCCCACGTCGGGAGCCGGATGACGCGTCGCTGGTTGATCGGATGTTCTCTGCTCGTGCACGCCGGCCTCGGGATCGCGGCCTTCGTCACCGGGATCTGGCGGGTCGAGCGCCTCGAGCCACCCCGCATGGCCGCCGTCGGGCTCGCGGTGATGACGCCGCCCTCCCCCCCTGCCCTCGGTGGGTCCGGCCCCACCTCCGCCCCCGAGCTGACGCCGAAGAAGCGACCGAAGCGCGTGGTCCGCGACACGACCCAGCCGGTGGAGCGCCCGCCGGAGACCACCGCCGCGACCGAGGTCGCGACCACGTCGTCCCTCACCGAAGGGGACGGGAACGGCCACGGACCGGGCGGGGATGGTCCAGGGACCGGCCCCGGGGGTCCCGACGGCGTCGACTGCCTCTCCGACTGCGGCGAGCCGGCGAGCGTGTGTGGCAACGGCGTCGTCGAGGACGGCGAGGCGTGCGACGACGGCAACCGCACCGGGGGCGACGGCTGCTCCGCGGCGTGCAGGTCCGAGCCGCCGAAGCCCGCGATCGTGCCGCCGAGCATGCTCGGCGCGCTGCGCATCTCCGGCGAGACCCAGATCCACCCGCCCGACCTCGTGAAGACCCAGCTCCTGCGCGACGGGCGCGACCGAGCCCTCGGCGTGGTGAAGGTCTGCATCGACACCGCCGGCCACGTCGCGTCGGTGTCGATCGCGAGCTCGACGAAGTACCCCGCCTACGACGAGGTGCTGCTCCGCGGCGTTCGCACCTGGCGCTACCGTCCCCACACCGTCAACGGCACGCCCGCGCCCGCGTGCGGCATGGTCACCTTCGTCTACGCGATCCGTCGCTGAGGCGTTGCTCCGGCGATCGCGACTCCGTGAGGCGCGCCCTGATCGGCTACCCGGGGCGGGCAAGCGCGCCAGCGCGTCGTCGTCGACCAGCACGTTCGCGCCCCAGCGGTGGTCACGGCTGTCGCGCGCCATATCACGCGAGCAGCGCTCGCAGCGCAGGTCGCACGCGTTCGTGATGCCGAACATCACCGCGCGCGGCGCCTGGCGGCGGAGGTGCTGGGGCGCGGCCGTCCGGACCGGGACGTGAGTCCCCGTCGAGCGGGTACGCGCGGAAGCCCGCGAGCGGGGGAGGAACGGTCGCCCGCATCGGCCCGTCTCCGAGGATGCCGCGGGGCCGACGCCGCCGGGCGAGAACCGACCGCGGTCGCGTTGAGGGCCCTGCACGAGAGCGCTAACATTCCGCTCCCTTGCCCGGATTCGCGATCGATGTCCGTGATCTGCGGAAGACGTACCGCACGCCCTTCGCGCGGCGGAAGGTCGAGGCGTTGCGCGGAGTGACGTTCTCGGTCGAGCGTGGCCACATCTTCGGGTTCGTCGGGCCCAACGGCGCGGGCAAGACGACGACGATCCGCACGCTGATGGGCCTGATCCGGCCGAGCGGAGGTGAGGCGACGATCCTCGGCCAGCGGATCCCGAGCCGCGCGGCGCGGTTCAAGGTCGGCTTCCTCCCCGAGTCGCCGTATTTCTACGATTACCTGACCGTCGGCGAGCTGCTCGATCTCGCGGGGCGGCTGTTCGGCGTGCCCTCCGACGTCCGCAAGAAGCGCGCGGACGAGCTGATCTCGCGCGTCGGGCTCGACCGCGCGCGCACGCAGAACCTCAAGAAGTTCAGCAAGGGCATGCTCCAGCGCGCGGGGCTCGCGCAGGCGCTGATGAACGATCCCGAGCTCGTCGTGCTCGACGAGCCGATGAGCGGCCTCGATCCGATCGGCCGCAAGGAGGTCCGCGATCTGATCCTGTCGCTCCGCGACCAGGGCAAGACGGTGTTCTTCTCGACGCACATCCTGTCCGACGTCGAGGCGATCACCGACCAGGTCGCGATCATCGCGCGCGGGCAGCTGCAGGCGCACGGCACGCCCGCGGAGCTGCTCCGCCGCACCGTGCTCGGGGTCGACGTCACGGTGCGCACGGCGCCCGAGCTCGCCCCCGAGCGCCTCGCCGAGCTCACCGCGGGCGCCACGCGCGTGCGCCAGGTCGGCGACGAGCTGTCGCTCGTGCTCGCGGCGGACGCCGACGTCGACGCGTGGCTCGCGCGCGCGCACGCCGTCGGCGCGAAGGTCGTGCAGGTCGCGCCCCGGCACGAGACCCTCGAGGAGCTGTTCCTGCGCGAGGTCGCGTCCGCGGACGCCACGAGAGGAGCGCGCGCGTGACCGGACGCATCTGGGCCGTCGCGCTCAACACGTTCCGCGAGGCCGCGCGGATCCGCGTGCTCTACGGGATCCTCGTGCTCGTCATCGGCGCGAACCTGCTGGCGCTCGTGCTCGGCGAGATGGTGGCCGGAGAGGAGGCACGGGTCGCGCGCGACGTCGGGCTCGCCGGCATCTCGCTGTTCGGCTCGCTGACCGCGATCTTCCTCGGCGTGTTCCTGCTCTACACCGAGGTCCAGCGGCGCACGATCCACGTGATCGTGAGCAAGCCGATCGAGCGCTGGGAGTTCGTGGTCGGCAAGTACCTCGGGATGGCGCTCGTGCTGACGGTGCTCGTCGCGCTGTTCGCGGCGGCGATGATCGCGATGCTCGTGCTCCAGGACGTCGGGGTGTCGAGCGCCGTCGCGAAGGCGCTCGTGCTCGCGTGGCTCGAGGTGCTGACGGTCGCCGCGATCGCGATCTTCTTCTCCTCGTTCTCGACGCCGTTCATGTCGGGGATCTTCGCGCTCGCGATGTGGGCGATCGGCCGCGTCACCCCCGACGTCGAGGCGGCCTCGCGCGACGCCGCCCCGTGGATCCGCGCCCTGACCCGGGTCACGCTCGAGATCGTGCCCGATCTCCACCTGTTCGCGGTCTCCGGCCGCACGCTCGACGGCGCGCACGTCAGCATCCACGCCGACATGGTGTCGTGGGGCTACGTCGGCGTCGCGAGCCTGCACGGGCTCGGCTGGATCGTCGGCCTGCTCGCGCTCGCGGCGCTGCTGTTCCACCGACGAGACTTCGTATGAAGAAGGCGCTGCTCGTCCTCGCGCTCCTCGGGGCCGGCCTCGGCGCGCTCGCGATCCGGGTCGTCGTCGAGGGCCGCGGCGCGCTCGCGGAGGGCGACGACGCCGCCGAGGACGGCCGGCTCGCGGACGCGATCGCATCCTGGGAGCGCGCCGCGCGCTGGTACCTGCCGCTCGCGCCCCACGTCGACGGCGCGTACGCGCGCCTCCGCTCGCTCGCCGAGACCGATCACCGCCACGCGCTCGCCGCCTGGCGCGCGATCCGAAGCGCCTCGCTCGCGACGCGCGGGCAGTGGACCCCGCACGAGGACGACCTCACCACGGCGAACGCGCAGATCGCCGAGCTCGCCTCGCGCGATCCCGCGGGCGCCGAGGCCGGCGGACCGGACGCAGCGACGCGTCGGGCCTTCCACGCCGAGCAGCTGGCGCGCGATCTGCGTCCCGGCGCGCTGGCCGTGGCGCTCGCGCTCCTCGGCCTCGCCGGCTGGCTCGTCGGGATCGCGGTCGTGCTCCGGCGCGGCTTCGACGGCAGCGGCGCGCTCCAGCGGCGCCCCGCGTTCGTCGGTGCGATGCTCACGGTGGCCGGGGTCGTGCTCTGGGTCGCCGGGCTTTACAGCCGCTGACGCCCGTCGCTACGCTCCGAGACGGAAGGGAGCGACATGGCAAGGAACCTCGGGGGCGCGATCATCGATCTGCTCGACTCGGACCGCGTCGACCTCCGCGCGGCGGCCGCGACCGTGCTCGCGGCGGTCGGCAAAGGCGACAAGTCGGTCGAAGCGGCGCTGACGGGGCGGCTCGCGGACAGCGACGGCGTCGTCCGCCGGATCGCGCTCGAGGGCCTCGCCGGTATGGGCGCCGCCGGCATCGCGGCCAAGCTGGTGCCGCTGCTGCACAGCGGCGACGAGGTGCTCGCCGAGCGCGCCGCGCAGGTGCTCGCGCAGCAGGGCGCGTCCGCCGAGAGCACGCTCCGCAAGGAGGTCGGCTCCGGCCCGGTCTCCGCTCGCCGGGTGATGGCGCAGCTGCTCCTGCGGCGCGGCACCCAGCCCGCGATCGAGGCGGTGCTCGACCAGCTCGCGGATCCCGAGTTCGGCGAGCAGGCGCTCCAGCTCGTGCGCGCCGAGCTCGACCAGACCGCGGCGTCCGGCAAGGACAGCGCGAAGCTCGCGAACCTCGTCGAGCGCTCGGCGGTCGCGCGCGCGAGCGAGGCGAACAAGGCGCTCGCGAAGGCGTGGGCGCGCGCGCAGAAGCCGGCGACCGACGCGGGCAAGCCGAAGGGCGGAAAGAAGGCCGCCGCGAAGAAAGCCGCCGGCACCAGGCCCGGCGCCAAGAAGCCCGTCGAGAGCCCGGCCCGGACGAGCGCGAACGGCGCGCCGCCGATCGACGGAGCCAGCGTCGATCCACTCCGCGATCCCGAGGTGGCGCGGGGTGTCGCCGAGCTCGGGGCCCTGCTCCGCCTGATCGGCTACCTCGCGCGACCGTCGACGCAGACGATGCTGCTGAAGTACGCCGCCGGCGACCAGCCCCGGCCGATCCGGCTCGCCGCGATCGCCGGCCTGCGCCGGATCGTGGCGAGCAGCGAGACGCGCGGGACCGAGAAGGTCATCGAGGCGCTGATCGAGCTCGCGGGCGGCGAGGATCTCGCGGTCGCGCAGTCGGCGGTGGACACCCTGCGCGGCGCGCGGATCCCCGAGTCGCTCGCGAAGCGGTTCGCCGCGCTCGCGAAATCGAAGAACCTCGCGGCGCAGAAGCTCGCGATGGAGCGCCTCCCCGCCGGGGGCGGCGCCGCGGCGGTGAAGGCCCTCGTCGAGGCGCTCGCCGGCGACGAGCCCACCGCGCGCGATGCGGCGGCCCGCGGCCTCGCGAAGGCACCCGAGGCCGTCCTGCCGGTCACCCGCGCACTCCTGGCGACGACCGACGAGCAGGTCGCGCGTCGCTACGCCGGCGTGCTGCGCTCGCACCGCGGCCACGTCTCGACCCAGGCCCTCGACGAGCTCGTCGAGCGCGTGCGCGAGCACGTCGATCGCCACGCACGAGGGAAGACGAGCGCCGACGAGATCGTCCTCGAGCGCGTGCTCGCCGAGCTGATCGCCGACCTCGCGCCGGCGCGCCACGTCGAGCTGCTGTTCGAGCGCGCGCGGCGCCTGCGCAAGCAGGGCAAGAGCCTCGAGGCTTTCGGCTCGCTCAAGCCGCTCCTGCGCTCGCGCGCCGACATCGACACCGCGATCACCGACGACCAGCGGTACTTCCTCGCCCTGCTCGCGCTCGAGGCCGCGGGCGAGGGCCTGCTCCGCCAGGCGCGCAACGACGATCCCGTGTTCGGCCAGTTCGCGCGGCTCGCCGCGAAGGGCTATCCGGTCGCCAAGCAGCTCGCGCGCGAGAAGGACCTGGCGGACGAGGCGCTGTACGCGCTCGGCTTCCGCCTGCTCGAGTCGGGCGATGCCTCCAACGAGGAGCTCGGCGCCGAGCTCCTGCAGGGCATCATCGACGAGCGCCCGCGCAGCAAGCTCGCGAAGGCGGCCCGGAACAAGCTCCGGCTCACCGGCCACCTCGACGATTGAGGGAGCGCGCGCCTACGGGACCAGCTTGTAGCCGAGGCCGTAGACCGTGAGGATGTGCCGCGGGTTCTTCTGGTCCTCTTCGAGCTTGCGGCGCAGCTTGACGATGAAGTTGTCGACGGTGCGGCTCGTCGGCGAGCCCTGCACGCCCCACACCTTCTCGAGCAGCTCGTCGCGCGACACGGTCTCCTCGGAGCGCTCGCGCAGGAGCTTCAGGACCTCGAGCTCGTAGAACGTCAGGCGCTTGCTCGTGCGGCCCTTCGACATCGTGTGCTTGCGCGCGTTGATCGTCCAGCTGCCGATCGTGAACGTCTCGTCGGAGTGAGAGACGAGGCGCGCCTGGCGACGGAAGATCGCGTTGATCCGCGCGATCAGCTCGGCGACCGAGAACGGCTTGGTGACGTAGTCATCCGCGCCCGCGTCGAGGCCCCGGATCTTGTCGGTCTCCTGCGCCTTCGCGGTCAGGATGATGATCGGCACGGTCTCGTCTCGCTGCCGCAACGTCTCGCAGACGCGGTACCCGTTGTCGTCGGGGAGCATCAGATCGAGCAGCACGCAATCCGGCGCCCAGTCCATCGCGGCCGACAGGCCCTCGGCGCCGGTACCGCGCGCCTCGACGTCGAAGCCCTCGAACTGCAGCGCGTCCCGTAACCCGCGCACGATGTCCGGCTCGTCCTCGATCACGAGGATCCGCTTGCGAGAAGTCTGCTCCTCGTCCACAGCTGCCACGGCTAACTCTTACCATCGATCGGGATCGAGATGCGGAACGTGGAGCCCTGGCCCTGCGTGCTCTCGACGGCCGCGTCGCCGCCGTGCGCTCGCGCGATGTGCTGCACGAGCGCGAGGCCGATGCCGGACCCGCGGATCGGCTTCAAGCGCACGCTGCGCGCCCGATAGAATCGGTCGAAGATCTTCTCCTGCTCCTCGGGGTCGATGCCGGGGCCCCAGTCGCGGACATCGAGCACGACGTACCCGTCGTCACGCCGCAGCGACACGTGGATCTTCTTACCCTCGGCCGCGTACTTGATCGCGTTGTCGATCAGGTTCAGCACCGCGAGCGTGAACGCGTTGGCGTCGAGCCGGACGAGCGGCAGGCCCTCCTCGAGCTCGCTCGAGATCGTCATCTCGGCGGCCTGCACGCGCCGCCCGGACAGCTCGACCGCGCGCTCGACGACCTCGGCGAGATCGGTCTCGACGAACTCGTACACGCCCATCCCGCGCTCGATCTTCGCGAAGTCGAGCACGTTGTCGATCAGCCGGCCGAGCCGCACGCTCTCGCGCCAGATGATCTCGGCGTACTCGTGCGCCTGCTCCGGGCTCTTCGTGCGGCCCTCGGCGAGCATCTCGCCGAACATCGAGATGATCGAGAGCGGCGTCTTGAGCTCGTGCGACACGTTCGAGATGAACTCGCTCTTGAGCTCGTTGAGGCGGCGCTCGCGACGGATCGCGAAGCCGAGCACGCCGAGCCCGGCGAGGATGATCGTCATCGCGCCGCCGATCAGGATCGAGTCGATGAGGCGCTTGCGCTTGAGCGCGCTCTCGTCGCCGATGTCCTTCTGCGTGACGCGCAGGACCCAGCCGTCGACGGTCAACAGGAACCGACGCTCGACGACGAGATCGTCCTCGGTCTCGGCGAACGGGACGCCGAACACGAGCTGCCCGAGCTCGTCGACGACCTGGTAGAGTCGCTTGCTGTTCGAGATCGCGAAGAACTGCGGGAACAGGCGCCCGACGAGGTGACTCGGATCGTCCTCGATGACCACGTAGAACATCCGGTGGTCCTGCATGCGGCGCATGAACGAGAACAGGTACCAGCGACCCGGCGGCTCTCCCGGCTGGCTCTTCTCGCGCAGGAACAGGTGCTGCCGCACGCCGAGCGGCTGTGTCTCGAGCTGGAGCTCGGGGAGGATCCGCGTCATGAAGTACTCCGCGAACGCGGCGCCCTCCTTCGCGGGCCGGTTGGACACGTAGCCGCCCGGGACGAGGTTCAGCTGCTCGTCGAGCACGAACACGCTCGCGACGGCGGCGCCGGTCGGCCGTACCAGGGCCGACAGGTCCGACATCGGGTCGAGCTGGACCTCGCGCAGGAGCTTGGTGTCCGCGTCGTCGATCAGCGACTCGATGTTGAGGACCTTCTCCTCCGCGAGGTCCTGCATGAGGGCCAGCTCGCGCTCGCGGGACGTCGCTTCGGTCGTGTAGCTGTAGCCGTAATAGGCGAGCGCCACCGCCGCGGCCAACACCGCGAAGATCAAGGCATTAAGAAGCAGGACGCGTCGCATGCGGCCGAAAATCCTGCTTACTGCATAACACTAGTAAGTCCACCAGGTTGCTAGCTCACGCGGTTACGTGTTAGACGGCTAACTACCGAAGTTTCTAATCCGGAGGTCCGGATTAGACGTTCTTTTAGCTAGTTAGCCGAGGCACTCGTCCCAGAAGAGGCATCGATGGATTCCATCTTCGAAGAAGACGCAGATGAGGTGGGTGGTGAGATCGAGGCGTATTGCCCGTCCCCACGCTGCAAAGCGGACACCACGCACACCATCATCAGCATGTACGAGGACGAGGTGCGCCGCGTTCAGTGCGTCGTCTGCGGCGAGGTACACGCGTACCGTAAACCTCGCGGCGATGGTGAGGGCGATTCGGCCGAGGGCTTCGCCAAGAAGCCGTCGACGAAGCGGCTGACCTGGGACGACGCGATGGCGCGTGCGACGGACGCCGATCTGGCGAACTGCCGGCCGTACTCGATCCGCGACGCCTACGAGGAAGGCGACGTCGTCCACCACCCCGTGTTCGACATCGGCTTCGTCACCGAGCTGCTCCCCGACAACAAGGTCGAGGTGATCTTCCGGGACGGCGGTTCGCGCATCCTGGTGCACAACCGCGGCGATCTCGCGTCGCGGATGCCGGACATCAGCGAGATCCCGGTGCCGCGGGAGCAGAAGAAGAAGAAGCGCGCGAAGAAGCCGGAGCCGGCCGCGCCGGTGCCCGTGCGCAGCAAGGCCGAGGTCGAGGCCGCGGTCCAGCGCGCCCGCGAGGCCGCGCAGGCCCGCATGGACGAGGCGCAGAAGTCGGCCGACGAGCGCAGCCAGAAGCTCAAGGCGGAAGCCAAGAAGACCAATGGTAAGGCGCAGAAGGCCGCCGCGCCGGCCAAGCCCGCCAAGGCCGCTGTTCCCGCGAAGGCCGCCCCCGCGAAGGCCGCGCCGGCGAAGGCCGCCCCCGCGAAGGCGCCGGCGAAGCCCGCCAAGCCTGCCAAGCCTGCCAAGGCCGCAGCGAAGGCCGCTGCCAAGCCCGCGAAGAAGCCGGCCAAGGCGGCAAAGCCCGCTGCCAAGCCCGCGAAGAAGCCGGCCAAGGCCGCTGCCAAGCCCGCGAAGAAGCCGGCCAAGGCGGCAAAGCCCGCGAAGAAGGCCGCGAAGCCGGCCAAGAAGAAGAAGTAAGCGGCGCGCTCAGCGCGGGGTCGGCTCGGTCCCCGCGCCGGTCGGATCCGGCTGCGCCGGCATCGCCGGATCGGTGCGTCGCGGCGGTGGCTCCGAGGCGGGCCGCGCCGTGTGCTTGAACGGCAGGAGCACCGTGAACTCGGTGAACACGCCGGGCTGCGAGTCGACGGTGATGAGCCCGCCGTGCAGCTCGATGAGCCCGCGCGCGATGTACAGCCCGAGGCCGGCGGAGTCCGGGCCGGCCGACGTGTGGTGCTTGGCCGGCTGCGCGTGGAGGAACGGGACGAAGATGCGCTGGCGGTCCTCGTCGGCGATCCCGACGCCGTTGTCGCGCA
>Ga0164243_10011251_pt1 | contig 12784 bp, 25 predicted proteins | sample OricompcompostOP_FD_108781 | JGI IMG/M metagenome (GOLD analysis project Ga0164243, IMG submission 108781) | Organic Plus compost microbial communities from Emeryville, California, USA - Original compost - Organic plus compost (OP) | ecosystem: Engineered > Solid waste > Mixed feedstock >...
CCTCTCACGCGAAGGCATACGGCATGGTGACAATGCAGACCGCCTACCTCCGCACGTATTATGCGCTGCAGTTTTTCTCTGCCCTTCTCCCTGCGGTCCAGGCCGGCGACCTCCAGGGGTACGTCAACGACATCAGCCGGCAAGGAGTGAACATCCTTCCTGTCGACGTGAACTCATCTGGTAAGACCCATAAGATCGAAGGACAGAGCATCCGCCTCGCGTTTTCCGCGGTCAAAGGGATCGGCCCGGCGGCGATCGAGAAGCTCGTCTCCGGTCAGCCGTACACCTCGTTCATCCAATTCTTGCTTGAGAGCAAGGCCAACAAGACCGTCGTCGACGTCCTGATCCGCGTCGGAGCGTTCTCCGACATCGAGCCAGGCGTCTCCATCCCGACACTCTTGGCTCGTCACGAAGCGTTCAGGAACGACAAGAAGCTCGCCCTGAAGAAGAACCGTGACATCGTCGAGCCGACCCTGATGGCGATCAAGGGAGAGCCCGATGACATGATCCAGATGATGGAGTGGGAGCGAGAGCTCATGGGGTTCAATCTCCGAGGCACTCCCTTCAGCATCAACGATCGCTACGATAAGGTCGACCGGCTCGTGGCCCAAGGACTTTGCAAGCCGGGGCTCAAAGAGTTCATCGAGGACGAGAGCGAGCCGATCCTGATCGCACCGCTTCTGGTGAAGCTGATCAAGGAACGGCCACAGAAGAACGGGAAGATGTTCGCATTCCTAAAGCTTGCCGATCGTGATGGAGTGGAAGTCGAGGTCCCCGCTTTCGCTAATGTCTGGGAGCACGTCAGCAAGGGAGTCCGCCAGGGCGATGTGTACATCACCGTCCTTCACCGGCGGGACGACGATCCGAACTCGTTCGTTGCTGGCAAGCCCGGGTGGAAGTTTTCGCCGCAACAGGCAGCTGGGTTCTTTATCCCCATCGACAGATTGGAGATCTGATGGAACCGATCAGGATGAGACTTCCCTGCGAGAGCTGCGGAGAACTACACATCGATAAGGGAGAGTTCGCGACCAAACCGCACCACACCCATCAGTGTGAGAAATGTGGTCTGGTGTGGCGCCCTGCTGTCGAGAACACAGTGGGTGTGAAGTTCCTCTGGGGGCAGGCTGATGATTCGAGTCGGTGAACCTCCGTACCTCGAGTGCAGCACTAAGGGTGACACTCGGTTCTCACCCTTCTACGCTCGCCCGTCTTGCCTCGATGGAGCGTCCATCGAGGATGCTTACCATGCCGCGAAGGTGTTCGACGATGGATCTACGGGATTGACGTGGCGGCAGGCGAAAGCTAAAAAAGCCGCGGGCCACACCGTGGTGAACCAAGATCATTGCAACGAGCTGTACGCGTTCCTCTGGGACAGATACATCGACGAGAACCCAGAATTGCTGGCAGTCCTTAAGCAACAGACAGGGCTCTCCGATATATTCGGTCAGGGGGTTCCCTGCCAGGCGCTCGAGCTCTGGCGTATCAGAAACAGCAGGTGATGTGATATGATCTCTACGATGAAAGATGTCGCGTTAGTCGTCCCCTCGATCCGCAAGGAAAGCTTCGAGAGATTCCAAGAGGAATGGGGTAGAGTCGGGCTTTTCGATAAGGTTGACCTGATCCTCGTTGAGGACAACCCGTGTAAGACCTTCGACGCCCCGAAGGCAGTCGAGCACGTCTCTTGGTCGGAGATCGACAAACATCGGTGGTCGTGGATCATTCCTCGGCGGTCTGATACCGTCAGGAGCTTCGGTTACTGGCTCGCGTGGGACCGCCAGTACAAGTTCTTGATGACCCTCGATGATGACTGCTATCCGTCGAAGGATGCAGAGTTCCACGATCTTCCTGGGTTCCATCGGTCGATGCTAGAAGGGCGGACGAAATGGTTCAACACGCTCAACAGCGTCCGCCCTCGAGGCGTCCCATACTACAACATCGGCACACGTGAGGTCCACGTCAACCACGGAATCTGGCAGGGAGTGCTGGACTTCGATGCTCCCCAGCAGCTGGTGAATCCGGTCAAGGAGGCGTACACCTACGACAACCGGATCGTCCCTCATGGGGTGTACTTTCCGTTCTGCGGAATGAACTGGATGTGTCGACGCGAGGCCATTCCGCTGATGTACCACCTGATGATGGGTCGCAAATGGAACCTTCGCCCCTTGCCGTTCGATCGGTTCGGCGACATCTGGTGCGGCATCATCATGAAAAAGATCTGCGACCACTTGAGATGGTCCGTCAGCACCGGGACTCCGTACATCCATCACGATCGGGCTTCCAACCCCTTCACGAACCTCAAGAAGGAGGCCAACGGGATCGAGGTCAACGAGTGGTTCTGGGAGAAGATCGATGCTGTCGAACTGACCGGGAAGACAGCTCCCGAGTGTTATGCCGAAATCGGGCGTGCGGTCCAGTCAATCGGCAGCGGCACTGACAATGAGATCTACTGGCGAGACCTCGGGTCATCCATGGTGACCTGGGCCGAGCTCTTCAAGTAACAGATGGCGTACTCGGGAGTATACCGAGGGATCAGGTTCCGTTCTCTCCTCGAGCTTTCTGTCATCCGTCACTTTGAGAACGAGGGTTATGTCTTCGGTCAGGATTTCATCTACGAATCTGTGAGGATCCCGTACGGAGCTAGGAAGACAAGGAACTATATCGTCGACTTCTCGATACCAGAGTCGAAGCTTCTGGTCGAAGTGAAGCCCAGCAAGCGAGCTGAGAACAAGAACAATCGGGCGAAACGCGCGGCGGCCGAGGCTTGGTGTCTAGAGAACGGTTGGTCGTACGTCATCATCACCGAGCAGGAGCTCGCTGCGTGCGGAGAGGTCTTGACGTTGGAAGAAGTCGCGAAGATCCCTGAGGTAAATTTGGGAGAGCGTGCGTTGCGAGCGCTCCGACGCAAGGCCAAGAGGAAAGCGAAAAAGAAAAGATGAGAGTGAAGATGCAGTTCCAGGAGAACGTCACCGCGATCAAGGTTGCGAAGCTTATCGAACCGGGCCCTTCGATCCTGATCGTCGGCCCGGACGGCGTGGGCAAGACCACCGTCGCAGGAAAACTGTCCGAGAAGACTGATATCCCGGTCTTCAAGTGCCCCGTCGAGAAGGAGATCTTCAAGCTCGGCGGAGCTGAGTCGTTGGTCTTCGACTATATGCTCTGCGAATTCCTCGAGCAGACCCGCTACCGCTTCATCAGCGATCGAGCGTACCCGTGCGAGTGGGTGTACTCGAGGGTCTTCAACCGGGTTACCGGCGAGGCGCTCCTCAAAGAGATCGACCGGAAGCACTCCCGGCTCGGGACGAAGATCCTGTACCTCTATTCCTCGGTCCAACCGGCGGAGCCTGACGACATCGTTCCGTCCGAGAAGTACTGGGAGATCAAGGAGACTTACGATCAGTTTTGTGAGTGGACTGACTGTGAGGTCGTGGCGTACGACACCGCCGAGTCTCTTGAGCTCGAGGGGAGCTGGCGAGCTGAGTACGATGCAGCGGTGTGCATGGAGGCGTTGAAGCTATGAATTACGAAAGCATCTTGGAGCTGATGAAGGCGATCAGCTACGTCGTGTTCGATCGATGCGAAGATAGGAAGATCTGGTACTCGTGCGTGTCATCGCACGGTGTAATCTTCTCGTTCCCGATTCCGTTTGAGGACACGGTCGGGGGAGTCTTCCAACGCATCGACCATAAGCCGATGCACTTCATGCGTTGGATTCGCAAGGAGTTCGAGAGGCAGAAGGCCGAGCGAGAGATGATCGCGAAGGCGAAGGCTGACTGGGAGAAGGAACAGAGCTGAGAGTGAAGGTCGTTCATTGCAAGCGTGAATCGTACGATCAATACATCGGACGCCCATCGCTCTGGGGTAATATGTACAGCCACCTGCCGGGAAAAGCTGACTATCACGTTGCCACCCGCGAAGAAGCGATCGAGTGCTTCGAGAGAGACATGAGGATCATCTTGGAGAGCGACCGAGAATGGTTCATCGAGACGTACTTGAAACCGATCGCTGGCAAGACTCTCGGGTGTTGGTGCGCCCCAAAGGCGTGCCACGGAGATGTCTTGATCAAGCTCTGTAGGGAAGTGGGACTGATCTAATGAAAAGGGTAATCTGCGAATGCATCGTAGCCGATCGTCCTACCGTAAATTCTTATACTTTGTCCTCCCTAACTCCCAAGGTAAAAGAATGACTCACATTCCAGGAATACCCATCGATTACGAACCTCCTTCCGAGTGGAAGCAGTCGCTAGCAAAATGTACTTGCGGATCAAAAGATGTGAAGTATCGCATCCACGAGAGCTCTTGCGGAGGATACGAGGACGCAGAGTACCACTGCATGGATTGTGATAAGACCTGGTGGGTCGACGGGCCTGACGCATGAGGATCGGATATCTCTTTCGCGGTTTCCTTGGGGACATCAAGCTCGACGAGGATGGGAACGAGCTGAGCACTCCCGACGGCAATGCCACGTACTCATGGTCCATCGAGCATGAGTGCAACCGGCGCGGTTACAAGCTGATCCCGCTCGGGCCGAATCTCGACGCGCCAGCAGCGCGTATCTACGACGTAGAGCTCTTTGCCTCGTTTAGCCAGGAGAAGCGGGCCAAGAGCTACGAACGGATGCTTCGGCATGGATGGACGAAGCTCTCTGACAGGACCTTTCCCGACCTGGACCTCGTGTTGGTCGAGTGGAGGTGGCCGATCCCCGGCAGGAACACCCCGGATGATCGGGGCAAGCCTGGGTATCAGCCAGACCTGGAGCGCCAGGAGGAAGTTCTCCGGCACTACTCAGACAAGGGGACTCCAATCGTAGTATGGGACCTGGATCACAAGCTGTCGGCACCCGATCACGAGATGCACAGCCGTGCAGGGATGATCAGCAGCGTCATCGAGACCTCGGTGAATCCTCGCCCATGGGCGATCCGCGTCGAGCCCCCAGTCGTCACATCAGAACTTCTTCAGCACGATATCGATGAGCGGATGCCTGCGTATCATCTCGGCTACATCGGGTCACGGTACGAACGCGACGAGACCATCGACGAATGGATCAAGCCGATCACTCCCCCCAACACCCACCGAGCGAAATTCTGGGGAAAGTGGGAGCCGGCGGATGAGGTCCGTGAAAGATGGCCGGGCATCACGTTTGCCGGTCGAATCGGAGTTCGAGGGTTCAAAGGGGCGTACTCGAGGGTCGCGGCGGTCCCGCTGTTGGCCAAGCAGTCATACTATGAGAGCGGTTTCATCACTCCGCGACCGTGGGAGGCGATCATCTTTGGCTCGATTCCCGTCGGGCTGTCGTGCCACCGTGGTATCGAACAGTACGCGCATGTGGTAAGATCTCCAGAGGAGCTGCTGGAGTACGCCACCATGATCAGAACGATATCACCGATCAGGCGAAGAGTCTTCCGCGAGGAAGCGGCTCACAGGCTCTCGCATATGGACGTCAAGAATTTTGTCGACGTCCTCGAAGGACTTTCAGGAACGCAGAAAAAGAATGAGAATGGCTAAGAACGAGAAGAACATGGGGATACACATCGTCTGGACTCTTTCTGAAGATGGGATCAGGCCGTCGCAGACTCCATACGGTTTCATCGCAAAGAACCCTGTCCAGCGCGCTGTGCCACCTGGTGGTTCGATGAACGTCCGCCTTCACGTGGCGGCAAACCATCCGATGCTGGCCTTCCCTGCCAGGACCGTAGCAGACTCTGTCAAAATCCTCGGTAGAGAAGGAGTCCAAGTCCTGAATGCCGGTGAGGAGCTCACTGTCACGATCGTCAACGAAAGCAAGCATCTGCCTCTGGTAATCGACGACGATGAGTCTCTCGTCCACCTGCATCCGCTGTCGTTCTCTGGGACTTCGGAAGTCGGTTGATCCATAGGTAATAAAGAGATGCGGAAGACTTTCAAGCGCCCAGATGGCTCGGACGTCACCGTCGAGGGGACCCCCGAGGAGCTCGCGGAATACGAGAAGAAGATCCAGGAGGAGAACCGCGGCCACGTGCATGAGTCCGGCAAAAAGCCGGGAGTTCTTCGTGGCGCCGAGGTTGACGGGATCCCTCTATCCGATGGCGAGGTGAACATGATCAGAGCGGTTCGGGCAATCAAGGAGAACCCGATGGGCTATGACCGCTGGATCCGATGGCCTGACCCAGGCTATGGAGTTCCCTGGCCGGTCACCTGCTGATGTCCGAGATCGCCCGCCTTCTCAGGGTCGCCGCTGATCGGAACCGCCAGGAGGACTACACTCTCCTCCGCAGCCGGGTCCTGAAGAAGGATCTGGAAGAAGCTCGAGGTCTCCTGGAGAAGGACAGGATCAGCCTTAACGTTCTGATCGAGGCTGTGTTACGTGGATACATTCGTCGACATCCTGCCGTCCTCGCGATGGTGGACGATTGGGCTCGAGAGAACAACAAGGAACGTAAAGAGAGCTCTGCGAAACTGAAAAAACGGGAGCTCGACAGCATCTATGACGAAATCGGTAGCGGTATGATGGACGAGGAGGATATCTGATGATGAACGGACAAGAGCGCCGCACCACCGAGCAGTGGTGGGCAGAGACGAAGGCAGATCCTGAGAAGCTGGTCCATTGGCTTCGCCGACAGTATGTCGGCGAGATGGCAGCAGTCAACCTCCTGTCAGAGCTTCTGATCACCTACGGGAACCAGGCCAGCGAGTCTGAGTGGGTCGATGTCCACAAGGTCATGTGCCAGGAGGCTACCCACGCGAAGTGGATGAAGAAGGTCCTTGATGGGCGCGGGATCTCTCCGGAAGAGGGGGCGAGCACCGATCGTAGGTACTGGGCGCAGGTGAAGCCGGCGGTTGGTTCCTTCGCAGAGGGTTGCGCGGCTGGCTATCACGCCGAGAACATGCGCCTCGAGCGTATCCGTTGCATCGCTAACGATACGGACCCTGCGGTAGCCGACCTCGCGGAAGTCTTCAGCAACATCCTTCCCCACGAAGAGTGGCACGAGGAGGTCTTTGACAGGATGCGGAAGGGCCGAGAGCTCACGAAGTACCACGAGAAGGGACTCGAATCCCTCAACCTTCTGATGGCATGATGCTGAGATCCCAGCGAAGATCGAGGAAGGCGTGGCCGCAGAAATGCTCGTGTGGGCGAATGCATCCATGCCCGATCCTCGATCCTCTCTGGGAGATCCATGTCCAAAAGGGGAGAAAGTTCAAGGACCGCCGTCACGAAGTAAGGCATCCTTTGGATGAGGAGTGATACACTAATGTCGAGAACGATCAGACGTAAGGCAGCTCGCAAGCAGTACGACCGCCTCACCAGGCTCCGACGTGAAGAGCTCAGGCTCAACGGATTCTATGGAAACAAGGGGACACCCATGACGATCAAGCCGACGTTCAACCAGTGGTGGGCGGCCGTCCAGGAGGACGAGCGCAAGCACCGACTCAAGACCGACCAGATCGAGGAACAACTCACCGTCTTTGCCGATGAAGACCCGTGGGCCGATCCGTGGGCTGATCCGTGGGCTGACCAACTCGTGGATGAAGTTAAGCCCAACGAGGGAGATCGCGGCGTCGTGACCCTCGACATCGTGTCGCCAAGCGAGGAGTGACGGAGGGGCCGGCGTACGCAGGACCTAAAGATCATCCGCCTCGCGAAGAAGCGGATGCTTGACACAGCGAAAAAGACGGTCAAGCCCGTCCCGGCAAAATTGCCCGTCAGACGAGGGATAAAGCTTCGTGTGACGTATCGCTGATGTGGTAAAATACGTCCATGGCAGAATGGACGGATGGACAGATCGTCACGAAATACCTCTCGGACATCAAGAGCGAGTTCGAGCGGGAGAACGCTGAGTGGCGTGCCCTTGAGCAGTTTGAGTTCGACAAGCTTGTCGAACAGCACGGGGCGGATTTCATGGAGAAGAATTCGTGGGCCAAACCCACGAATAGCGTCTTGTACGAATTGTTCGAGCGGGTGACGTTCTCCGCGAAGCACAATGTCGTCTACGCCACGCTTCCAAGTGGATTCGCTATCACCGCTGAGGTCCTCCAGATGTTCGCGAGTTCCAGTGTGACGTGGACCCATCCCTCGATTAAGATTGACGACAGCAACGGGTCTCCTGCGCTCGTGGTCGAGACCATCCTTGTGGATTCCTGGGATGACGAGCGTGAGACTCAGTGGCAGACCGAGAACCGTCCGCACAAGTACTGGAGCCAATATCTATGAAGATCCTCATCATCTACGAATTTGTCCCCGAGAGGACGTCGCTTTACCTCGTCAACGTCAGTCTTGAGGAATGGGAATGGATCCAAAAGACCCATCTTTACTACGAGAACATGAGGTTCGATGAAACCGAAGCAGAGAATGAGGAGGCGTGTCGCTATCTCGATGAATGGCTGCAAAACCACCAACCCCTCGAACCAGTGAAAGGTCAGCCCGTTCCGCTCGAGGGCATCGAAGCGGTGGTGCTAACCGGTTTTCTGCTGTGATAGAATGACGCTGAACCGATGAAGATCGTTCATTTCTCTGACTGGCATTGGTCGTTCCGCCATCTCCCCAAAGCAGATCTGTACATCTGCACCGGAGATATGTTCGAGAACTATCCCGTGGTCACCAAACCAGAGAAAGAACACCCTCTCTCTCTGGTTCAGCCTCGATACGAGATCGTTCCGACAATCGAAAGAGAGCGACAGCGAGAAGACGCTGCAGAGTTCATCAAGAGCGGAGGGATCGGAAAATTTCTCGCTAGCCCCGATGCGCCTCTGATCTGCGTCAGAGGAAACCACGATTTCATCCCGCTTAAGGAACTCTTCGCTGACCATGCGAGTGCCCACGAGCTCGTCGATAACGAAGTGATAGAGATCCGAGGGGTCAGGGTCACAGGCCATCGAGGGATTCCTCGGATCTACGGAACCTGGAACGATGAGATTGGCCGTGACGACCTTCGAGAGAAAGTCCGTGCGATGCCTGAGGCGGAGATTTACCTGACTCACTACCCCCCGCATGGGATCCTCGACGTCGAGCATGATTTCAAAACCGGACCGATCTCGTACGGGCTCGAGGGGATGAAAGACGAGCTCTTCTCGAAGATGCCGCCTGTCGCTCTCCACTGCTTCGGTCACATCCACGGGTCCGGAAGACGTACTGCGGCTTTAGGAGGAGGCTCGCTCGTTGGCGGGGAAGGACCTTGCGCGGTGTTCTCGAATGCAGCCTGCGGGTTCAACGTGATAGACATAGATTTCTGAGGTATGGTAACGTAGTGATCAGCGCACGTGTAATCGCCGACAGCGTCAATCCTGCGGGCAAACGTATCGTGACGGTTGAGGGCACCTTCAACAGGTATATCCTCGCCGAGTTCAACACGCATCGTGAGTTCAGCCGCAATTCCGCCAGCTCCCGAGCGATCCCAGTGAAGAAGGTGATGGGACAGGTCTGGAGGAATCCGGCGGCTCCGATCCATTGGGGGGCGAACCAGGCCGGGATGCAAGCGAGAGCAGAGTTGCGAGGATTTCGAAAATGGCTTGCTCGTAAGCTTTTTCTTTGGGCGAGGATCCCGGCTCTCGTCATGGTCTGGTTCTTGACCAAACTCGGGCTTCACAAGCAGGTAGCCAACAGGCTGCTTGAGCCTTGGGTCTGGCACACTGTGGTGTTCACCACGACTGAGATGGCCAACTTTTTCAAGCTGCGTCTTCACCCTGATGCCCAGCCAGAGTTCCAGGAATTCGCTCGCTGTGTGAAGAGAGCTATCGACCAAAGCACTCCGCGCCAGCTTGCGTGGGGAGATTGGCATCTCCCTTACATCCTTCCTGAGGATTACACGGCTGCAGCGCAGCATGAAGGGCCGGCTCCAGATGGCCGGTACCCGATCATTTCCTTGATGTCAGTCGCCCGATGCGCGGCCGTGTCGTATGTCCGCCAGAATGTGCGGCGAAATCCGGTTAAAGACTTCGAGCTGGCCGCTCGGCTTCAAAAGAGCGGGCACTGGTCCCCCTTTGAGCATGTCGCCGTCGCGACAGAGGGACTCGAACGTAGCGGAAACTTTTCGGGTGGCTGGGGTCAGCTGCGGAAGTTTTACCCCGGAGAGGATGGAAAGAGCTGATGCCTTGGTACGAGAGTGAAGAAGAAGAGTTTCTGACGATGGATGACGAGGAGGGCCGAAAGTTTTGGACGGATTTTGTGCTCGAAGCCGATGAGTGGTGCCAAGCCATCATGGTACGCGATGACCGCGGAAACATGATAGTGAGATTCAGGTACGAAGACGGCAACGAGGAGCTCTTCGATGTCAGCATCAGGAAGATGATGCCGATCGTCGTAAAGGATGAAGCAGGGTCTAACTGACGAGGACAAAATGAAAGGCGCTAAAATCATAGACCGTGCGGTTCTTCCCGACGGGACTCCTGTCGTCGCTGTCAACGCTAAGGACGCAAAGGGTCTTCGTTCATGGACAACCAATCATTCAGAGAAACCGGATGTGGGCTTTAGAATGTTCTATGTGCACGACTTTGATCCCAAGGATGACAACGTCCATTGGGTCATCGCAAGCGACATCGAAAACCTTACAAGGAACGAGATCGAGGAGGCTGTCACAAGGAGGGAGCTCGAGGAGGCTGTCGCCAAGTTCATCGGTGATGAGGTCTTCGCCAAGCGGTTCGTCGATTGCATGGAGTTGATCCGAGGCAAGAACGCTGACTACACGGCCGGCAACGCCGCAGTTGACAGGATCTACAACTTTAGGAAGGCCTCCGAGGAGATTGGCCTTCCGATGAAGAAGATCTGGTACGTCTACGCGTGGAAGCATTGGACTGCCATCAGGAAGTTCGTCAACGATTCTCACGTCGAGAGTGAGCCGATCGACGGCCGGATCAACGACGTGATCAACTACATGATCCTCCTGGGGGCCATCGTTGACGAGGAGAAAAAGGGATGAACGGATGGTTCGTGTTCTTGATCGTCGTGTTCGTACTGTTTTGTTCACCGAGCGAAGGCAAGCCGTGGCACGCGTGGCTTTTTTGGCTGCTGACGATACTTACGATCGCGTTCATCGGCCTGGCCGACGCAGGCATGGTTTTTTGAAAGGGGCCCTGTGACAAAACCGCGTCTTCTATGCGACGTCGATGGGCCGGTAGCCGACCTAACCGAGGGATTCAAGCGGTGGCTGAATACGCAGTACCCGTTCATTCCTGAAGTCAAGCTGTTCACCCACGAGAACTGCACGAACTTCCATTATTCGAAGTGTGAGCCGCTTGCTCCGTTGCAAGCGAAGATCGATCTTGACCGAGAGCTGGAGCTCTTTCTCGGGACCGACGAGGCGTACGAGAAGTTCGTCCCTCTCACTCCCGACGCCTTCAAGGCTCTTGACCGCCTCCGGAATGTCGTCGACGTGGTGTTCGTCACTGCGACGCTGGAGGGGGCATACGAGAGCTATGTCTCGAAACGAAGATGGCTCAAGCGCCGCTTTCCCGATTTCCCGGTGATATCTTGCCCGACAGGACTAAAGCAAATCGTCGGTCGAAGAGGAGATTTTGCGGTGGATGATCGACTCGAAACCTGCGAGCGGTGGTATGATGCAGGCGTAGAGGCTTACGTGTTCAAATGTCCCTGGAGCGGACTCCCCGGTCGCTTATCAGGATGGACCTGGGGGGAGATCGTCGAGGATTTCGATGGATACACCAGAAAGTGAACTGCAGCCAGGAGCGACCTCCATCAGGTTTGGACCTGCGATACTCCAACCGACAGATGAGAAGGACCATTACGGCCTGTATCGACCGCTCGTTCTCGTGAGGAATGAGGGCGGAAAGATCACCCGGGAGCAGCTTCCTAGCCCAGTCGGCCCGCTGGCAGTCTATCGAAAAAGAGGGAAGGGAGATCCAGCTCCAGACCCTGTCGGCTCTCTTCCCGGCATGATCAAGACCTTCGATCCGACGACGAACCAGCCGATGGAAGTGATCTTGGTGTGGCGACCAGACACCTCTGTAGTAAAATGATGTGATGATCGACAACTCAAGCATCGTCGAGAAGTTCGTCCCCGAAGAGGGGGACGACGTGTTCATCTACACAGAGCTCCTCGACCGCAGCAAGCGGAAAGGGAACAACGGCCTCAGAATGGTCAAAACCTTCTATCACCGGTCCCGTGAGGAGTTCCGCGGGCAGCTACCGATGATCAAGCAGTTCTGCGATTTCTCGGGAGTCAGAGCGTGCACGCGTCTCGCTCCCCGTTCGTTTGCAGCGGTTGGGCGGACCTTCACGCGCCTTGTGGTCGAGGCGTCATTGACCGACAACTGGGCAGGGATGAAGACCTTGTACAACAAGGCCTGCGGCACGACCTCACCGATCCAGAAGATCTGGATCTGGGACGTCGACGTGATCTCCGAAGACACCCTGAAGTTTCGGGAGTTCTTGCAAGAGAAGGGCGTCTTTATCACATCCATCCCTTCGAAGAAGGGCGCGCACTACGTCTCGAAACCGTTCGACACTCGGCTGGCGACAGCCTATCTCGTCAGCCGAGGTATCACCGACCAACAGGTGTCTCTTCACAAGGACAACCCGACCAACCTTTACATTCCGGAAGGAGCGGCTTGATGGCCAAAGCAATTTTCATCTTGAAGAGCGGTCACGAAGTCCGCGTCGACTGCACGGACGTCCAGCTAAAATGGGACAAGCAGACCGGCGAGTTGACCTCCTATTGCATCGAAGGGATCAAGGAAACCGACGAGAGACCGATGCACATTGTTCTCTCCGAGATTGCTGCGGTAATATGGAAGCCATGAAGAAGATGGATGGAGCGAAAGTAGACCTCTTCAGCGAACGCCTCGCGAAGGAACTCTCG
>Ga0164243_10011252_pt1 | contig 12784 bp, 6 predicted proteins | sample OricompcompostOP_FD_108781 | JGI IMG/M metagenome (GOLD analysis project Ga0164243, IMG submission 108781) | Organic Plus compost microbial communities from Emeryville, California, USA - Original compost - Organic plus compost (OP) | ecosystem: Engineered > Solid waste > Mixed feedstock >...
AGTCCTTGCCGGGGGGCGGCGCCGTCCTCGCTGCCGAACGAGAACACGTCGAAGGCTCGTTCTGGCCCGGTCAGCCGGGCGAAGTCGAGGAAGCCGGACAGGTTGAACCATGAGCTGACCGCTCGGTCGGCCCGCTCGCCCAACTCGTCGCCCATATCGCGGGTCGTCATCGACGCCTGCGTGATTTCGAGTTTGGCGAGCACCGAGTCCCGGAAGGTGAAGACCGTCTCGGCCGTGCTGGTCAGGCTGTACACCGGCTGGCCGCTGTTGACCTGGAGCGATCCACCGAGCACGATCGCGCCGGATGATGTGCTCCCGCCGCTGACATCGACCGGCATGCCGAACCAGCCGGCGATAGTGAGCTGGGCGTAGCTGCGGAAAACGCGCACGGCGCTGTTGACGAACACCACTCGCAGCGACAGGAGTTGGAAGTCGGCGCCCGTCGACGTGTCCGGTGGCACCGGCCGGGGCGGGTGGCCTTCGGCCGGCTCGCGGAACCGCGGGTCGCGGTAGTCGATGAGCCCGAAGATGGCGCTGCTCGCGGCCTGGACCGGGCCGAGCGGTCCCACCGCGAGCGGTGTCGCGTCAAAGCCGAGGTGGTGCGCGTTGAAGCGACCGGGATCGGTAACGCCCGCGACGATGCCGGCCAGGTCGTCGGGCACCTGGGCGATATCGGCCCGCAGGATCAGGACGCCGGTCCACGCTTCGTCCGACGCGATCGCGTTGAAGCGAGCCAGATCCGCACCACCGGTGCGGTGGGCGTCGGCGAAGTAGTCCTGCAGCCAGCGGGACAGGATCACCAACTCGGCCTGGTCGGGGGCATTGATCTCGGCCGGAGGCGTCCTGGGGTTGACGACGAGGTCGGTGGGGATGGAGAACTGCTCCTTCTGCGTCCACCGTTCCGGGTTGGCCACCAACCCGGCCGCTGGATCGGCCGGATCATAAAGCTTTCCCCGCCGACCCTTGACGATCATGATGTTGCGATAGTCCTGGTAGCGGTTATTGGTACCCACGTTGGCGGACAGGGTCCATCCGCCGATCCGGATGGTGTTGAGGAACCAGGGTTCGGCGGTCGGCTGGTCGCCGTCGCCCGGGCGGGCGACGCCGAGGTGCGTGGAGTTGGCCAGCACCAGGAAGGGCTGCGGCGTTTGAAAGGCCTGCCGAAGGGTCGGGCCGGGATTGACAAAGCCCAGAGCCAGCGGCGGTTCGACGGATCGGCCGAACAGTATTCGGGTGAAGCGATCGCCATCGACCGTGACGCTCCACCCGGGCGCCGTGGCCACCTCGTACGGGGCGAGGGCGGCGTCGGGCGCCGCGATCTCGTTGGGTGCCTCCGGCGCGCCGATCCGCGCGCGGCGCGTCGCCGCGACGACCTCGGCCTCGACGGCGGCCACCGTGTCGGCCGAAAATCCATCGCCACCGGGTACGACGCCGGCGTAGGGCAGGAGCGGGAACATCGACCCCGGCGGGAGTGGGAGGCTCGGACTCCGCCATCCCATCAGGCCCGTGCCCCGGTTCCAGATCGAGTTGTCGCGGCCGTACAGCTCGGCTCCGCCGCCCTGCCCGATGTATCTGGCCTCGGCAACGCCGTCGCTCGGGATGATCTGCGCCCAGGAGGTGGTGTACGTCGGGTCCAGCAACGCCGCCATGACATCGACGGGCGCCGCCACCGGCGATACCTCGACGAATGGATACCGGGCGGCGTAGGCCGGCTGGTAGGGCGTGAAACGGATCCGGGCCCCGGGTTGCCCGGGCCGGCCCGACCGGACCACGATCAGCTCGGTCCCGCGCAGCCCGCACAGAAGCGCTCCGACATCCGACTCGCCGGTGAAGGAAAGGAGGAAGTCGCCGGCTGGCGCCAGGTAGGCCTCCGCCTCACCCTCGGACCACCGCGCGGCTTGGCAGAAGACCAACGCGCCGGGATGTTGTTCATCCGGGCCACTGACCGGGAAAAGCCGGACCGGGCCGCCGGACATCGCGCGGTAGTAGGTGTGCAGGCTCACCGCCCGCCCATCGCTATCGAGTCCGGTAAACGTGAGCATCGAACGGACCCGGCGGATGCCGTCCGCGCGAGTGGTGTTGAGCGGATCACTGGGGTCCACGACGACGTCGAAGCCGAGCGCGTCGGCTGGCTCCGCCGTGGCCAGGGGTAGCCACTGGGCGACAACGTCCGCCGGACCGGCTGGAGGCTTCGACCCGCCCGAGCGGGGATGCGCCAGTTGAAAGCCCCAGGACGCCGCGTCGCGCAACGACGGTCGGCGCAGGAAGATCTGGAAGGTCAGGGTTCCGCGGTGGTCGCCGCCCAGGGCCAGCTCGGCCGAGGTGGCGCTCGCGCTCGCGACCGGCGCGCGAGGCCCGTCGAAGGTGACCGAGCCCCGCGCCGTGACGCGGTCATCGTCGAGGGCGAGTTCCGCGCCCTCGGCCAGGAGCAACCGGACCCCAGCGGCGATCGGTGCCGCCAGTCCTCGCCCGACCCGCGTCCCGCCAGGGTCGAGTCCCAACAACGGCGCGGTGAGCTCGTCGAGCGGTCCCGATTGCCAGCCCGCCGCGAGCCAGACGACCCCTCGTACCTGCCCGGCCGCTTGGATCCGGGCCAGGACGGCTTCGACGAACTGGTCGGCGGAGTGCTGATCGACCACCACGCCAGCGGCGGCGTAGACGAAGGTGGCTCGAAGGTCGGGATCGGTCCATGATCGCGATAGGGGTAGCGAATCCTCCGGGCACGGCGCCGGTGTGACCAGGAACAGTTGCCCTGGGCCGGGCGTCCCTCCGTATAGCCGCTCGTTCCCGAACTGCCTGACAAAGGTCACCATGGCGCCTCCACCGGCCGAGGGCTCGATACCTCATCGCGTGTGTGACGAGACGCCGGCGGGCGCCCTGGAACGGCCCGTGGCAAACTGGGCCGAGCCAACAAGCAGGAGGAGGAAAGTCGAACATTTACATATTAGCAACGAGTTTGGCGGCAAGCAGTCGCGCACCCGACAGAACGATGTCCGTGGGGACCTTCACGAACGGCAAGCTCCTCGACCGACCGACCGCGTCGGTAGCGCGGCAGGCTGGACGCGGCCGACGTCTCGCGCGAGAATCAGAAGTTCCTTCTTGACGATCCGCACTCCCGACCCCAACTGAGGCCAGCGCCATCGACCCCGCGGAGCCAACCATGGACGCGCCCGAAGCGAAGACCGCGAGGGTACGGGTGGTGCTCCGGCACCTGGTGTTCGGCGTGTTCACCGGCACCGTCGTCGTGATCGTGTTGGCCGTCGGGCTGGCGCTCAGCAGCGCGGCGGGGTGGTCCTCCGATCCGCACGGCTACGGAATGTTCGCCGGGATCCTGTTCGCGGCAGTCCTGGCACCGGTCGCGCTCGCGCTGTGGCTGCTCTACCAAGCACTGCGACGTCGCGGTTAGGACGCGGTGACGGAAGCACCGCAGGATGGCGGACCACACCCGCCTGATGACGCGGTGCGGCAGGGGCGCGCCGTCCCGTCGCGCCCCTGCCGCTCCAGGGGGGTGGTGTTCGGTTGTCGTCTAGGGGGCGGTGTTAGTTGTCGGCGCAGTAGCCGACGCTGTACGTGCTGGCGTTCGGCGCGAGTGTCTGGTTCCAGTCGACACCCGTGATGTGGTAGCGGCCCGGGGACAGGGCCTGCCGGTTGAAGTTCCAGGCGCTGTAGATGTTGCCCGGAAGGTTGACGTTGGCGGCCCAGACGACCGTCGCGCTGCTGTGGTTGGTGGCGATGATCTCCGCGCAGTAGCCACCGCCCGTGTTCGAGCTCCAGCTCGTGGTCTGGTGGATCACGACATCCACGTTGGACGGAGGCTCGGTCGGCCCGGACTCACCGCAGTAGAGGACCAGCACCAGGTCGGTGATCGGCGGAAGCCCGGTCGCGACCTGCTTGGCCGGTGACTCGACGAAGGTGGCCGTGGAGCCCGGGGCGGTGCACCCCGACTTCTGGGCACGGACCTTGTACCAGCCCGGCTGCACGTCCCACCGGTAGCCACCGTTGGCGTTGGTGACGTCCGGGTTGGTGCGGTTGGCGGGCGACATGATGGTGCTTCCGTTGGGCACCACCGTGTAGGTACCGTTCTGCGTGTTCGACCGCAGGAGCGTCACGGTCGCGCCCGGGATCGCTTCGCCGAGGGTGTTCTCGACCGTTCCGCTGGGGTCGATGTAGAGGGCGGACTGGGTCGTGATGGTCTGCCCGTTGGGGCAGGTCATCGCGATGGTCACCGTCGCGGGTCCGTGCAGGACGTAGGTCGGGTCGCCCCACATCGGTCCGGCGCCGGTCGCGATGTAGTTGCCGGATCCGGCGGGGCTCTCCACCAGCGCGCTGTCCAGGACGGTCACCGGCTGCACGCCCGCACCGTTCGGGTTCGGCACGAAGTTCAGCGGCGCGCCGATGGCCTTGTGCCCGCCCTGGGGCTGGAAGTCGGGCGGCGACGTCCACGGAGCGTAGTTCTGCGCGTCGATCGACCAACCCAGGTTCGTCGCGTTGGGACAGCCCGCCGCCTGGATGGTGAACTCGTCACCCCAGAAGACCAGCGGAGTACCGGCGGCCACGCCGGGAACACCCGGCGGGACGGCGCGGCCACCGGTGTTGGCGCCGCCCGAGACGGCGACCGGGGTGGCGGCGAACTTCGTGGTCGACAGGGTGGCCGTGCTGGGCAGGTTCCAGACCTCGAACCCGGCCTGCACCGAGGTGAGCCACCACGTGGGGTCCAGGCACCGGGTCTGCTCGATCGCGGTCGAGCTGGGCGAGGCCGTGACCGGAAGCTCGGTGTCGCAGGTCTTTCCTGCCGTGTGCAGGTCGTACGCGGCGTACTTGGTGAAGGCGTGGGCGTCGAAGCCGCCCCACGGCTGGGGAGTCGTGCCGATCAGCCCGTAGCCCCGGCTCCGCGCCACGAACGAGATGACGTTCCAGCGGATGGCGTTGTCCCAGCTGCGGACCCGACCGCCCCAGACGTCGAAGGTGGTGGGCAGGGGCGTGCCGTTGGCGTTGGTGTTCTGGATGCCGGGAATCGTCACGTTCGCGGCGAGCAGCTTGCCGGCCGGGCGGATGGTCCCCTCGACGTACGGCTGGCCCGGCGTGGCGTTGTTGTAGCCGCGGTTGTTGACCCAGATCATGATCTCCGCGCCGTCGTTCTGGCCCGGGTTGTTCAGAGCGGCCGGCGTCGCCGGCAGCACGCCGCGCTTGTTGGTGTCGAACCAGATGTCATAGGCCGCGTCCCAGGCCTCGTTCGGGCCGGCCTGCGACTCTGGCAGCGTGCCGATGGTCCACACCGACTCCATCGCGGCGATCCCGGTGGTTTGCAACGGGTACGGCGCACCGTTCGTGCCGGAGCAGGAACCCCAGTGACATCCGGCGATGATGCTCGGGTACGAGGCTGGCGCATGGATCTGCAGGCCGAACTGGGCGTCGCCGGCGTAGTTGTGCGTGGCGACGTTCGCCGGCTTGTACGGGTCGGTCGCTACGGTCGTGTACCCGTCGGCCCGGTAGCCGAACTGGTCCTGCACGGTCGGGTTCGTGGCCCTGGCCCACGGGTCACCCGAGCCGACCCAGGCGCAGGTCGGGTCCTTCGCGTCCGCCCCGGTGGTGCAGCCGGGCTCGCCGCCCGCGCCGAAGTAGGAGTTCGCGGAGTAGTTGCTGACCGTGAAACTGCTCGCCACCGTGTCATAGGCGAGGGTGAAGCCCCCGGTGACCGCGGGGTTCCAGAGGTTGGTCGCGATGTTGAACCGGCCCTCCGGCGTGTTCACCGCCGCCGACTGGTAGCGCCCGGCGTCGGAGGCCGCGCTGGCCGTGAGCGTGCCGGCGGCCGCGTGGGCGGCGGTCAGCGGCACGAGCAGCGCTGCTCCAGCGATGGCCACCACTCCCGTCCCCGCGAGCAGCGTCCGCCTTCGTGTGAGTCGCATTCGCATATAGACCTCCAGTACTGATTTGGGCCTTTCGATTAGGACATGTGCGCGCTGGCAGGGATAGGTGAGTGGCTGGTACGGGAGGCGATACAGCTTCCGATACCGGAGCCGGTGCCGTCCGCAGACCGTTCCGGCCGGCGGCCAAGGGCGTTACAGTCACGACGATGTTTCGGTCATGTTGTGACGAGGTGACGCGTGGACGGGGACATGTCGTTCGGCCGCATGATCAAGCTGCGCCGGAAAGTGCTCGACCTCACGCAGGAGGATCTGGCGCACCGGGTCGGCTACTCCGTCATCACGATCCGCAAGGTCGAGTCCAACGAGCGACGACCGTCGCGGCAGCTCGCTGAGCGGCTGGCTCGGGCACTGGACCTCGGCTCGGACGAACTCGAGGCGTTCGTGGGGTTCGCCCGGGCCGGGCCGGGGCTCCTGGCCCGGGCGGCGCTCGCCCCGCGCGCCCTGCCCCGCCCCGCCTACCCGGTGGGCAACATGGTCACGCCCCTGACCCGGCTCGTCGGCCGTGAGGCGGCGGTCGCGGCGGTGCGCGGCATGCTGACCCGGCCCGATGTCCGGCTGGTCACTCTCGTCGGCCCGCCTGGCATCGGCAAGTCCCGTCTGGCCATGCAGGTCGCTCTGGAGATGTCGCCGCCCCGGCCCGACTCGTCGACCCCGGCGTTCGACGACGGGGTGTTCACCGTGGCCCTGGCTCCGCTGCGCGACCCGTCGCTCATCCCGTCGGCCATCGCGGTGACCGTGGGACTCAAGGACCTCGATGCGACCTCGTTGGTGGAGTCGCTCATCTCCCACCTGCAGGACCGGCGACTGCTGCTGGTTCTCGACAACTTCGAGCACGTCAATGCCGGCGCCCCGACCGTGGCCCGGGTCCTGGCCGCCTGCCCCGGCCTGCGGGTCCTCGCGACCGGGCGGGCACCGCTGCACCTGAGCGGAGAGCACCTCTACCTGGTCCCTCCGCTGGCGCTGCCCGGCCCGGGTACGGCCCTGACCGCCGATGCCGCGTTGCGGTTCTCCGCCGTGGAGCTGTTCGTCGAACGGGCGCAGGCGGCGAACCCGAGTTTCGTCCTCACTGACGACGACGCACGGGCCATCGCCGAGATCTGTGCGCGAGTCGACGGCTTACCGCTGTCGATCGAGTTGGTCGCCGCCCGCAGCCGGCTGCTCACGCCGGCGATGCTGCTCGCGCGGCTCGACCGGCGCCTGCCGTTGCTCACCGATGGTCCCCAGGACCTGCCGCTGCGACAGCAGACGCTGCGCGCCGCGTTGGACTGGAGCTACGAACTGCTCGATCCGGCCGAGCAGGAGCTGTTCGCCTGGGCGGCCGTCTTTCCCGGTGGGTGCACGATCGAGGCCGCCGACAACGTCATCGGACCGGTACGGGTGCCCGACGGGCGCGACCTGCAGGTCTTCGACGGGCTCGCCGCGCTCGTCGACAAGAACCTGATGCGTGACGAGATCCGCGGTGGTGAGCCGTACTTCGTCATGCTCGAGACCATCCGGGAGTACGCCCTGGAACGGCTCGCGGACGCCGGTGCCGTGGAGCGGGCGCGGTGCCGGCTCGCGAACTACGTGCTCGCGCTCGCGGAGGAGGCCGGTCCGTACCTCAACGGTGCCCACCAGGAGGAGTGGTTCGCGCGGCTGGACGCCGAACAGAACAACGTACGCGCGGTGCTCGACTGGTACGCCGCCCGTCAGCTCGCCGAGCCGGGTGTGCGGTTCATCGCCGCGCTCTGGCGCTACTGGCATGTACGGTCGCAGACCGACGTGATGCGCGCCGTACGGGCCGTGCTCGCCCTCGACCGACCCGACGAACTCGACGGTTCCAGTGCCCGCGCCCGGGCGCTCGCCCTGTACGGGGCGGGCTGGATGGCCATGGACCACAATGACGCCGCCGCCGCCCGCGACTTCTTCGACGAGAGCCTGGCGCTGTTCCGGGTGCTGGACGACCGCCGTGGCGTCGCCGAGGCACTGCACGGTGTGGCAACCATGGCCCAGGCCGAGGAACGCCATGAGGAAGCGGCGCGGCTGCTGCGGGAGAGCCATTCCCTGCACCGGGAACTGGACGACGAGGAGGGTATCGCCTGGTCGCTGGACCACCTCGCCCTGCAGGCGCTCGACGTGCACGAGTACGACCGGGCGTACCGGCTCAGCGAGGAGGCGTTAGGTCTGTTCCAGCGCCAGAACCACGCCTGGGGCACGGCGATCCTCTACTTCCATGTCGGTGTGGCCGCGCTCGCCCGCGATGATCCAGACGTTGCGGAGCAACGGTTCGAGCAGGCCATGCTGGCCTTCCGGGAACTCGCCAACAACTGGGGTCTGGTGTCCTGCTCGATTCACCTGGGCTTCGCCGCACTCGCACAGGACGACCACGAGACGGCGGCCGGGCACCTGACCCAGGCGCTGTCCCAGGCCCGTTCGGACACGAACGTCGTCGGCATGGCGGGTGCCCTGTGCGGTCTCGCCAGCCTCGCTCTCGCCCGGGTCGACCACGAACGGGCGGCCTACCTGTTGGGCGCGGTGGAAACCATCATGCGCCTCAACCGGGCGCGAACCACCGTGTACGAACGGACCCGCTACGCCACGGCGGTGACCGCCGTGACGACGGCGGCGCGTCGCGACGCTGGCGGTGTCGCGGTGTCGCGGGCACTCGACGCGGGGCGGCAGACCTCTCTCACGACGGTCGTCAGCGAAACCCTGGACCAGCCGTAACCCACCGGGCAACAACCAGGTCCGCTGCGCGTAGCCGGACGACGGTCGCTGATTCATCGCTGACCCTCGATAAAGTCGGGCGCAGATCGACCGTTCGGGTCCCACGTTCGTTTCCGTGGGAATCGAGTGCTTTGCCGGAGTCCACCGCCTCATGTGGTCTTTACAGGAATCTCGCGGCCCCAGGAGAATTGGTCGACCCAATTCCGCTCGGGGAGGACAGGCCGGGTGACGACGCAATCCGCGCCCACGACGATCGAGTTGCCACTCACCCGGCTCCGCCGGGTCGAGCACCTTCTCTATATCCTCCGGATGATTCTCGCCGGGCTGGCATGGCTCGGCCTCGAGGCCGTCAACCTGTTGCCGGGAATCCGAGTCGGCCTGGATTCTCTCGACGTTCCCTATCTGGGTGTCGTGGCGCTCTCCGTTCCACCATTCGGCCTCGTGACCACTCTCATCCTGATGGCGGCCCGACGACGCTTCGGGGCCAAGAACAAGCTGGAAGCGTTCATACATCTGGCGGGAGGCGCCGAGCACTCGGAGACCAAGGACATCGTGGAGCGGTCCAGGGCTCTGCAGGCGGCTCTCGCGGAGGCCAAGGACCGGTTGCGGGCGGCCGAGGCCGAGTTGGAGAGGCTGCCGGAGCCGGGATTCTGGGCGAGCCTGTTCGGAACGAAAACGGCCACGGACCACGATGAAGCGCAAGCCGCGGTCAAAGCCCGCAAGCGGGACCTTGAGGACCTGGAGCGACACGCCGGGCACAATAGCCGGGCGCACGTGCACATGCTGTCGCGACACAACCGGGCACACCTCACATGGATGGGTTATCTGACCGTCATCCTCGGCGTTGAGGCCGTCTTCTATTTCGCCGCGCTCGTCACGCCCGGGTTCCTGACGGGTGACCACGAGCCCATCACCTTGGGTGTCATCGGAAGGTCGGTCGAGGACCACCCGATCGGCTGGCTCGTCGGAATCGGGGTCGCCGCAGTAACGGCAATCGTTTTCTCCTTTCGGGTCGAAAATGAGCGCACGGGCTATCTCCTCGGTTTCGTCGGGATGCTGGGCCTGGTCGCCGACGCCGTTCTCGGTGTTGTCACGATGGTTCGGATCGGCTGGTTCCACTGGCTGACGGTCGCCATCGAGTGGCTTCTGGCGCACACCGCGCCGGACACCGCCGGATGGGCGGTAGCGATGCTGGTCGCCCTCGTGACCGCCTTCGTGGCGTTCCTTGCCCGACACGCCACCCGGGTGGCGGGCATGGTCACCACCGTGATGGTGGTGATCGCGGTGGTCCTGATCATCCGACTTCTCGTGGCCGCGCACTAAGAACCTGCTGCGACCTGACGCAGCCGCGGCTCGGTGGACACCTCGGGCACAACGCCCGTCACCAGCGCGCCCATCCGTTTCGCTCCCATGTGGACAAAGCCCGGCTGGGTGGTGGGTCCGGTGACGGGGGCGATGCACCGGCAGGCCACCGACGGGCGGTCGAACGCCCGAATCTTTCGCTTGAGTTTTTCGCAACTTTCTGGAAGCCTCGATGGGCCAGCATCCACGGAAGGGGACCTGAGGTCGGCTCGGCCGCTCCTGCGCGGCCGTCCGCCTGGCCGGCCATTCCTGGGTAGGGCTGTCGATGTACCACAGACCGATGGGGGCCGCGCGATGCCGCACACCGACTCGGGCGCAACCGCTGACCAGCGTGTCCACGAGGAACCGGCGGTCCCAGCCACGCCGTTGCCGGCCAGCCGCAACCCGTACGAGCGGGGACCCGCGCCGACCCTGGCCAGCGTGGCCGCGACGGACGGGCCGTTTGCCACGGCGCAACTGCGTGTGCCGACGGCGCCGGGCTTCAACGGTGGGTACGTCTACTACCCGACCGACCCCGGCGACACGTTCGGTGCGGTGGCGATCGTGCCCGGTTACACCGCGTTGTTCGCCGACGAGGAGGCCTGGATGGGCCCCCGGCTGGCGTCCTTCGGCTTCGTCGTGATCGGCGTGGAGACCAACAGCCGCGACGACTGGGACATCGCCCGAGGAGAGCAGCTGCTCGCCGCACTGGACTATCTCGTCCACGAGAGCGCGGTCCGGGCGCGGATCGACGCGAGCCGGTTGGCGGTGATCGGCCACTCCATGGGTGGTGGCGGAGCGCTCTACGCGGCCACGCGGCGTCCGGCGCTCAAGGCGGCGATCGGGCTCGCGCCGTACTTTCCCTCGGGTGACCTGACCGCCGTCGAGGTGCCCACATTGATCATCGGCGGACAGGACGACGTGACGGTGACGCCGTCCTATTTGGACAGTTTGTACGCGTCGCTACCGGAGGGCACGCCAGGCGCCCACCTGATGATCGCGGACGCCGACCATCTCTTCGCGACGCGACCGAACACCGTCGAGATGCGAACTCTCATCCCCTGGTTGAAGATATTCGTCGATGAGGACACCCGATACACCCGGTTCCTGTGCCCGTTGGCCGACCGCAGCGGAGTCTTGCGGTACCGCGCGACGTGCCCACTCGTGCCGCCCGGGCACTAGGCCGGCCGGCGCGACGAGGGGCGGTCCGTCCCTAACGGCCGGGGGGAGCGGTACTGCCGCGGATGACAAGCTCCGTGGCGAGTTCCTGACGCTTCGAGCGGGGCTCGATGCCCTCGGCCAGGTCGAGGACCATGCGGGCGGCGGCCGCCCCCATGTCGTGCAGCGGCTGGCGGACGGTGGTCAGTGGCGGCACCAACCACCGATCGAGCAGGTAGTCGTCGTAGCCGACCACGCTGAGATCCTGGGGGATGCGCAGGCCTGCCTGGTGGGCGGCGTGGTAGACGCCGATCGCCATCCCGTCGTTGAGGGCGAAGATCGCGGTTGGTGGATCGGGAAGTCGAAGAAGGGCCGTCGCCTGCTCCAGGCCCCCCGCGATCTCGAACGCGCCGTCGCGGATGAGTGCCCGGTCGACCGGTACCCCGGCTGCGTCCAGCGCGGCTCGATAGCCGTCGAGGCGGGCCCGGCTGCACAGCGCCCAGCTCGGGCCGGTAATCATCGCTATGCGTCGATGTCCGAGCTCGATGAGGTGCCGGGCGCCGGAGAGGCCGCCGAGCCAGTCGGTGGAGCCGATGGAGGGAACCTCGTCGCCGGGGACGCCGGTGGGGTCGACGACGACGAACGGAATGTCGCCTTCGGACAGTTGGGCCCGCTGCTCGGCGGACAGGTCGGAGAAGACCGGGATGACGCCCATCGGTCGGCGGCTGAGGACTCCCTCGATCCACTCGCGGCGGGGCGTCTGCTTGCCCTGGGACTCGGAGACCACGACCGCCAACTGGTGCTCGTCGGCGACTCGCTCGACGCCGTTGATGATCTCGATGGGATAGACGCCGGCGAGTTCGTGGAACACGAGCTCGATCAGCGGGGACCGCCGAGTGGTCTTCCGCTTCTGCCGGTACCCGTTCTCGTGGAGCACCTTCAGGACGTGCGCCCGGGTCTCGGCGGCGATGTCGGGCCGACCATTGACAACCTTTGATACGGTCGGTGCCGACACGCCGGCCAGCCGGGCGATCTCGGCGATCGTCGGCTGCGTGCGCGGAGACTCGGCGCCGTTCTTCGTGCCCACGGCCGAAGTGTACCCGGTAGGTAATACGGCGATGATCCGAAACATTCCGGTCCGATCTGCTGCGCGTGACGACGTACGAGGGGTTCGTCCGAAAAGGGAGGCGGGCCGGTGCTTGATCGACCGAGGCCGTGACGGCGCTCCATATCCACCGCGACGGTCCCTCAACGTCGCCGACTGCGGGCGGGGCGCGCGGGGTCGGGCCTGCCCTCGTGCTGGGAGGGGAGTGGGTGTGCGGCGGTCCGAACTTTCGCTTGAATCCCTCGCAACTTTCTGCGAACATGGACATGCGTCGAGCCGTGTTGCCCGCTAATATCAACGAGTGGCAATGCGGACGCCCAGGCCCGGTCACGAGCTTGTGCCGGGGCGTCGGGTGCTCGGTGCCAGAGGGGTCCGGAGTCCGTGAGTTGGTCGGGGACTGCCAGACAGTGACGGGCGGCAACGACCCACGGTGAGGCGCCCTGCGGACCTCGCGCACGTGTTCCATGGGTTGAGTTCCATAAGTCCAGCGAACTGGATGGTGACGGCGGGCCGGCCGGTGTTCGGCTGCTGCCGCCGCTGGTCCGGC
>Ga0164243_10011254_pt1 | contig 12781 bp, 15 predicted proteins | sample OricompcompostOP_FD_108781 | JGI IMG/M metagenome (GOLD analysis project Ga0164243, IMG submission 108781) | Organic Plus compost microbial communities from Emeryville, California, USA - Original compost - Organic plus compost (OP) | ecosystem: Engineered > Solid waste > Mixed feedstock >...
GACCTTGTGCGGCATCGTCGACGAGCCCGTGGCCCCTGCGGCGGGCAGCTGGGCGAGATATCCGAGGGAGATGTACGTCCAGACGTCGGTGCAGAGGTTGTGCAGCACCCGGTTGGCGTGGGCGACCGCGCCGAAGAGCTCGGCCTGCCCGTCGTGCGACTCGATCTGGGTGGTGAGCGGGTTCCAGACCAGGCCCAGCGAGGCGACGAAGTCGCGCGACAGGCCGATCCAGTCCACCTCCGGGGCGGCGGCGACGTGGGCGGCGAAGGTGCCGGTGGCGCCGTTGAGCTTGCCCAGGTACTCCACCGCGACGATCCGGCGGCGCAGCCGCTGCAGCCGCGACACGACGACGGCGATCTCCTTGCCCAGGGTGGTCGGCGTCGCGGGCTGGCCATGGGTGCGGGCGAGCATCGGGGTGTCGCGCTCGGCCCGGGCCAGCTCGACGAGGCGGGCCAGGACCGCGTCGAAGCGCGGCAGCCAGACCCTGGTGACCGCGGACTTGAGCCCGATGCCGTAGGCGAGGTTGTTGACGTCCTCGCTCGTGCAGGCGAAGTGGGTGAGCTCGGCGATCGCCGAGAGCCCGAGCTCGTAGAGCCGGCGGCGCACGAAGTACTCGACCGCCTTGACGTCGTGCCGCGTGGTCGCCTCGAGCTCAGCGAGCTCGGCGAGCTGCTCGGGGCCGAAGTCGGTGACGATGCGGCGCAGCTGCCGCTCGGTCACCTCGCCGAGCGGCGCGGCGCCGAACAGCCGCCGGCGGCAGAGCAGGATCAGCCACTCGACCTCGACGTGCACCCGCAGCCGGTTGAGACCCGCCTCCGACAGCTGCTCGCCGAGCTCCGTGACGACATCGCGGTAGCGCCCGTCGAGCGGGCTGAGCGGCTGGGGAGGGAGAGGCGTCATTCCGGCTTCCTGGGGCGGGAGGCGGGGGCGGTGCGCCCCCGCCTCAACGCTACCGCGCGCAGCCGCGACCGTCCCGGCGCCGGGCCCGGCGCGCGGACGAGACGGATGCCGGCGTCAGCCCGCGGTGCCGAAGGTGCTGTTCTCGCGGCGCTGGATGTACCACTGGCCGTCCACCCGCGTCCAGCTGTCCGTGTAGTGGCCCCAGGAGCGGGGGCCCTCCTGGCCGAAGACGAGGTAGCGCGCCGTGGAGGTGGCGTGGTCGTCGTCGATGAGGGCGATGCGGATGCTCGAGACGTGGTGCTGCGAGGGCCCCGCGGCCTTCATGGCCTCGACCCGCTCCGGGGGCGCCCCCCAGCTCGTGCGCTTGCCCTCGGTGATGGCGGCGCGGCCGGTGATCTCGAAGCCCGGCGCGAGCTGCATCACACCGTCCTCGGCGAAGACCGAGCCGTAGCCGTCGGCGTCGTCGGCGTCGCCGAACCAGGCCAGGTCGGCCAGCTGGTTGCTGATCAGGTCGTAGGCGCTCGTGCCCATGTAGTCCTCCTTGACTGAGCTCGCGCTCATGGTAGCCAGTTCCGGCACCCGGTGCGCAATCCCCCGGCGCCCCTCCTCCCCAGGCGGGGACCGCCGCGCGCCCTCCCCGGGCCCCGCTCCGGAGCGGGGCCTGGTCCGGCCGGAGGCCCAGCATCGGCGGGTGACCACCGATCCCTTCCTCGCCGAGCGCGTCGCCCGGCTGCGCGCGGCGCGCGCCGTCTGGGCTCCCGCGGCCGCCGACCCGCCGCGGCTGGCCGACGACGCCTGGTCGGGCCTCGCCGCCGACCTCTATCGCGAGCGCGAGCGCGAGCTGCGCGCAGCCGTCCTCGCCGCGGGCGCCGCCCTCGACGAGTCCCTCGCCCTCGCCTGGTGGGACGGCCGTGGCTGAGCCGCCGCACGGAGGGGCGCTGCTGCTGCGCGGCCCGGCGGGCTCGGCGATCTCCGTGGCGACCGACGGGATGCTCCGCCAGGTCGAGCGCTGCGCCGCGCTCTCGGAGGCGGCGACCGCGGCCCTCGCCCAGCTGATCGCGGCCCGCGCCCTCGGCGTCCCCGGCCCCGTCGCCGCGGCCGCCGAGCGGGCGGAGCAGGGGCTGCGCCGCGTCCGGGGCCTCGCCGACGAGCTCGTGGTCTCGGTGGCCGCCGCTGCGCAGGCCTACGAGCGGGTCGAGCTGGCCGCCGAGCGCCGGCAGCGCGCCTCGGCCGCGCTGCTCGCCGGGGTGCTCGGCAGCGTCGCCCGCGCCGGTCTCGCCCTGTCCCTGCTGGCGCTGCTCGCCAATCCCGGGCTGCTGGCGACCGCGGTGATGATGCTCGTCGCCGGCCGGCAGCCGCCGCGGCAGGAGGGCGGGGGCGTCCTCGACTGGCTCACCGGGCATCCCGAGGTGATCACGAGCCCCGAGTTCGTGCGGCTCGTCGGCCTCGTGGTCACGAGCGGCGACGACGCGGTCCTCGGCCTGCTCGGCGTCCCGCCCGGGCTCTCGCTGCTGCTCGGCGACGACGCCCTCGGCCTCACCGGCCTCGGCTTCGGGGCGTCGTCCGCGATCGCCGCGGGCGCGGCGCTCGGCGTGATGCGCGAGACGGGCGTGGAGGTGCACCGGCTCGGGGAGCGCCTCGGCGGCTCGGCTCCCGCGGGCAGCGCCGAGCGGCTGGCCCGGGTGCCGGAGGGCGAGGCGCAGCTGCTCCTCGAGCGCTACAGCGCTCCCGGGCGCCCCGATCGCTGGATCGTCTACGTCGGGCCCACCTACGACTTCGCGATCACCGGCGACCAGCCCTTCGACATGACCTCCAACCTGCACGCCGTGGCGGGGGGAAGCCCCGCCTCGCTGCGCGCCCTCGAGCTCGCGCTGGCCGACGCGGGGGCGTCCGCAGGCGACGAGCTGCAGCTCGTCGGCTTCTCGCAGGGCGGGGTGATCGCGGCCCGCGCGGCCGAGTCCGGGGCCTGGAACGTGGTGGGGCTCGAGAGCCACGGCGCCCCCGTCGGCGTGGTCGACATCCCGGAGGGGGTGCGCGGCCTCACCGTGCGGCACAGCGACGACCTCGTCCCGGCCACCGGCGGTCCCGAGGGGGCCGACTCGCTCGTCCACGTCGAGCGCCGCGCCTTCCTCCCCGGCGAGCCGATGCCGCCCGTCCCCGCCCCGGCCCACCAGCGGGAGGCCTATCTGGTCACCGCGAGGATGATCGACCAGGCCGAGTCGGCGCAGCTGCGCGCCGAGGTCGAGCGCCTCGACCGCTTCGGCGCGGACTACCTGGCCGCCGGCGGCAGCCTCACCAGCTACGAGTACCGCGCCGAGCGCACGGCCGGCGTCAGCGGCGCCGTGGATCCGACCGGGTGAAGGGCCGCAGCACCACCCCGATGAACCACGAGATCACCCCCAGCAGGAAGGCGCCGAGCACCCCCCACCAGAAGCTCTCGATCGCCAGCCCGAAGCCGACGAGCGTGCTCAGCCAGGCGACGAGCAGCAGCAGCAGGCCGTTCACGATGAAGGAGACGAGCCCGAGGGTGAGCAGGTAGACCGGGAAGGCCACCACGCGGACGAAGCCGCCGATCACCGCGTTGACCACGCCGAACACGAGCGCGACGAGCACGAGCGTGACGAGGTAGGCCACCGTGTCGTCGGGGCTGCCCCAGCTCGTCACGGTGACGTGCGGCCGGAGGATCAGGGTCACGAGCCAGAGCGCGACGCTGATGATGAGCAGGCGGAGGATCAGGCGTCCCATGGCTCCCATTCTCCGCTCTCCGGCTGAACTCCGGATGAACCACCGCGCCGTACGCTGGAGATCATGACCGTCGCGATGCGTCCCGAGATCGCCGCGCTGCAGCCCTACCGGCAGGGCAGGCCGGCCCCGCTGGACGCCTTCAAGCTCTCCTCCAACGAGAACCCCTTCCCGCCGCACCCCGCGGTGCTCGCCGCCATCAACGAGGCGGAGTTCAACCGCTACCCGGAGGGCACGGCGAGCGCGCTGCGCGAGCGGCTCGCCGCCCGGCACGGGGTCGCCCTCGACGAGGTGCACGCCGGCCACGGCTCGGTGTCGATCCTCTACCAGCTCGCCCAGGCGGTCGCGGGCCCGGGCGACGAGATCGTCTACGCCTGGCGCAGCTTCGAGGCCTACCCCGGGATGGCCGCCGTCTCCGGAGCCACGAGCGTCACCGTGCCGCTGCGCCCCGACGCCACCCACGACCTCGAGGCGATGGCCGACGCCGTGACGCCGCGCACCCGGATGGTGCTGGTCTGCACCCCCAACAACCCGACGAGCGAGATCGTCACGCGCGAGGAGTTCGCCGCCTTCATGGCCCGAGTGCCCGAGACGGTGCTCGTGGTGCTCGACGAGGCCTACGCCGAGTTCGTGACCGACCCCGACGCGGTCGTCGGCACCGAGCTGCTCTCGCGCCACCCCAACCTCGTGGTGCTCCGCACCTTCTCGAAGGCCTACGGGCTGGCCGGGCTGCGCATCGGCTACGCGCTCGGACCGGCCTACATCCTCGACGCCGCGCGCGCCACCGCGGTGCCGCTCTCGATCACCGAGCACGCGCAGCGCGCCGCGCTTGCCGCCCTCGACGTGGAGCCCGAGCTGCTCGAGCGGGTGCGCGTGCTCGTGGAGCGCCGGGACCGGGTGGCCGCCCGCATCGCCGAGCAGGGCATCTGGATCCCCCGCGCGCAGGGCAACTTCCTCTGGCTCCCGACCGGCGAGGCGACCCTCGCCGCCGCCGCGGTGCTGGAGGCGAACGGGATCGTCGCGCGGCCCACGCCGCCCGACGGGATCCGGGTCTCCGTCGGCGAGGAGGGCTCTGTGGAGAAACTCCTACAGGCCACGGCCGAGCTTGTGGAGACCCTCTCAAGGAGCCCCGAGACGCCGCGGCTAGGGTAGGCAGCATGTCCTACAGCGAGGCGACGATCCAGCTGCTGTCGCCGGAGGGGACGCTGGTGGAGAACGACTCCACCGCCCGCTATCTGCCGCTCGTCGAGGCGCTCGACGAGCAGCGGCTGCTCGACTTCCACCGCCAGATGGTGGTGATCCGGCGCTTCGACATCGAGGCCGGCAACCTGCAGCGCCAGGGCCAGCTCGCCCTCTGGATCCCCTCGCACGGCCAGGAGGCCGCCCAGGTCGGCTCCGGCTACGCGGCCCGGCCGCAGGACCACATCTTCCCCGCCTACCGCGAGCACGCCGTGGGCCGGATCCGGGGCCTGGACCCGATGCGCATCATCGAGATGCTGCGCGGACTCTCCCACGGCGGCTGGGACCCGGTCGAGACGGGCAACTTCCACCTCTACACCCTCGTGATCGGCTCGCAGACCCTGCACGCCACCGGCTACGCCATGGGCCTGCGCTTCGACGGCGCCTGCGGCAGCGGCGACCCGGCGAGAGACGCCGCGGTCGTCGTCTACTACGGCGACGGGGCCACGAGCCAGGGCGACGTCAGCGAGGCCTACGTCTTCGCGGCGAGCTATCAGACCCCGCAGCTGTTCTTCCTCCAGAACAACCACTGGGCGATCTCGGTGCCGGTCGAGCGCCAGTCGCGCACGCCGCTCCATCTGCGGACGGGCGGCTTCGGCATCCCGAGCGTGCAGCTGGACGGCAACGACGTGCTCGCGAGCTACGCGGTCTCCCGAGCGCTGCTCGACGAGGCGCGGGCGGGCGGCGGCCCCCGCGCGATCGAGGCCCTCACCTACCGGATGGGCGCGCACACCTCGAGCGACGACCCCACCAAGTACCGCGAGAGCGCGGAGCTCGAGTTCTGGAGCCACCGCGACCCCATCCTCCGCTTCGAGCGCTACCTGCGCGGCCGCGGCGTGGGCGACGCCTTCTTCGCCGAGGTCGCCGAGGAGGCCGAGCAGCTCGCGGCGGACACCCGCCGCCGCACGCTGGCGCTGACCGACCCGGAGCCGTCGGCGATCTTCGACCACGTCTACTCCGAGCCGCATCCGCTGGTCGACGCCGAGCGCGCCTGGCTCGCCGCCTACGAGGCCTCCTTCGAGGAGGGCCCGGCATGACCGCCGGCGCGGCCGCGCCCGGCGGCGAGCTCGCGATGGCCAAGGCCATCAACACGGGGCTCCGGGACGCGATGGCGGCCGACGACCGCGTGCTGCTCATGGGCGAGGACATCGGCACCCTCGGCGGCGTGTTCCGGGTGACCGAGGGGCTGAAGGCCGAGTTCGGCGAGCAGCGCGTGCTCGACACCCCGCTCGCCGAGTCGGGCATCGTCGGCACCGCGATCGGGCTGGCCATGGGTGGACGGCGCCCGGTCTGCGAGATCCAGTTCGACGGCTTCGTCTACCCCGGCTTCGACCAGATCACCTCGCAGCTGGCGAAGCTGACCTTCCGCAACGAGGGGCGACAGGCCTTCCCCGTGGTGATCCGGATCCCCTACGGCGGCCACATCGGCGCGGTCGAGCACCACCAGGAGAGCCCCGAGGCCTACTTCGCCCACACCCCCGGGCTGCGCGTGGTGAGCCCGGCCACCCCCAACGACGGCTACTGGATGATCCGCCAGGCGATCGAGTCCGACGACCCGGTGATCTTCCTCGAGCCGAAGAGCCGCTACTGGCACAAGGGCGGCGTGGACCTCGCCGCCCCCGCGGCCCCGCTGCACGCGAGCCGCGTGGTGCGGCCGGGCGACGCCGTCACGGTGGTCGGCCACGGCGCGATCGTGACGACGCTGCTCGCCGCGGCCGACATCGCCGCCGGCGAGGGGATCGGCCTCGAGGTGGTCGACCTGCGCTCGCTCTCCCCGATCGACTACGGCCCGCTGCTCGCCTCGGTGCGCCGGACCGGCCGCCTCGTGGTGGCGCAGGAGGCGCCCGGCAACGTCTCCGTGGGCTCGGAGATCGCCGCCACCGTGATGGAGCGCGCCTTCTACTCCCTCGACGCGCCGGTGCTGCGCGTCAGCGGCTACGACACCCCGTTCCCCCCTGCCAAGCTGGAGTCGTACTATCTGCCCGACGCCGACCGGATCCTCGAGGCCGTCGACCGGGTGCTCGCCTACTGACGGGCGCGAGGAGAAGGAGCAGACCGTGGTGCAATCCGAGTTCCCCCTCCCCGACGTCGGGGAGGGCCTGACCGAGGCGGAGATCGTCTCGTGGAAGGTCAAGCCGGGCGACGCGGTCGAGGTCAACCAGGTGCTCGTCGAGATCGAGACGGCCAAGTCGCTCGTCGAGCTGCCGTCGCCCTTCTCCGGCACGGTCACCGAGATCCTCGTCGCCGAGGGCGCGACCGTCGAGGTCGGGACCCCGATCGTGCGGGTGCGCTCGGCCGGGGGCGACATCGAGCTCGAGGCTCCGACCGACGGCGACGCCCTCGGCGCGGTGGTCGACACCGCGCGCACCATCACCCAGGAGGACGAGCCCTCCGGCTCCGGCGCCGTGCTGGTCGGCTACGGCACGGCCGGCGGCGGGCACTCCGGCTCGCGCCGCCGCCGACGCGGCGGCACGGTCGCCCCCGACGGCGGAGGGGAGGCGCCGCAGGAGGTCGCGGCGCGCGACGCCCAGCCGATGACCCGGCCGATCGCGACGATCCCGGCCGCCTCGGCGGCCCCGGTGATCGCCAAGCCCCCCATCCGCAAGCTCGCCAAGGACCTCGGCGTCGACCTCGAGACGGTCACCCCGACCGGGCTGGCCGGCGAGGTGCTGCGCGAGGATGTGATCCGCCACGCCTCGCAGGCGAGCGTGTTCCGCAACCTCGAGACGCCGGCGTGGGGCGACGTGCGCGAGGAGCGCGTGCCGGTCAAGGGGGTGCGCAAGGCGACCGCGGCCGCGATGGTCAGGAGCGCCTTCACCGCCCCGCACGTGAGCGTCTTCACCGACGTCAACGCCACCCGCACCATGGAGTTCGTGCAGCGGCTGCGCAAGTCGCCCGAGTTCGCCGGGGTGCGGGTCTCGCCGCTGCTCGTCATGGCCAAGGCGATCATGTGGGCGGTGCAGCGCAACCCCACGGTCAACTCGATGTGGACGGACGAGGAGATTGTCGTCCGCCACTACGTCAACCTGGGCATCGCGGCGGCCACCCCCCGCGGCCTCGTGGTGCCGAACATCAAGGACGCGCAGCGGCTGTCGATCAAGGAGCTCGCCGAGGCGCTCGAGCGGCTCACCCTCAACGCCCGCGACGGCCGGTCGACCCCGGCCGACATGACCGGCGGCACGATCACGATCACCAACCTCGGCTCCTTCGGCATGGACACGGGGACCCCGATCCTCAACCCGGGCGAGGTGGCGATCGTCGCCCTCGGCGCGATCAAGCAGAAGCCGTGGGTGGTCGACGGCGAGGTGCGTCCCGCCTGGGTGACGACGGTCGGCGCGAGCTTCGACCACCGCGTCGTCGACGGCGACGTGGCCTCCCGCTTCACGGCCGACGTGGCGAGCGTGCTCGAGGAGCCGGCACTGCTGCTCGACTGACCCGCACTATTGAGAACGGTTTTGACAACGGTTATCAATAAGGGCTAGCGTGGGCGGGCCGGCGACGGACGCCGGCTGGAGAGAGTCGTCCCATGCGCCGTCCCGCCCTTGCCCTGAGCCTGACCCTGCCGATCGTCGCCCTGGCGGGCTGCGCGGCCCCGGCCCCCGAGCCCGACGACGGGCGGATCTCCGTCGTGGCCTCCACGAACGTCTACGGCGACATCGCCGCCCGCGTCGGCGGCGACCTCGTCGAGGTGACGAGCATCGTCACCGGCGCCGCGCAGGACCCGCACAGCTACGAGGCCTCCGCCCAGGACCAGCTCGCCATCGCCGGCGCGGAGCTGGTGATCGAGAACGGCGGCGGCTACGACCCCTTCGTCGACGCGCTGCTCGAGGCCTCCGGCAACGAGGACGCCGTCGTGCTCGACGCCTCCGAGATCTCGGGCCTCGTCCCCGAGGGCGCCGAGGCGGAGGGGCACGACCACGAGGACGGCGAGGAGCACGATCACGAGGAGGCGGATGAGGAGGTCCACGAGGACGAGCACGGCCACGAGGGCCCCTCCCACATCGAGGGCTTCAACGAGCACGTCTGGTACAGCTTCGAGGCCGTCGACGCCCTCGCCCACGAGCTCGCGCACGAGCTCGGCCACCTCGACGAGGCGAGCGCGGCCGTCTTCGAGGAGAACTACGAGGCCTTCGCGGCCGAGCTCGCGGCGCTCGAGGAGCGCGCCCACGGGCTGCACGAGCGCTGGGAGGGCACCGGGATCGCGATCACCGAGCCGGTGCCGCTCTACCTGCTCGCCGAGCTGGGCCTCGACAACCTGACCCCCGCCGAGTTCTCGGAGGCGATCGAGGAGGGCACGGACGTGCCGCCGCTCGTGCTCCAGGAGCTGCTTGGACTGGTCGCCGACGGCCAGGTCGCCTTGCTCGCCTACAACGAGCAGACCGCCGGTCCCGAGACGGAGCAGCTGCGCGCCGCAGCGGAGCAGGCCGGCGTCCCCGTGGTCTCCTTCACCGAGACCCTGCCCGATGGCGCAGACTACCTCTCGTGGATGGCGGACAACATCTCGGCGGTCGAGGCCGCGCTCGGGTGACGTCCTCCGGAGCGGGCGCCGTGCTGGAGATCGAGCACGGCGCGCTCGCCGTCGGCGGCAGGACGCTGTGGAGCGGCCTCGACCTCCGGCTGGAGCCCGGCGAGCTCGTCGCCGTCCTCGGCCCGAACGGATCGGGCAAGTCCAGTCTGTTCCGCGCCGTCCTCGGCCAGCTCCGCCTCTCGGAGGGCGGCATCCGGCTGCTCGGGGCGCCGCCGCGCCGCGGCGACCGGCGCATCGGCTACATCCCGCAGCAGCGGATCCTGCCCCCCGGCACGCCGCTGCGCGGCCGCGACCTGGTGGCCCTCGGGGCCAACGGGCACCGCTTCGGCCTGCCGCTGTCCACGTCGGCCGAGCGGAGGCGGATCGAGGAGCTCCTCGACTCCGTCGGCGCGCGTCGCTACGCGCGGCGTCCCGTGGGCCTGCTCTCCGGCGGGGAGCAGCAGCGCCTCCGGGCCGCGCAGGCGCTCGCGGGCGACCCGCGGCTGCTGCTCGCCGACGAGCCGCTGCTCAGCCTCGACGTGCGGCACCAGGGCGTCGTGGCCGGCCTGATCGACCGCCAGCGGCGCGAGCGGGGCGCCGCCGTGATCGTCGTCACCCACGACCTCGGCCCCTTCGCGGGCATGGTCGACCGCGTCGTCTCCTTCGGCGAGGAGGCCCACCTGCACCCCCACCACGACCTCGAGGTGCATCCGCACCACGACCCGCCGGACCCCGCGGAGCCGGGGGCATGACCGGCGACGAGCTCTGGGGCCTCCTCTTCGACTTCGAGCACTACGGCCAGCTGCTCTCCCTGCTGCGCAACTCGATCGCCGCCGCGGCGATCCTGGGCGTGCTGGGCGGGCTGATCGGCGTGTTCGTGATGCAGCGGGACATGGCCTTCGCCGTGCACGGCATCAGCGAGCTCTCCTTCGCTGGTGCGGCGGGCGCGCTGCTGCTCGGCGCCAACGTCGTGGCGGGGTCGATCGTGGGGTCGCTGCTCGCCGCGGCGATCATCGGACTGCTGGGCAGCAGGGCCCGCGATCGCAACTCGATCATCGGCGTGCTCATGCCCTTCGGCCTGGGCCTGGGCATCCTGTTCCTCGCCCTCTACCCGGGGCGCAGCGCCAACCGCTTCGGGCTGCTCACCGGGCAGATCGTCGCCGTCGACTTCGCCGACCTCTGGCTGCTGGTGGGCATCAGCGTCGCCGTGCTCGCGGTGCTCCTCGTGATCTGGCGACCGCTCTCCTTCGACAGCCTCGACCCCGAGGTCGCCGCCGCCCGCGGCGTCCCCTCCCGTGCGCTGGCCCTCGTCTTCATGCTGCTGCTCGGCCTGGCCGTCGCGGTGAGCGTGCAGATCATCGGCGCCCTGCTCGTGCTGGCGCTGCTGGTCACCCCGGCGGCCGCGGCGCTGCGGGTGTCGTCGTCGACGCTGGCCGTGCCCCTGCTCAGCATGGCCTTCGGCCTCGCCGCCGCCCTCGGCGGCGTGCTGCTCGCCCTCGGCTCCTCGCTGCCGATCAGCCCCTACATCACGACCATCTCCTTCCTCATCTATCTCGTGTGCCGGATCGTCGGGGGGCTCCGCACGAGGCGGGGCCGCGCGCGGGAGCGCGTGGCGAGGACCGACTCCGACCCGCGCCGCTCGGCGTCGGAGGCCTCCGGCGCCGGCCACCCTCTCGGCCCCCGGGTTAGCCTGGATGCCATGGAGGAGCGATGAGCGCGCGGCGCAACACCTGGCAGCGCGACGCCGTGCGGCAGGCCCTCGAGGACGCCCCCGGCTTCGTCAGCGCGCAGACGCTGCACGCCGCCCTGCGCGGCACGGGCAGCGAGGTGGGGCTCGCGACCGTCTACCGCGCCCTCGCCGACCTCGCCGACGAGGGCACCGCCGACGCGCTGCAGCAGGACGGCGAGAGCCTCTACCGCGCCTGCACCCCGAGCCACCACCACCATCTGATCTGCCGCGGCTGCGGCACCACGGTGGAGATCGCCGCCGACCCGGTGGAGCGCTGGGCGCACGAGGTCGCCGCGGCGCACGGCTTCACCCAGCCGCAGCACGTCGTCGACGTCTTCGGGCTCTGCCCGGCCTGCAGCGCCGTCTAGCCCCCCGACGCTTGCCACTTTTCGCCGCCTGTCCCGCGAGATGCGGCGGCCCGAGCGACGAGAAGCGGCAAGCCTTGAAGGGGGCGGGGAGTTGGGGTACAGTAGGCGGGTTGCCCGGAGACGGGCTCCTCGTGTGCGCGGCCGCCGGGCCGATCGCATGCCGACAAGTGACCTTGGGCAGGGCGCTCGCCCTGCGGTAGCCAGGCGGCTCATCCCTCGGGGCGGGGCGTCGTCATACGGATAGGAAAGAATCCATGGCCGCAGTGTGCCAGGTGACCGGAGCCACCCCTGGCTTCGGGCACAACATCTCGCACTCGCACCGCCGGACGAAGCGCCGCTTCGACCCGAACGTGCAGAAGAAGACGTACTACGTGCCGTCGCTCAAGCGGAAGGTGACCCTCACGGTCTCCGCCCGCGGCATCAAGGTGATCGACGCGCGCGGCATCGAGGCGGTCGTGAAGGACCTCCTCGCCAAGGGGGTGAAGCTCTGATGGCCAAGAAGGCCCAGGACGTCCGTCCGATCATCAAGCTCCGCTCCACCGCCGGCACCGGGTACACCTACGTGACCCGCAAGAACCGCCGCAACGACCCCGACCGCATCGTGCTCAAGAAGTACGACCCCATCGTGCGCAAGCACGTCGAGTTCCGCGAGGAGCGCTAGGAATGGCCAAGAAGAGCAAGATCGCTCGCAACGAGCAGCGCCGCGCCATCGTCGAGCGCTACGCCGCGAAGCGCGCCGAGCTGAAGAAGGCGCTCGTCGACCCGAACGGCACCGACGACTCCCGCGAGGCCGCGCGCCTCGCCCTGCAGAAGCTGCCGCGCGACGCCTCGCCGGTGCGGCTGCGCAACCGCGACGCCATCGACGGCCGCCCGCGCGGCGTGCTGAGCGCCTACGGGATCTCCCGCGTGCGCTTCCGCGAGATGGCGCACCGCGGCGAGCTGCCCGGCGTGACCAAGTCGAGCTGGTAGCCGACGAGGATCGTCCGGTGGGGCGGGGGCCGCAGGGCCCCCGCCCCACCGCCGTCTCCGGGGTCCGGAGAGCGCCTCTCAGACCTTCATCCAATGGTTGAGACAGGATGGGGAACACGGCCCGAAAACCCCGGAAATACGGGAGTCGGGTGTTAGTTTCGGCACGGTTCCGGGTGTTCCTCCGGGACCGGCCGCGACGGCCGCATCCCTCGGATCAGGTCGCCGCAGCCGCCGATAGCACTAGGTCCGAGGAGGACACTCAATGGCTGGCACTCTCAACAAGGGCGACCTCGTCTCGAAGGTCGCCGAAGCGTCTGGCCTGAGCCA